>Ga0214923_10003348_pt1 | contig 20133 bp, 15 predicted proteins | sample LL1510_MetaG_FD_177993 | JGI IMG/M metagenome (GOLD analysis project Ga0214923, IMG submission 177993) | Freshwater microbial communities from Lake Lanier, Atlanta, Georgia, United States - LL-1510 | ecosystem: Environmental > Aquatic > Freshwater > Lake | place: USA: Georgia | collected...
TCGAAGTGAATAGACTGAATGTCAATTTGCATTTTAATTTGATTTAGTTCTTTCCAGAGTGGGGATGAGCAGCCCGATAAACCTCCTTAAGCTTCTCAATTGACCGGTGGGTGTAGACTTGGGTGGCAGCCAGACTTGTGTGACCGAGCAGCTCCTTTACATCTTGCAAACCTGCTCCTTGATCGAGCAGGTGTGTCGCATAGGTATGGCGCAAGACATGCGGACTCCGTCTGGGGAGGCCCTCGACTTGTACGAGTACCTTGCGAATACATCTATATATGTATGATTCTGTGATGGGCATTCTTCGATCCTGAACGAAAAGAGCTCCCACCTCAGTATCCTGCAGATAGTTTTTTCTTTGGGCGATATATTCTGCCAGTTCATCACAGACTAATTCAGGAATCGGAATGAGCCGAACCCTGTTGCGCTTACCCAAAACGCGAACATGACGAGCTGTGAGGTCAACATCATTGATTCCAAGGTTTAGGAGTTCGGAACGCCTCATCCCTGTTCCATACAATAGAGAAAGAATAAGATAATCGCGCAATGCCCCAAAGGACGATTTTGCTGCCAATGCACCCACTTCGAATAGCCGCTGAAGTTCGGGAAGCGGCACCATAGGGGGCAAGGGCTTTGCTGATCTGGGCCTTTTGATTCTCGAGGCTGGATTGTCCACTCGCCAAGCGAGCCGACGAAGGAAACTGAAATAGGATTTTAAGGTTGAAATTCGGCGATTGACACTTGCCGCCGATTGCCGTGATTGAAGGAGAGATACCACCCAAGCCCTGAGCTCGGGGTACTGCGCATCGCAAAGTGGTGTATGGATTCCGCAATTTTCTTGGCGAAAAGACTGCACCAAGTTCAGATCTGTGGCGTACGCCCGTAATGTGTGTGGAGAAGCACGCTTGTCAAACTTTTGATAATTCAAAAATTCTTGAACCCAATCCATGTGAAACGCCGTTTAAGGCATTTGCGAATATAAGGGATTGTGAATAATCACCACCCTTAAGGAATCCTTTGGATCAATCTATTTATGAAGGGGAAAGCTTGTAAAACTAGCGGACGACTAAATCAGGCCGTTTTGAATCATTTGCTGCTTGTATACCGCGCGCAAACGTTGCTGACGAAGCTCAATGGAAGGCTTTTCGAAGGCTTGACGGGCGCGTAATTCACGCATCATTCCCATTTTCTCAAACTTCTTTTTGAACCGTTTGAGGGCCTTGTCGACCGTTTCATTGTCTTTGATGTCAATTTTAATCATGCAGAAATTTCTTAAGAGCCGCAAAGGTAAACAAAACAATCAAGATTTCAAAATTTGACGGGCGATTACCAATTTTTGGATTTCACTTGTGCCTTCTCCAATGGTACACAATTTTGAATCGCGATAGAACTTTTCGACAGGAAAATCCTTGGTGTAGCCATATCCCCCAAAAATCTGTATCGCTTCAGTAGAAGCCCGAACAGCCACTTCAGATGCATAGTATTTGGCCATGGCCGACTCCCGGGTCATCGGCCTATGTTCATTTTTGAGCCAGGCCGCCTGAAGAGTCAGCAGTTCAGCCGCTTCCAATTCAGTGGCCATATCAGCCAATTTAAAGGCTATTCCCTGAAATTCACGAATGGATTTTCCAAACTGCTTGCGCTCGTCTGCATACTGAATGGATGCATCCAAGGCCCCTCGGGCGATTCCCAATGAAAGCGCGGCGATGCTAATTCGACCGCCATCGAGCACTTTCATGGCCTGAATGAAGCCCTCGCCAACCTGTCCCAAAATTTGGCTTTTGTGAACCCTGCACTCATGAAACAACAACTCAGTGGTTTCTGATGCGCGCATCCCCAATTTGTTTTCCTTGCGTCCACTACTGAAGCCAGGATGCCCCTTTTCAATCACGAATGCAGTCATGCCATGAGAATCGAGGAGCTCACCAGTCCGTACCATCACAACGGCTACATCACCCGATTTTCCATGCGTTATCCAACACTTCGCGCCATTAATGATCCAATCATCGCCTTCCTGCCGGCCTACAGTCATCATTCTCATGGCATCAGAACCGGTATTGGGCTCAGTCAGACCCCATGCGCCGATCCATTCAGCCGTGGCTAGCTTGGGCAACCATCGTTGTTTTTGCTCTTCACTACCAAACTGAAGAATGTGACCTGTGCACAAGGAATTGTGTGCGGCCATCGACAAGCCGATAGAGCCATCGACCCTGGCCAACTCACGAATGGCTGTGACGTACTCCAAATACCCAAATCCACTTCCTCCATAAGTTTCAGGCACCAAAACACCCATGAGCCCCATTTTACCGAGCTCTTTGAAAACCTGTACCGGAAACTCCTGCGATTCATCCCACTCCATCATATGGGGCTTAATGTGACGGGCGGCAAATGTCTGTACCATCTCTGCAATCATTCGCTGATTTTCGGTGGTTGAGAAATTTATTCCATGTGCGCTTGAGGCCATAACTTCCTGGGGTTTCTTGAGCCGCAAAAATACGTCAAACCAAGCCAAAAACATCAAGGAAACAAATATATCCTATTCAGTCCAAAGCCCTCAAGGTGTTAGGTAGGGCAATAAGCGACTTAATTTTTCAGTGTCTACGCCGTACAATTTGACCTTCAATAGGGAGTCGGGCGGGGGAAGTGACCCGTGCCTCTCACGAAATGAGATGAGCCTACGAGCCAGGGTTCGCCCCCCATAGGGATGATGAGATAATTCGTCCTCGCTGCATTGGTTCAATGAAATCCGACGGATACTCGAGGGATTGCCCAGGGTCACGAATGGCAAGATAGCCTCATACCGAGCGCTGTCCATTCCATAAATTTCAAGCAATTGCGATGTATGTAGGTATCCGCCCAATCGATTCCGGTATTCGATGATGCGCCGTGCGGTCGCTGGACCCACGCCGGGTATGGCATCCCAATCGGCCGAATCGGAGCGATTGAGGTCTTGAACTGCCCAAACACGGGCGGTTTTCTCGGTATATGCACGACGCGTACTGTCACCCCTCAGGATTTGATCGCTAAAATGGGCCTTTTCATATACCCTTTCGAGCCCTTGGCCTTGTCTTGGTTTTATATTTAGGTAGGGGGCCAAGCGCTCTTTCTCGTCGTCCCGCAACACCCTCAGGGCGTCCCAATCAGCCAAACTCCGAATTTCTCCTCCCCGATCACGATATCGCTGCAAGGAGGCTGCCGTTTTGGGCGACAATCCCATACCCACAAATTGGGCTGAATCCGTTTCCTCAAATATGAATGGCTTCAAACCTATTGATGGCCCTGAATGGGCTATATAATCGCTTCCACCATCCATTTGAGCTCGATTGATTTCATTTTGAGTCCAAGCAACCACTGAAACCGGCGGTTTAGGTGGATACCGATATTCATAGAATCGAAAAACCAGGTGACCCGACATCAACACCATAAGCACGGCGACTCCATAGCGCTCAGAACGACTCAGCTCCCAGAATCTCCGCCAACCGTCACGTTCGTCGCCCCCCACCATCAGTATGAATATTATGTGCTAATCCTCCAATAGATCAGTCAGCCTTGCGTTTGTTGGCCTCCAAAACTTGCCAGAAAAAATAAGCTGTGATCAAAGTCACGGAAACTTTGACAAAAAGCATCATCCAAAATGCGGTGTTACTCATGTTTTTGAATTATTGTTTGGTGGAACGATGATCTTCATCTTCAGCATCTGATACCTCTGTAACACCCAAACGTTCTCTTCGCACAGTGGCTCGGTATACCTGCCAGGCAATAAAGCCAAATAAGCCCAGCAGGCCAAGTCGGGCCATATCGATGTAAAAAACCCGATTCGTGAAGGATCCATGGGCAATAGGCGTACCTATATTCACCTGCTCGCCGGCTGAAACAGCTGGCACCGCATCCGATTCAAAGGAATATTGCTTGGAGGATTGATCGACCGTATTGACATGTACCACAAAACCACCCCCTGCTTGTTTCTGAATTGAATCAACCGATCCGCCGACTTCCGCCTCAAATTGGCTGGAAAAGTAGCTGCGATTCGCTACTAAGCCTTTGTGGGTGATATTGCCAATGATACTCGACGGGTCTAATTCCCAACCCTCACGAAAGGCACGAGACCAATCGTTGTTTTTGGGGGTGAACAGCGCACCGAGAAAAACTGCTAGAAGAAATGTTGGTGTAACGTATTTTATGATGGGCTTGTAAATCAGGGGTACTTTCATATCCGCCCCGCGCGTGATTTCAGCCCAGCCTTTGTCGATGCCCAAAACCCATGCAAACAAAATGGTCTCTGCCAATGCAAAAACAACCAAAGACACCGTGCCCGCCCAATAATCATATTCGTCGAACACCCCTTTATCGAAAAACCAAACCGTGGGCAATCCCATCACCAATACTAGGGCACCGAACGACCAAGCGGCTTTAGTTGTTTTCCATCCAAATTCATCCCGCATAAAACCCATCCATGGTGTACCCATGGCAAGGGATGATGTAATTCCAGCAAAAAATAACAAACCAAACCACATTGTTCCCGCGACAGTTCCCAATAGTACCCCCCATTTACTGAATAAAAACGGCATGGTTTGAAATGCCATAGAAAATCCAGCATTTTCTTTCACCCAGTCCAGCCCGAGATAACCCACTGCAATGGGAATCACAATACTGGCGCCCAATACGATTTCTACAAAACCATTCATCCAACCCGCAGACATTGCATTCAGGGCAATATCATCTTTCGAACGCACATAGGCCGCATAGCACTGTATTGTCCCCATCCCTACGGATAGCGTAAAGAAAATCTGACCCGCGGCAGCCAACCAGACTTTTGGATTCCACAAACTGTCGAACTGTGGTTTCCAAAGGTAGTCCATACCCAACCAACTGTTGCAATCGGTGCACCCTTTGGGAGCGCCCGAACTGCCGAGCGTCCATCCCTTGATGGCGAGAAATAATCCAAAAAACATCAACAAGGGAATTCCAATTTTTGCCACGCGTTCAACCCCACCGCTTAATCCACGCGATAATATCCAAACGTTGAGGAACAGACAGGCTACATAAAACACGATTGATTCATACGGTATCCCTGAGGTACTGCTCCCGACATCCACATACTTCTCAAAAAAAGCAGCCACCTCCGACTGGCCCATCGATTGAAAGGTCTGGATGAGGCTGTGGTAGACATAAGCCAATGTCCACGATTCTATATAACAGTAATAGGCCGCCACAGCGATGTTCGTGAAAATACCAAAAACCCCGAAGTACTTCCAAAACCGACCCCGACCCATTTGATCCAAGATGAAGGGTGTACTGTGATTGCCCCTACGGCCACCATATCTGCCTACACCCCATTCTATCCACAAGAGTGGAATGCCCATAACCAGAAAACAAACCAAATAGGGTATAATAAATGCCCCACCCCCGTTTTGCATGGCCTGAACAGGGAAGCGCAAAAAATTACCCAAACCAATGGCATTTCCTGCCATGGCGAGAATTAAACCTATTCGGGAACCCCAGGAATCTTTATCGGACATGAGACATTTGATTTATAGGTGAAGCAGCGTCAAACATAATGTATTGAGATGGGAATGACAAATGAAGACTAATGAACATGAGGTCCCAAAACGGCTGTCAAGCCCTGATCAAGGGGAATCGGGTAATAGTTGATCTTCGATCTGGCTTTGTCCAATAGAAAACCAGTTCGGCGTGGACGAAGCTCAGCCCCGGGCAGATCGGAACTGGATACGGGCTGAACTTTCTCCATGCTCAGGCCCAAATGTTGGGCTACCCGTCCGACCAATTCGACTATGCTCACTTCATCCTGTCCGGAAATATGAAAAATCCCACGCTCTCGTTTCATCGCAATTTCCACGCAGGCTTGGGCGAGGTCTCCGACGAATGTCGGCATCCGAATCTGATCATTGACCACCCGAACTTCGTCGCCCGACTGGAGTAGTTTCACAGCCCATGAAACAATGTTTGAACGACCAGCCGGCACTTCATGACCGTAGACCAGTATGGTGCGCACCACAGCCCATGAAATCTCACTGTCTTTCAGGAGTAGTTCGGCGGCAGCCTTAGACCTACCATAGACGCTGATGGGCGATACAGGATCGGTTTCGGCATAAGGACCCGATAAACCATCGAACACGAAATCGGTCGAAAGGTGCACCAAATGAATTCCAAATCGGGCGCAAACACCAACCATGTTTGCCACTGCCCCCACATTAAGGCGTCTGCACCGGAGTGGCTGTTGCTCGGCCATGTCCACCTGGGTGAGGGCGGCGGTGTGGATGATGGCATCCGGTCTGTAACGCCCGCAAACTTCCAGAACTTCTTGTTCGCTCATCACATCCATAGGAACATAATGGTATCCCTCCAATTCAATGTGGCGATTGGGTCCTATAGAGGTGGCCATCAGCTCAACGTCTGTGCGCGCCCTAAGGAATTCGATCAAACGATTTCCCAAAAGGCCATTGGAGCCTGTGACCAAAATTCTGACCATCACTCTACCAAGCAGCGGCTTCTTTTCACGTACTGTCTGATGTGCAGCCAAAAGGCCGCTATGAGGTAGAGCGGTACTGATGAACCATAAGAAAATAAAGAAACGTACACGAACACAATCCTGATTCTGTCGAGGGGTATTCCCCAAGTGTCACCAATGAACGAGCACACCCCAAAGAACTGAAGTTGACTCATGTCTTTAAGATAGTCAAGCTGTTTGTGCATAACGCTTATTCAATGTTCTGGTTATCAAAAACGCTCCAACGGCACATTCTAAACAACGACGTGGCCAACAATAGTCATTCATCTGGTGGATCATGCCTTGAGATCGGAGAGCACTGTTGGCATAAACATCCAAAGATGCAAAAATATTTGTGAATCTGTTTTTTTCTGGACCCAATTGTTCGAGCCATTGAAAAGCGCGATCTTGTACTTGAGGCCAGTGGTTTTGCTCACCATAACAAAATATAGCCGGAATAAGTCCATGGATGATGAACACCTGAAGGGTTGTTGGAGATAAACAGTCATCGGGCTGGGGCAATAGATTCGATCTGGGCTGGAGCACTGCGGCATTTCGAAACAGCGCCCTGACCTGGGCTGGATGAGAGGTTGCCATCAATGCAAAAGCATTTGGAAGTCCGTGAGCCACCAATATGGCCAATGGCTTCAGTTTATTTTCCGGAAAGGAAACAGGTCGCATGCGCAAGCGCCGGAGGCGAATCGTGGAAGTTCTGCTTCCGACCCGATCATTCATGAGTGCCCAGATACGATCGAACTGTCCCCTACATGCCTTTATATCGGACATCGGAATGGAAAGTGCCATTTGTTCCATGGCGTCGCTGTTCACCTTCATGCCGAAACTTCTGGCCAATCCCACCCAAATGGCATGGTCCCAGTCGCCCCCGGATCGTTGAAGATACGAGCGAAAACGCCGGGTATGTTGCTCCAGTCGCGCCAAGCCTCCCCGATCTAACATAGCGAAATAGCGACTTCGATCGACCAAACCCCGCTGAGATGCGCAGGGAAATTCGCCGCGATCCGACATCAGTTGCCTGTAATGATCGAGAATACTGCCGTCCACCCAAGGCTTCAGTACAAATGTATCTACTTCTGAACCGTCTGAACGCGTGGCAGATTGACTACCCTCCCATACAACATGCAGAATCACCTGATTATACGCTGGATCGAGTTGGTGGCGATGACGGTACCACTCCATGGCATGCCAGTGCATTTCCACTGCACCGGTCCACCACAGCTTCCCGATGCGCAGCTGCGCACCAAGAAAATCGGGGCCTGCATCGCGGTTGTGCTGCCCAGGCGACTCCAACCAAATTCGTTCACCCGACTGGGTATGCCATGCCCCAGGCCTCATCAGCCTGTTGTTCCAGATGAAATGCATGACCGCCTCATTCATGATGCAAATTTGCTCACCCCGACGCAGTTTGCCAAATCAATCTGAAATCATGCGCAAAATTCAATAAAAAACAGTTAATAACACATTATTTACTAAGCACATATGGACCGGATGCAGAAAGCGCCCTGGGCAAAAAAAAAGCAACTGCATCGATGCAGTTGCTTTTTGGTCGGGGTGACTGGATTCGAACCAGCGACCTCACGCCCCCCAGACGTGTACGCTAACCGGACTGCGCTACACCCCGAATTTCTAAGGGAGCGCAAATATAGGTAAATGCTAAAAAAAATTGCGTTTCAACCAAAAAACTTGGAGCAAAAGGGATATCCCGAAGCCCAATAGTACCAGTCCAGTGATGCGGTTGAGCCAAAGCACCCGGGCCAAACTAAGCCAAGGCCTAAGGCGTCGGGCCAGGTAGGACTTCAGCAGGTCGGTCACGAGTACTGCACTCAGCGTTCCTCCAAAAAAAGCCAGGTCATCGACCTGTTCATAAGTGGGAAGCGCACTGACCCAAGTTGATAGTCCAAGCCAATATACCATAGTAAACGGATTAAGTAGATTGAGAAGAAACCCCCTGACCACCAAGAGTCCTTTGCCACCAGATACAGGTTCGTAGCGATTGGTCGCCTCATGGGGCGAAGTAGTTGGACGGGAGGCCAGCAAGTAAACCCCATAAAACAGCATGAACAATCCACCGCATATACCCAAAAGCCGCTGATTCTCAGGGATGGCCACAAGGCCTGTTAGTCCGTAGTAACACAACCCCACCACCACCACATCGCTGAGAAGGGTTCCCAGCGCAATTTGGGCACCTGCCCTAAAACCTCGTGTGATGCTGATCTGCAACAGGGCAAAAAAAACGGGGCCAATAAGCACCGATAACATCAAGCCAAAGCCGAATCCTTGGATATAGGGATGGGGCATCATGTGCCGTTACCCTCCCTTTTTTCGCGCAAAAAGTTGATCCAGGCCTTTTGCACATCACCCTGCAACACCCGGGGAAATTTCCTTTGCGCGTCAAGCATCCCCCGTTGCTCCATCCAATGCAAAAACCAGCTTTGGGGAATAAAATCGACTTTGAATTGAGAAAGGGCAAATTGGCGTTCCACTGCATAGTCGTCGTTCAGTGCAGACAGTTCCTCATCGAGCCAACGTGCGGCCTGCTCTTCAGAAATTTGGACATCGCAACCAATATACCAATGGTGTCCTAGTCCGTCGTTTCCTTCGATTGGATGTACTGTAAATTCGCCCAAAGAAACTCCGAGTCGCGCCGATAGCTGCAATATGGCGGCATTCATGTTGTCATGTGACAGATGTTCGCCACACAAGCTCAAAAACTGCCGGGTGCGGCCAGTCAGAACAACTTCATGGTGTGCAGCAGAGGTCAACCGGATGGTATCTCCGATCAGGTAGCGCCAAGATCCGGCACATGTGGTGATCAGGGGCGCGTATTCCTCTCCCTCCGATAGATGTTCGACACGCAAGGTCTCAAATCCGGGCCTGGGCGAGCCTTCCTCATCAAAATTGGTACGGTTAAATGGGATGAACTCGAAGAAAATCCCATGATTGAGGTTGAGTCGCATTCCCTGGCGGACATCACTGCGTCGGGTATCATAAGCGAGGAATCCTTCTGATGCCAGATAAGTTTCGATAAGAATCAGTGGTTGGGCCGTACAACGAGCCAAACGGTTGAGGTAGGGTTGAATGGATACGCCTCCATAGGTACAAACCTTGAGATTGGGCCATATATCATGGATGGTTTGAAGGTGGTAACGATCAATAATCTGCTCCATCAGCCATACCAGCCAAGTCGAAGACCCACTGATGATCCACACATCCCATTTCGGCGCCTTTTGCACCATGGCTTCAATGCGCTGTTTCCAGTCGTCGAGTCGGGCGATTCGTCTGCCTGGACTAAAAAATGGCTCGAACCAGAGAGGAACCTTTGACAAGGTGATGCCGCTTAGGTCACCATAGTAGTGATCCCCATCCCCCTTCAAACGGGTGCTGCCACCCAGCATGAGTACCTTCTTGGTATACAATTCGGAGGGGAGGTTGTATTGAGCGAGCACCTCCAATTGGCTAAGCGATACCCTACGCATCGAACGAAGCATGTCTGAGGTCACAGGAATATATTTGCTCGGTGCTCCGGTTGTGCCCGAACTCAAAGCAAAATAGGGTGTCCTGCCCGGCCAACTGATGTCTGCTTGTCCGGCGAGCTGCTTCGACCACCAAAGATCGAATATGCGGTTGTAGTCGTGCCAATCGACCCTTCTGGCAAATTCAGCAGAAATTTCGGGGTGATTCAATAGTGACCCGAATCCATAATAACGTCCGAATTGAGTGTCCTTGGCCCGATCCAACAACTTGCGCAAAACACGCTCCTGCTGCATGAGTGGGGCGGGTTGGGGCAACTTCAGTCGTGCCCGTGTTTTGAGAGCGCCTTTCAGCACACCACCAATGATGCCCATGTTTTATAGTAAAATGAAGTGACCGCTGTTGCGTTGGTCAAAATTATTGAAACATCTTACACAAACATCCTATTTTTGAGGAATGTCGAGATCTGATCGTTTACATTCCGATTACTTAATTATCGGTGCGGGTTCTGCGGGATGTGTGTTGGCCCACCGCCTGAGTGAGGATCCTTCTCGCCAGGTGGTTCTTATTGAATCGGGGGCCCCTGATCGTCATCCCCTGATAAAAATTCCAGCCGCTTTTTCCAAACTCTATCGTTCGGGGGTCGATTATGCCCATCAATCCGTGCCGCAGCCGGAATTGGAAGGGCGATCGTTATTTATTCCACGCGGTCGCACACTGGGTGGGTCCGGTGCCATCAACGCGATGATTTACATCAGGGGTCACCGCGAAGATTTTGATGGGTGGGCCGCGCTTGGTAACCATGGCTGGGATTATGAAAGCTTGCTTCCCCTATTCCAAAAGAGTTTAGACTTATGGAACATCCAAAAACCCGAGCGTATCCATCCATTGAGTCGCATTTTTTTAGAGGCTTCGGCACAAACCGGCTATCCCGTTGTGGATAACCTCAACGATCATGTAAGGCATGGGGTCGGCATACACCCCGTGAATATTTTAAACGGCGCCAGACACAGTCCGGCCCATGCTTTTCTGCGTCCTGCCACGCACCGACCGAATCTGAGCGTCATCACGGGCGCTCGGGCGATCCAGGCACTGTGGGAAGGCAACAGGGTGACAGGGGTTGAAGTTGGAATTGGTCGCGCTAAACGCAGCATTTTTGCTAGCCAATCGGTCATAGTGTGCGGGGGGGCCATTGAATCGCCTTTGTTCTTGATGCGCAGTGGTATTGGGGACCCTGAATGGCTCAAGGAGATGAATGTAGGCTTACGTCAGGCGCGGATTGGGGTTGGCAGGAACCTCCAGGACCATCCTGTTGTGCCCCTCGCCTACCGAACCCGACGGGGCGCATCCTACGACAGTGATGATACGATCGCCAATTTATTCCGATGGTGGTGGAAACGTGAAGGTCCACTGTGCAGCAATCTGTGCGAAACCGGTGGCTTCACCTGTAGTCGGGATGACCTCAGTGCACCCGACCTTCAATATCACTTTGCCCCGGTATTCTTCGTTGACCATGGATTTGTGCGGCCAAAAGGAAACGGCATTAGCCTCGCCCCCATTTTGGTTCAGCCGAACGCGCGTGGTTGCGTTCGACCCCATCCGCATGACCATTTCTCACCCATGATCGACCCAAAGGTCTACTCGGATTCCGCTGATTTAGACAGAATGCTGATCGGATTTCATAAAGCTCGGGCCATCATGGAGGCGCCAGCCTTTGAGGGATGGCGATTAGAACCCTATTTACCGATGAAGCCTCCCCAGAATGACGCTGATGTGATCACGCACCTCAGGCGGCACACAGAATTACTTTACCATCCGGTGGGCACCTGCCGTATGGGGGCCGACGAAAATTCTGTGGTGGATGACCAACTGAAGGTACATGGGGTGGAGGGATTACGGGTCGTTGACGCCTCGATTATGCCTGCAATAACACGTGGCAACACACAAGCACCCACCGTATTGATTGCAGAAAAAGCAGCCGAACTTATGCTCCATTAAATCGGGGCAAAATCTCGACACCAGACTTCGATACCATGCGACCAATTCGCCAAATGGGTTGCTTCAATGCCCTTGCCTTGGCTTCGAAGGTATCGGTGGCCTGGGCATGCACGCTGAGTAGTAGTCCACCACTGGTTTGTGGATCACAAAGAATCATAAACTCCATTCCTTGCATGCCCCGCACTTGTGCTTCAACCGCATTCCAATTTCGGTAGGTCTGATCAGGCACGATCATCGACAGCACATAGGGATCCAAACCCTCTGCCTGGGGCAAGGCATCGAGGTAAAGCGCTGCACCCGTACCCGAAGCACGACACATTTCAAGTAGGTGGCCAAGCAGACCGAAACCGGTGACATCAGTCATGCTGTGCACATAGGCCTCACGAGCGAACTGCGCACCCACCCGGTTGGATTGTGTGGTGAGCTGGAGTAGGGTAAATAGATCGTTGGCTTGCAGGGCTTGGCGGCGAAGGGCTGCTATGAGCACACCAATGCCGAGTGGTTTGGTGAGGTAAAGCCAGTCGCCCACGCGCGCACCGGCATTGGTTCGTACATGTTCAGGTGCCACCCATCCGTTCACAGACAGTCCAAACAGGGGTTGGGGGCCTTCCACGCTGTGTCCGCCTGCGAGGGCCACACCTTCATCGTCGCAGACCTCACGTGCGCCATTCAACACTTCGGCACCCATTTCCGGTGTGAGTTTATCGGAAGGCCAAACAAGAATGCCCAAGGCCAGCATGGGCTCCCCACCCATGGCGTAGATATCGCTGATGGCATTGGTGGCGGCAATGCGACCAAAATCATAGGGGTCGTCGACAGGTGGACTCATAAAATCGGCGGTGGACAACAACAAACGGTCTGATGAGAATCGGTAGACCGCCGCATCGTCTCTATTTTCCCACCCCAGGAGCAGTCCACCGCTGTTCGATGGCTGTACCTGCGCGAGCATTCGATCCAATTGCTGGGCAGGAAGTTTACATCCGCAACCCGATGCGGGGGACAATTCGGTTAAACGCGGTAGCGCTGGCATTTCATTCATCAATCATAAATTTAATTATTTATTGTTATTTATGTGTTATTTTATATTTTATTTTTATTTATTAGACTTAAAAGACGTTTTGATACGTGAATGGCCCCTTCATTTTCACCCCATGTAATTGACCTACCGCCCGATGGATGCCGAATGGCCATGCTCTGCGCATAAGCCTTATCGTAGTAGCGCAGCGCAATGGCCGCTGCTTCATCCAGACGACCTGCGTGGAGTGCTTCCAAAGCCTGGTTGAGGTACTGACCACCGACTTTACGCCCTATTTTACGGAAAGCGCCTGCCAGTTCTGCTGGTGGATGTTGTCCATATTCCTCCACCAATTCCCGAATGCGCCGTACGGGATCCGTTTGCAGATACACGAAAGGAGATGAGGATAGTCGACCTACAACAACTTCCGGAACATGAAGGCTGCCAATCATGCTGCTTTCGTCTTCCACCCAAATACGACGTCCTCGTTTCATCCCACCCAACCTCCAGCCGATGTCATTTATAAATTGTTCATTTCCAGGCTGAGGGGGTAGACCGAGCGAACCAAAGGCAGATCCGCGGTGGTTGGCGAGACTTTCCAAATCCAGAACCTGTTCACCTGACTCCTTTAAGGCATGAAGCAGTTTCGTTTTGCCGCTGCCGGTTGGTCCACCGATGACGATCCATTTGCCCCATGTAGCCATTACATCATAAATAAAGCGACGCCAGTTGCGGTACCCCCCCTCGAGTACTGTAACCTCCAAACCAGCCTGCTGCAGTAGCCATGCCATTGAATGGGAACGCATACCACCCCGCCAGCAATACAAGATCAGCGGACGACCAGCGCTCAACCTCCGTGCTTGGTCAACGAATCCCGACATCTTGGGCCCAACCCAAATGAGCGCCTGTTGTACAGCCGCCTCACGTCCCTGCTGCTTATAGGTGATCCCCGTTTTTGCCCGCTCAGCATCGCTCAACAAAGGCATTGATAGGGCTCCTGGAATATGCCCTTCTCGATACTCACCGGGCGAACGAACATCCACACAGATACCAACGCGCATCAATGCATGAAGTTTTTGAGGCGAAGTATCTTGACGTGGCATCTGAGATTATGTGTATTTTGCGCTAAATTCCTATTAATTATTGATTGTTGACTATGTATCGCCTCAAAAACCTGTTTCTCTTTTTTTTAATCTGTATTGGCCTTGTCTCCTTTCAAATTCCCATAAACGCCCAACCATCGCTTCCTGTTTATGTGCAAACAGGCACCCTGCTCATTCATGAACAGAGCCCAACCGTCCTGGCGCAATCCCTCGTATCCATGCCCCAATGGCAAGGAAAACACTATTTCATGTTGTTATTTACCCAGATTCCCGATCAAGCGCGCATCGATCAGTTGAAGGGGGCAGGCTTAGACCTGATCGGATTCCTTCCACCGCACACTTATTTAGCACGGGCTGCCGTGGGGTTTTCACCCAATCACCTAACGAATGCTGGTGCCTACGGAATCGCTTCAATGCCTCCGATCGCTAAAATCGAACCTGCACTACTCCATCCCGATACCAACAGCCAACTGCAACATAAGGGAGATAAATTGAAGGTTAACGTGGTTTTGTACCGGGGTGTTTCGATAGACACAGATCTTTTGGCATCGTTCGGGTCCCTGTTAGACATCATCCCAAATTCAACAGGCGATCATTTATTGTGCGGATGGATGAGACCCGAGCAGATCCTGGCCTTTGCTGAACATCCCGCCATCCAATTCATTGAACCTGCACCTGCTGAAGGTCAACCCGAAGATCGGGAAGGACGTTCGTTGCATCGATCGCATGCCATCGACAACCAACAATTGGGTGGATATCGCTACGACGGCAGCGGGATCGTGGTGGGAATTGCCGACGACGGTGCTATTGGTCCACACATCGACTTCACCGGCCGCCTCACCCAATACACCAACGATTTCACTGCCGGTAACACACATGGTGACATGGTTTCAGGAATTGCATTGGGCGCAGCCAACCTCGATCCGACCAAAAAGGGGATGGCACCTGGGGCCTACCTGCATATGTATGGCATTAACGGTTACCCTCATGTTTCACCGGCCGTGTCTAACTACAACACGCTCGGCACAACGATCACGTCGACTTCCTACAGTGAGGTGAACGGCGGACTATACAATGGAAATGCCTCCACCATAGACGAACAAATCCATAACAACGAAATGCTGATTCACGTTTTTTCTGCAGGAAATGCGGGTACGTCCGACCATGGATATGGTGCAGGTGCGGGTTGGGGCAATATTACCGGGGGCTACAAAGCGGGCAAGAACGTGGTGGCCTGTGGTAATCTTCGCAATACTGACCAATTAGAGAGTTCGAGCAGTCGGGGCCCAGCTCGCGATGGCCGAATCAAACCCGACATTTGTTCGAATGGTTATAACCAATTATCAACCGCCCCCAACAACACCTATCAGACAGGCGGAGGCACTTCAGCGGCTTCACCGGGTGTAGCCGGCATTTTCGCACAATTGAGCCATGCCTACCGCAGCCTCAACAACAATGCCGTGCCCCCAACGGCCCTTCTCAAAGCGTGCATGCTCAATACGGCTGAGGATTTGGGCAATGCAGGGCCTGATTTTTGCTTCGGTTGGGGCCGTGTTAACGCGCTGAAGGCGTTGAAAACCATGGAAACCAACCGCTATGCCACTGGCTTGATTAGCCAAAATGACAGCGTCAGCGTGAGCATCAGCGTTCCAACCGCTGCCCGTAACCTGAGGGTGATGCTGTATTGGGCCGATGAGGCGGGCGCGCCTAATGCCACAAAGGCCCTGGTCAATAATTTGGACATGGGGCTGATTGCCCCAAATGGCGCGATTCTTTTGCCCCTCGTATTAAATCCAACCCCCACGGCCACAGCCCTCAATAGTTTGGCCGTTCCCGGCGTGGATACCCTAAATAACGCTGAGCAAGTCAGTGTTTCGCTGCCTGAAGCCGGCACTTATACGGTCCGCATCAGGGGAACTGCCGTTCCCTTGGGCCCACAACGTTATTGGGTGGTATGGGAATGGCATGAGAACAGCATTCAGATCGCCTATCCCATCGGAGGTGAAGGCTTCGTTCCTGGCGAGACTGAATTGATCCGCTGGGATGCCACCGGTGTTTCGGGAACATTTACCGTGCAATATTCTATTAACAACGGGCAAACATGGACCAACATAGCTACGAATCAGGCAAACAATGTCCGTCACGTAAGCTGGACGGTACCCAGTACCCTCTCTCCCTCGAACCAAGCCCTGATCCGTGTGACAGCAGGCACAACATCTGCCCAATCTGAACAGCCCTTTAACATTGTTCGGCTCGTTAGTGGCCTCTCAATCGCTTATGTTTGTCCGACCGAAACAGGCTTAAGCTGGTCCGCCGTGCCGGGTGCATCACAATACATCGTATACCGATTGGGGCAACGCTACATGGATTCCATCGGAACGACCACTGCAACAAGCTTTACTGTAAATGGAACTGTTCCGGCACAGGCGGATTGGTTTGCAGTGGCTCCTGTTCTCTCGGGTGGTGGTGTAGGACGACGCTGTATTGCTATTCCAAAGCCTGTGAATAGCCTTTTGAATTGTCAGGCGCCGCCCGTGGCTAATTTTGCTGCCAGCTCGCTTGCTCCGTGTCTCACCGATACCGTGAACCTCACCGATCAAACCCTCAATGCGGTTTTGTCGTGGCAGTGGACCATAAGCCCGTCCACCTTCCAGTTCGTTGGCGGAACCACGGCCAGCTCCCAGAATCCACGCGTACTTTTTGCTGCCTTGGGCACCTACAATATTCGCCTCATTGTGACTAACAACCTTGGGGCCGACACAATACTACGCAGCGATTACATCAACGTGGGGGGTGGACAAATACCACCCATTCAAGAGAACTTTTTTTCATCCAATCTACCTACGGGTTGGAGCCTGCAAAACCCCGATAACAGTGTCACTTGGCAATTCCGAACAGGTGCTGGTCCGGGTGGCAGCAATTCAGGCATGGCATGGATCAATTTCTACTCCTACAATGCCCCGGGTCAGGAGGATGATCTGGTTACCCCGGTCTACGACTTATCGGGCGTTTCGGGCGAAGTGAAGCTCTACTTTGACGTAGCCTACGCCCGCTATTCAACTACCTTATTCGATGGGCTTCGGGTAGATGTGTCGACCAATTGTGGGCAGACTTTTCAACCCACTGGCTATTTTCGACAGAATTTAGATTTGGCCACAGCCGGCACCTTCAGCAGTGGGGGCTTTACACCTTCTATACCTTCAGAATGGCGGCGCGACAGCATTGACTTATCGGCCTTCGCGGGCAGCAGAATTCGCCTGAAGTTTGTAGGGATTTGCGGCTATGGGAACAATCTTTATCTCACCAATATCGCATTAAGTGGACAAACCGCACCGCGCGTGGAGGGCAGGCTCACCTATCTCAACGCTGCCCAGACGCCCATGGGCAACAGTTTGGTTGAACTCCGCCAATCGAACCAGACGCTGCGCACAGCAACGACGGACTCTATGGGACGATATGCCCTTCTTGGCGTAAATCCTGGCAATTACAGCCTGAGAATTACCCACAATAAACCATGGGGAGGCGCCACAGCGACCGATGCCTTGCTGGCTGCACGGCATTTCTCTGGATTAACCCTGTTGTCTGGTCTGCCACTCAAAGCGGCAGACGTGAACCTCACCACTATCGTGAATGCCTCTGATGCACTCAACATCAACCAACGATTTGCCACCCTGTTGGGGAATTTTGTGGCAGGCGATTGGCAGTACGATTCACTCCAGGTTCAGGTGGGCAATTCGGCTCCCCGCGTGGAACGGAACATTCGTGTCCTGGCCACTGGCGATATTAATGGCAGTATGCAACCAAACCCTTGGCTGCGGGCTTCATACCACAAGCTTCAGGAGCAAGGCACAACCTCATCGGCTTCTGGCATGCGCTTTCCTGTACGCATCGAGGCCACTTCGGACCAAACCATTGGTGCCATAAGCCTGGTTCTGTTGCTTCCAGAGGGCTTGACTTTGCGGGATATTCGGTTGCCACAAGCCTCTTCTTCAGACATGGCCCCTGTGTTTCGTCAGCTTGGCAGAACGGTACGCCTGGCGTGGTATGGGCTTCATGGTTTAGCAGGTGGAGGAGGCGCAATGGTGGAGCTCTGGCTTGAAGGATCAGCTGAGGGCACCATTTCCTTGTCGGATGAGTCGGAGTGTGCTGATGTAGCTGGTAATCTGATTCGTGGCATCGTTTGGTCCGCCCCAAGATTGGTCAGCGCCCCTGCTCCCACTTCGATCGTGATCTATCCTAACCCTGCAACCGACAGGATTTGGATATCAGGTATTCCAGCCCATGGTTCAGCCTTCGGATCAAATGAAAGCCAAAAACCTGAGGCCTCAATGGGCAGCATTTCCCATCCATCTGATTCAGGCACGTGGGTGAAGTTCTACGATCTACAGGGCCGAATCCTCGCTGAAGGCAGTCCCGATGGTGCCCACAGCATGGCCTTGCCCAATGTCTCTACAGGAATTATTCAGGTTGAAGTGCACAGCTGCCTTGGGGTTTCACGCCACAAACTTCTGGTGAAAGGAAGGTGATGTTCTGCGGATCAGGCGCCAATCAGGTGCCAATCAGGCGCCAATCAGCCGCGGATCAGAAGCCGATCATACATCGGCCACGACCTCTTTTACTTCGGGGAGCATCCGCTTGAGCAGATTCTCGATGCCGGCTTTCAAGGTGATGGTCGACGAGGGGCAACCGCTACAAGATCCTTGCAGGGTCACCGAAACGACCCCGGAAACGGGGTCCCACGATTTAAACCGGATGGCGCCTCCGTCCTGTTCCACTGCGGGCTGAATATACTCCCGCAAAATCTGCTGGATTCGCTGTGGTGTTTGGCTGTTGCCTTCCACCAATTGATCTGCATCACCTATGGCCACCTCTGGCTGAACGCTTTGCGCAACAGGCAATCCGGCCTCTACATAACTTTGGATAAATTCTTTCAGTATTGGATTGATTTCGAGCCAGTCCTCATGGCTGTGCCGGGTGATGGTCACGAAATTCTGACTGATATAAACCCGCTCCACGAAGGGGAATTCGAATAATTTTACCGCCAATGGCACCTCTTGCAGATCGGTGCTTTGTCGGTCAACCTCAACCCAACCTGTTTCAAGCAGGTATCGGTTGGCCACAAATTTCATGGTCGATGGATTGGGGGTCGATTCGGTGTAAAGGGTTATGGGGTCAGACATATTGTTTTTAGCATGAAACAACATAAAATGGATATTGTGTGACGCATTGGCAATTTTATTGTCTCATGTCCTCTATGAACTGCCTCACCCGTAGTGCTGCGTTGTGTCGCACATCCATATAAAATAGGTTGATGTCGCCTGCGTGATAATTAGTGGATCGAATAAGAAATGAACCCGGGAAGCGCGGGCGGTGCACCCACAAGACTCCACTGTAAACCGCGGCATCGCATCGACGCGGGTAAATTCGTCCGAACGGCTTCACCACTGCTCCTTTGTGGTGATGTCGGGAAACATAAGCTTGCAGTGAGTCGCCCTGGCCTGTAGCTTCATAAATCCAACTGATTGGGTTCACGCATACGGGTTCCGAATTTAAGACGGTTGACTGCTTGGGTTGGTATCCCCATTGAAAGGTCCTCCAGCTCGTCCAACATCCGGTTGCGGTAGAATCTACACAGACGGGTAATCCGGCCAACGAATCGGCCGGAATCGGCATACCGGGCAGGTAGGCCGCCACCAAACGCTGCTGCAATGGGGTGCCAATGATTCGGTGCTTGAGCAAGCGCGCGAGGTGTAGGGTGCCTTGTGAGTGACCGGCAAGCAAGAAGGGCCTTCCCTGGTTATAATGTTGGACATAGTAATCAAAGGCCGCCGCTACATCGGCATAGGCCAAATCAAGGGCTTTCTTTTTATCGTCGAGGTGCTTGGTCAGAAAAACCGAATAATGCGCCTGACGGTAGCGCGGGGCATAAACTTGTCCGGCGGCGTTGAAAGCCGTGGCTTGATATCGGATGGGCAATTCATCCACCTGTCGGTTCAGCTCCAGGTCTCGTATGTATTGCC
>Ga0214923_10003349_pt1 | contig 20129 bp, 18 predicted proteins | sample LL1510_MetaG_FD_177993 | JGI IMG/M metagenome (GOLD analysis project Ga0214923, IMG submission 177993) | Freshwater microbial communities from Lake Lanier, Atlanta, Georgia, United States - LL-1510 | ecosystem: Environmental > Aquatic > Freshwater > Lake | place: USA: Georgia | collected...
GATGAGATGTTGGTGTGCGGCATGTCGCTGGGATGGGCTGTGCCCGATGCGCTGATCAATACCTTTGTCACCCCGCGTGAATCGGTGGACAGCTTCACCCATTGGTGCGACAGCGCAGCATGATCATCACCAGCTTGCTCGACACCGATCTGTACAAGTTCACCATGATGCAGGCGGTGCTGCATCAGTTTCCGGGGGCGCAGGTCGAGTACCGCTTTAAGTGCCGCAACCCCGGGGTGGAATTGGCCCCCTTGGTGCATGAAATCCGCACCGAGGTGCGCTCGTTGTGCAGCCTGAAATTCCAAGATCCAGAGCTGCTGTGGTTGCGCAGCATGCGCTTCATCAAAAGCGACTTTGTGGACTTTTTGGGCCTGTTCAAGCTGAACGAAAAATACATCGAGGTCGAAGCCAAGCCCAATGGTGAAATCGATATCGCCATCCGTGGCCCTTGGTTGCACACCATTTTGTTTGAAATCCCGGTGCTGGCCATCGTCAACGAGGTCTACTTTCGCCACACCCAGCGCGTGCCCGATTTTTTGCAAGGCCGCGAGCGGCTCGATCGAAAAATTGGCCAGCTGCAAGCCCAAGGTTTGCGTGAACTCAAGATCGCTGACTACGGCACCCGCAGGCGCTTCTCCAAAGCCTGGCATGAGGAGGTGTTGCGCGTGTTGGCGGCGCGTTTGGGAACCGGTTCAACCGGTCAATTTGCCGGCACCAGCAATGCCTTGTTCGCCATGAAGCTGGGCCTGACCCCACTGGGCACCATGGCCCACGAATACCTGCAAGCCTGCCAGGCCCTGGGTCCACGCCTGCGCGACAGCCAGGTGTTTGGCTTTGAGACCTGGGCGCGTGAATACCGCGGTGACCTGGGGATCGCCTTGAGCGATGTTTATGGCATCGAACCATTTTTGCGCGACTTTGACATGTACTTTTGCAAGCTGTTTGACGGTGCCCGCCACGACAGCGGTGACCCCTTCACCTGGGGTGAGCGCATGATCGAGCACTATAAAAACAACCGCGTCGACCCGCTGACCAAAACCCTGATCTTCAGCGATGGGCTGACTGTGCCGCGCACCATCGAGCTGTACCAGCGCTTTCGCGGCCGCTGTCAACTCGCTTTTGGCATTGGCACCAACCTGACCAATGACTTGGGTTATGAGCCGCTTCAAATCGTGATCAAGATGGTGCGTTGCAATGGCCAACCGGTGGCCAAGCTGTCCGATACGCCCTCGAAAAACATGTGTGAAGATGAAAAATACCTGGCCTATTTGCGCCAGGTGTTTGAAATTGAGCATCCCGCCTGACACGGCGCCACCCATGCCTTTGTTGATAGAAAGTTCTGCCATGCTGACCGCGCTGTTGGTGATATTTGTGCTGTGTTATGCCGCAATTGCCTTGGAGCATCCGCTCAAGGTCAATAAATCGGCCTCTGCCCTGATTGGTGCTGGATTGCTGTGGACGGTGTATGCCTTGAGTGCGGGCGACCCTGATGCGGTGGCGCAGGAGTTGGGCGAGTCTTTGTTGGGCACGGCGCAAATTGTGTTTTTTTTGATCGGGGCCATGACCATCGTTGAGGTGGTGGATGCGCACAATGGTTTTGTTGTCATCACCGAGCGCATCCGAACCACACGCTTGCCCAGCCTCATGTGGTTGGTGGGCTTTGTCACTTTTTTCCTGAGCGCGATTTTGGACAACCTGACCACCGCGATTGTGATGGTTTCGCTGATGAAAAAGTTGCTTGAACGGCGCGAAGACCGTTTGCTCTTTGCCGGCATCATCGTCATTGCCGCCAATGCCGGAGGCGCCTGGTCACCGATTGGCGACGTGACCACCACCATGTTGTGGATTGGCGGGCAAATCACCAGCCTGGCCATCGTGAAATCGGTGTTCATCCCATCCCTGGCCAATTTGTTGGTGCCCTTGTGCGTGATTGCTTATGTGCTGCGCGGCCAAGTGGTGTTGGCGCCGCAGCGCAGCATGGGCGAACAAGAGGGCCCTCAGACCACCGCGTTTGAGCGAGAACTCATGTTTTATTTGGGCTTGGGCGTGTTGGTGGCGGTACCGGTGTTCAAAACCTGGACCCATTTGCCCCCTTACATGGGCATTTTGCTGGGCCTTGGCCTGTTGTGGTTGGTGGGCGATTTGGTGCACCGCGATAAGGCAGACGACGATAAAGATCACTTGACCTTGGTGCGTGCCCTCTCACGCATTGACATGGGTTCCATCACTTTTTTCATTGGGATCTTATTGGCGGTTGCCACTTTGGAGCACACCCATGTGTTGTCAGATATCGCCCAGTGGCTCGATGCCAGTGTGGGGCGCTTGGACATCATCGTGATGCTCATTGGCCTGGTCAGTGCCGTGGTCGACAACGTGCCTCTGGTCGCTGCATCCATGGGCATGTACAGCCTGTCCCAGTACCCGACCGACAGTTTTTTGTGGGAGTTCATGGCCTATTGCGCCGGTACCGGCGGCTCGATCTTGATCATTGGCTCGGCCGCCGGTGTGGCCGCCATGGGTTTGGAGCGCATCGACTTCATCTGGTACCTGCGGAAAATCAGTTTCTATGCCTTGATCGGTTACTTCGCTGGTGCAGGCTTGTACATCTTGCAATACCAAATCCTGCATTGAAGCGCTCAGCCTGAGCCCCCAAAGCGTTTCCTTTTTTGAGCAAGCCCATGAAACCCAAAATCATCATTGCCCGTGCCGTTTTTCCCGAGTTGGTGGAGCGCTTGCGCCAGCACTTCGAGGTCACCGACAACCAGGCCGATGTGGCCTGGAGCAAGGCCGAATGGACCGAACGACTGAGTCAGCATGTGGGGGCCTTTAGCATGGGCATGGAACCGGTGGACGAAGCCGTGTTGCAGGCCTGCCCGCAGCTGAAAATCTGCGCCAATATGTCGGTGGGCTATAACAATCTGGATGTGCCCGCCATGACCCGCCATGGTGTGCTGGCCACCAATGCGCCCGATGTGCTGACCGAGACCACCGCCGATTTTGGTTTTGCTCTGATGATGGCCACGGCGCGACGCATCGCCGAAAGTGAGCATTATTTGCGGGCGGGTCACTGGAAGCAGTGGCGCTACGACTTGTTCGCTGGAGCCGAGGTGCACGGCAGCACCCTGGGCATCATGGGCATGGGCCGCATTGGCCAGGCCATCGCCCGCCGCGGTGCACATGGCTTTGGCATGCCAGTCGTTTATCACAACCGCAGCCGCCTGAGCGCTGAGGTGGAGGCCGCCTGTGGGGCCCGCTATGTCGGCAAGGACGAATTGCTGCAAAAAGCCGATCACCTGGTGTTGGTCGTGCCTTATTCCAAAGAAGCCCACCACACCATTGGCGCGGCTGAATTGGCCCGCATGAAACCCAGTGCCACCTTGACCAATATTGCGCGTGGCGGCATTGTGGACGATGGCGCCTTGATCGCGGCCTTGCGCGAGGGTCGCATCGCCGCCGCTGGCTTGGATGTGTTTGAAGGCGAGCCCGCGCTCAACCCCGGCTTTTTGGCCTTGAAAAACGTGGTGCTCACACCGCACATCGCCAGTTCCACCGTGGCGACCCGCCTGGCCATGGCCCACTTGGCGGCAGACAACCTGATCGACTACCTCACCCAGGGCACGGCGCGCACACCGCTCAACCCAGAGGTCATCGGGGCCGCCCGGTGAGCGAACCCATTCAATGGCCCCTGCTGCTCGCGATGGCGGCGCTGGCCCTGTGTGGCGTGTTGGCCGTCTTGTCATGGCGACGCGCCCATCCGGGCGAAGAAGCGCAAAGCGCGGCTTGGGCGCAATTGCACGAGCGCCTCAATCGCCTGGAGCGCGACATGCGTTTGGAAGTGGGTGAGTCTGCGCGTGGCGCACGCCAGGAGCTGTCGCAAAACCTGACCCAGTTTCAGCAACTGCAAACCGAGCAACTGGCCTTGCTGCAAAAAAACCTGGGCGACACCTTGAACACCCAGTTGCTCGCCCTGAGCGAAGTCAATGCCCGGCGCATGGCCGAGGTGCGCGACACCTTGGACCAGCAATTGCAGCAAATGCAAGCGACCAATGCCGCCAAACTCGACGAAATGCGCCAAACGGTGGACGAGAAATTGCAAACCACCTTGGAAGCGCGCTTGAGCGAAAGCTTCAAACAAGTGGCCGAGCGATTGGAGCAGGTGCACCAGGGTTTGGGACACATGCAAACTTTGGCCCAAGGCGTGGGCGACTTGCAGCGGGTGCTCTCCAATGTCAAAACCCGTGGCATTTTTGGCGAGGTGCAATTGCAAGCGCTGCTTGACCAAGTGCTCACCACCGATCAATACGGCCGGCAAATCGAGACCAAACCGCGCAGCAATCAGCGGGTGGACTTTGCCATCAAGTTGCCTGGCCGCAGCGACGACGGCACCAGCGTGTGGCTGCCGATTGATGCCAAGTTTCCGCGCGAAGATTACGAGCGGCTGCTGGACGCCCAAGACCGCGCCGACCCCATCGCCGCCGAAGCCTCGGCCAAGGCCATGGAGTCACGCATTCGCCAAGAGGCCAAGAGCATCGCCGACAGTTATTTGGCGCCGCCCCACACCACCGACTTTGCGATTTTGTTTTTGCCGGTGGAGGGCTTGTATGCCGAGGTACTGCGCCGCCCCGGCTTGATGGACAGCTTGCAACGCGATTACCGCGTCACCTTGGCCGGCCCCACCACCCTGCTGGCGATATTGAACAGCTTGCACATGGGCTTTCGCACCTTGGCTTTGGAGAAACAAGCTTCCGAGGTGTGGAAGGTGCTGGGGGCCGTTAAAACCGAATTTGACCGCTACGGTGATTGGGTGTCCAAAGTGCGCGAGCAGGTGCACAAAGCCGCCGATACCTTGGACCGTGCCGACACCCGCAGCAAGCAAATGCGCCGCGTTTTGAAAGGCGTTGAGGCCTTGCCAGAGGCTGAAGCGCTGGCCCGTTTGCCATTGGGCCTGGATGCCGATGAAGGCGTGGACAACGATGCGGGTTAAAGCATGAACCCCGAATTGGCCCGTCTGATCGCTGGCCAAGTGTGTTTGCATGCCTGCATGACGGGCATGCGCATGGCCGGTCCCCTGCTGGCGCTGCGCGAAGGCCACACCGAACTGGCCGTGGGTTTGTTGTTGGCCATGTTCGCCTTGAGCCAGGTGTTTTTGGCCCTGCCAGCGGGCCGATTTGCCGACCGACATGGCCTCAAGCGGCCGGTGGGCTGGAGTGTTTTTGCGGGCTGTGCTGGCGCGGGTTTGGCGGTGCTGTGGCCCATTTTCCCCGTTCTGTGCCTGAGTGCCTTGCTCACAGGCGCGGCCACTGGCACGGCGGTGATTGCCTTGCAGCGCCATGTGGGGCGGCGCGCCAATGGAATGACCGAACTCAAACAAGTCTTCAGTTGGTTGGCGATCGGGCCGGCCATCTCCAATTTCATCGGTCCTTTTTTCGCGGGTTTGCTGATTGACTTTGCGGGTTTCAGAGCGGCTTTTTTCATGCTCGCCATGATGCCCCTGTTGGCCTGGTGGTGGGTGCGTCAGGTCCGGGAGTTGCCGGCCCTGGTGGTCGATGCGGCTCAACCCCGCCGCAGTGCCTGGGACTTGATCCAACTGCCCCTGTTCCGGCGCATGTTGTGGATCAATTGGGTGATGGCCTCTTGCTGGGACGTGCACACCTTTGTCGTGCCTTTGATGGGCCATGAGCAAAACCTCAGCGCCTCGGCCATCGGCAGCATTTTGGGGGGCTTTGCGATTGCCGCCGCCCTCATTCGGGTGGTGTTACCAGGCCTGGTGCACCGGGTCCAGGAGTGGCAGATGATTTCGGGTTCCATGGTCATCACGGTGCTGATATTGGCCGCTTACCCTTTGGCCCAGGGCGCTTGGATGATGGGCTTTTGCTCGGTCTTGCTGGGTTTTTCGCTCGGCGTGATCCAGCCCATGCTGATGAGCATGCTGCACCAGATCACGCCGCAAGAGCGCCATGGCGAAGCGATCGGCCTGCGCCTGATGGCCATCAACGCATCGAGTGTGGCCATGCCCATGCTGTTTGGCGTGGCCGGGGCTTTTTTGGGCAGTGCGGGTGTGTTTTGGTCAGTGGCGACCTGGGTGGCAATGAGCACCCGCACTGCATTGCGCTTGAAAATTGTCCCGGCCTGAGGGCACGCTGTTGCCACGCCATACCCCTGCACGGCGCCGCAGGTTTGGGGGCGTGGGGCTTGTCAGAGCCGGTAAAAATCTTGGATGCATTGCCATGCTTGATCCACATCGTCCACATAACGAAACAGCTGCAAGTCATCGGGTGAGATCACCCCTTCGTCCACCAGCACTTGCAGATGCAACACCCGCTGCCAGTAGGCGCTGCCAAACACCACCACTGGCACCGGCTTGGCTTTTTTGCATTGAATGAGGGTCAAGGTTTCAAACAACTCGTCGAGCGTGCCAAAGCCGCCTGGAAAAACCACCAATGCACGTGCGCGCATCATGAAGTGCATCTTTCGCAGGGCAAAGTAATGAAATTTAAAGCTCAGCCCTGGGGTGATGTAGGGGTTGGGTTCTTGTTCATGGGGCAGGGCAATGTTCAGCCCCACGCTGATGCCGTCGCCCTCAAGGGCCCCCCGGTTGGCCGCTTCCATGATGCCGGGCCCGCCACCGGTGCAAATGAACATTTGCTCTTTGGCGGGTAAGTCTCGGCAGTGGGTTGCCACCAAGCGGCCAAATGCGCGGGCCGACTCGTAATAGTGGGCGTTTTTCACCAAGGTTTGGGCGCGTGCCAGGGCGCTGGCATCTCCGCTGGCTTGCGCTTGGGCCAAAAGAGCCTGGGCCTCGTCTTGCGAGCGAAAACGTGCGCTGCCAAACACCACCACCGTGTGTTCAATGCCCAGTTCTTGTTGGGCCAGATCAGGCTTGAGCATTTCCAGTTGAAAGCGAATGCCGCGTGTTTCGCGCCGCAGCAAAAATTCGGGGTCGGCAAAGGCTAGGCGGTTGGAGTCCACTTGCAATGCCTCGCCCAGGGTGTGCTGGGCTTGCAACTCCTCCCAGGCTTGGGCCAGGGGGTGGTCTCGGATGTCGTGGGTGCTGTCCATGGCAAGTCTCCGTGTGTGGGCAAAGAAAAAGGCCCCCAACGGGAGCCTTGTCATCCGGTTGGGCGGTGGTGAATCAGACGCGTCGGCGGTATTCGCCGGTGCGGGTGTCGATTTCGATGCGGTCACCTTGGGCCACAAAAATCGGCACTCCCACTTCAAAGCCCGTGGCAATTTTGGCCGGCTTGAGCACCTTGCCAGACGTGTCGCCTTTGACCGCGGGTTCGGTCCAGGTCACTTCGCGCTCAACACTGGTGTGCATTTCTACCGAAATGGCCTTGCCTTCGTAGAACACAACCTCGCCGGGCATGCCCTCTTCCAGGTAATTGAGCGAGTCGCCCATGTTCTCGGCTTCCACCTCGTATTGGTTGTAGTCGGCATCCATCCACACATACATGGGATCAGCGAAGTAGGAATAAGTGCACTCTTTTTTGTCGAGCACGATTTGGTCCATCTTGTCGTCGGCCTTGAACACGACTTCGGTGCCAAAGTTGGCGATCAGACTTTTGAGCTTCATGCGCACCGTGGCGGAGTTGCGCCCACCGCGGCTGTATTCGGTTTTGAGCACGACCATGGGGTCTTTGCCGTGCATGATCACGTTGCCGGCGCGAATTTCTTGAGCGATTTTCATGATTTCTGGGGTTTGTCGGTGTCAAACAGGGGCCGCGAAAACAGCCTGGGGCCTGGTTTTGCAACAAGTCACGCGCGGCGCATCTTGTTGTCAAAGACGGCCATTTTAGCCGCTTCACCTTTGTGCACCAGCAGGGCTGCTGTGGCGCAGCGCAAAGTCGATCAATTGCTGGGCCAGGTCGGGTTGTGCCAGCAAGCACTGACGTGTGGCGCGCACCCATTCGCCAGCGGTTCGCAGGGTCTGCGCGTCCCATGTTGGCGGGGCTTGGGCGGTGTCGGCATTCCATGCCAAATGCGCCTGCACCACGCCGGGCGGCGCATTCATGCTGTGCAAAAATGCCGCCAATTTGGCATGGTGCACACCATCGCTTTGGGGGTAGATCTGCCACACCAAGGGCTTGCCGGCCCAAATGGCCCGCACCAGTGAGTCCTCGCCGCGCACCAGGTTCAGGTCGTGCTGGGCCAGCAAGTCATCGAACGCTGCTTGGCTGACCCAGGGCAAGTACCGAATGTGCAGCGCACCGCTGCCGGCCGTCCCGCGTTGGCATTGCCAGGCCGCCACCGCCGGGCTGGCGCGCCCGGCACAAACCGACAAGTCCACCCGCGCACCGCCGTCGGCCCAGGCATCGAGCCAAGCGGGCAGCGAGGCGGGTTCATAGCAAAACAACAGCACCCGCAGCGCCGTTGCTGGGGGGCTTGAAAATGCGCTTGAAGGGGGATCTGTGGGGCCTGGCGCCGTGGGATGCAACAAGCCGCCGGTGTGTGCGGTAAAGCCGGGATAGAAAAACCATTTTTGCAGCCCGCTTGCAGGGCCACTCATCACCGGGGAGGGCAGGCCGTGCAAGCGGCTCACATGGGGCTCGGCGCTGAGGTATTCCAGATTGATCCACACCGGCGGGGCCGGCATGCGGGCCAATGCGGCTTGTACCCCATCGGGCAAATGGCAGCCAAAGGCTTCGATCACCCGGTGCGGCATGTCTGCAGTCGGGTGTTTGCGGTCGGTGGAAACGGTGCGGGTTGGCCCGGTGCAAGTGGGCCAGTGATCAGCGGGTGCTGGCCAGGGGTGTACGCTCACCAGCGCTGGTCCGCTGGGGGCCATCCATTGCAAGTCGTCGGGCTTGTCGACCCACAGGCGCACGCGCTGGCCGCGCGCGGCCAAGTGACAAGCCAGTCGCCAGCACACCCCCAGGTCGCCGTGGTGGTCGATCACCCGGCAAAACACATCCCACAGCAGGGGCGGGTTGGGCGCTGACGGCGCGGGGTTGGGGCGGCTGGCAGTCTGTGTAGGCGTGAAATCGGGCATGACCATTTATACCTTGTGGGGCCACGGCACAATGCGGCGCATGAGCGATAAACCTGCGGACGCTTTCCCACCCGAATTGATGGCCGAGGTCGAGGCCTTGCCACCCCTGCCCGGGGTCTACCGCTATTTCGATGCCCAAGGCCAGGTCTTGTATGTGGGCAAGGCCAATCACCTGAAAAAACGGGTGTCGAGTTATTTCCGCCGAGCCCACGGCGGCACCCGCATTGGGCACATGGTGGGCAAGATCGCCCGCATGGAAACCACGGTGGTGCGCTCCGAGGCCGAGGCCTTGTTGCTTGAGAACAACCTGATCAAAACCCTGAAGCCGCGCTACAACATTTTGTTTCGCGACGACAAAAGCTATCCTTACCTGAAGATCACCCGCGCACGCGACACCCAGGCGCGAATGGCTGGGGGCGGCAACCCCAAATCGCACCAGGCGTCGCGGGTGGTTTATTTCCGGGGCGCGGTGGACAAGCGGCACGATTACTTTGGGCCTTACCCCAGCGTGTGGGCAGTGCGCGAGGCCATTGAGCTGCTGCAAAAAGTGTTTCGCCTGCGCACCTGCGAAGACACGGTGTTCAACAATCGAACCCGACCTTGTCTGCTCTACCAAATTCAGCGCTGTTCGGCACCTTGTGTCGGGCACATTGCCCTGGATGCCTACGCGAGCGATGTGGCCAGTGCCCAGCGTTTGCTGCGCGGCGAGACCCAAGAGGTGATGCAAGACCTGGAGCAGCGCATGCTGGCCCACTCGTCGCAGTTGCAGTTTGAGCAAGCTGCCGATTTGCGCAACCAGCTCAGCGCCTTGTCCAAGGTATTGCACCAGCAAGCGGTGGACACGGTGGACGACCGCGATGTGGATGTGTTGGCGGTGCGGGTGCATGGCGGCAAGGCCTGCGTCAACTTGGCCATGGTGCGCGGCGGGCGGCACCTGGGTGACCGGCCGTACTTTCCGGCCCATGTGGACGATGCCCAGCCCATCGAGGTGCTGCAAGCTTTTGTGGCCCAGCATTACCTGGAGGTGCCGGTGCCGCCCACCTTGGTGGCCAGCCAACCGATAGCCAAGGAACTGTTGTCGGCCTTGAGCGAGCAAACCGGCGTGCGCATCCGTGCGGTGCACCAACCGCGCGAGCAACGCCGGGTGTGGCTGGACATGGCATTGCAAAATGCCGAATTGCAACTCAACCGCTTGCTGGCCGAGGAGGGCTCGCAGCAGGCGCGCACCCGTGCCCTGGTCGATACCTTGGATTTGGCCATCGAAGACCTGGACGCGTTTCGCATGGAATGCTTTGACATCTCGCACACCGCCGGCGAGGCCACTCAGGCATCGTGCGTGGTGTTTCAGCACCACAAGATGCAGTCGGCGCAATACCGCCGCTACAACATCGACGGCATCACCGGCGGCGATGATTACGCCGCCATGCGCCAGGTGCTGATGCGCCGTTATGCCAAGCTGGCCGAGGCGGTGCGCGCGGGCGAAGACCGCTTGCCCGATCTGGTGCTCATTGACGGCGGCAAAGGGCAAGTGAGCATGGCGCGCGAGGTGTTTGAGCATTTGGGCCTGGATGTGTCGCGCATCGTGGGGGTGGAAAAGGGCGAGGGCCGAAAGGTCGGACTGGAGGAGCTGGTGTTTGCCGATGGGCGCGACAAGCTCAGTCTGGCGAGAGACTCGGCCGCATTGATGCTGTTGGCCCAAATCCGCGACGAGGCGCATCGCTTTGCCATCACCGGCATGCGGGCCAAGCGGGCTCAGGTGCGCACCGGTGCCAGCAAATTAGAGGACATCGCGGGCATTGGCCCGAAAAAACGCGCCAAGCTGCTGCAACGTTTCGGCGGTTTGCGTGGCGTGGCCGATGCCAGCGTGCAAGACCTGTGCGCGGTCGAGGGCATTTCTCCCGAATTGGCCCAAACCATTTACCAGGCGTTGCGCTAAACAGTGGCTGGCCGGATCAAGGCGGCGAGATCAGCCGGATCTGAAACGGAGCCGTGCGAAGCGTGTCCACCGACACCATCACCGCCCGCACATCTTGGGCGCCGGGCACCACCAAACGGTAGACCGATGGCAGTGGTTTTTTTTGCCATTGAAAGGCTTGGTCAAATTTAAACACATGGCTGTCGCCGTGAACGATCAGGATGGGCAGTCGACTTTGCGCAGCCAAAGGCAACAGGGTTTCGCCCACACTGCGTGCAAAACCAGAGTGCGCAGGGAAATCTTCCCATTGGTTCTTGCTCTCAAAAACATCGGCCTGAAAAGCAAACACCAGCGCTTTGGCTTGCCTTTCTTGGGCCAAGGTGAATGCATGCTTGATCCAGTCCACATTGGCTGCATCGCGTTTGAAAAACTCTTGTACCGCTGGTGGACTGCGGGTTTCAAAATTATTGTTGCTGCCCACAATGTGCACCGTGGCAAAAGCCACTTGCTTGTGCATCCAAAACGCGTTTTCCACATGGTCTGCATGTTGGGGGTGGACCGACGGTTGGCGCAACAATTGGATGCTCGATTGCCCCAGCGACTGGCTGCTCGGGAAAAAAATCTGCCTGAGTTTGTTCAACCGCTCCACAGGGTCGTGCGACCCATTGCTGGGTCGGTGACAGTCGGTCCACTCGTTGTCCCCAGGGGTGTAGATCAGTCCATTTTTGAACCGTGCAAAGTGCGCCAGTTGTGCCTGAAACTCTGCATCGGAGCAAGGGCTTGAGCCAGATTTGAAGTCGCCCACATGCACCGAAAAATCAGGGGCTTCGCGGTTGATTTGGTCAATCAATGCGCGATACGGGCCGTAGGCCACAGAGGGGTTGCCATAAGGCAGATCACCGATGGCGACAAAATCAAAAGCCTCGGCCCAGGCTGCTGCTGCTGCGCACCAGCACAAGCACAGCGCCCCCACCTGCCGGGCCAATCGCATTGGCATGGGGCCAGGCCACACCTTGGGTGAAAGGCGGTTGTGGTTTCTGCGGTTCATGGGGGCTCCTTGCTGGCCATTTTCACGGTGATATCAGGCCATGATCAATTGGCCATCTGGATGGAAAAATGGATAAGGCCCAGGGCTTTGCACCGCATTGACATGGTGTGTGACCCAACCAGTGCCGCTCCACCAATGCATCAGATATGCGGGGGGCTCCATGCGAAACATGGCGCCCGCATCGGGCGCCACATCGAGTTGCACCGTGTGGGCGGTGCTGGGCGCGGTCATCACGGCACGTCCGCCCACCGTGGCGCGGATGTTGCGGTGCAAGTGCCCGCAAATGACCAAATCAATCTGCGGATGCTGACGCAAGATGTCGGCAAAAGACGCTGCATCCGCCAAACCGATGGCATCCATGTGACCAATCCCGGTGGCAAATGGCGGGTGATGCATCATCACCAAGGTGGGAACGTGTGGGCTTTGTTCCAGTTGCTGGGCAAACCAATTCAGCCGTTGTGGGCACAATCGGCCGCCACTTTCTCCGGCGTTGACGGTGTCCAGGGCCAATATCTGAAATGGCCAATCTGAAGCCTGAGCGCGGTATTGCCAAAAACCCTGGGGTTCAAGCCAGGGGTGATGGGGGAAAACCTGGCGCATGTGGTCGCGGTCATCGTGGTTACCTGCGATCAACAGATAGGGCATGGGCAGGTCGTTCAACAGGTTTTGCAAGCGTTGGTATTCCACCACCGAACCGGCATCCACCAAGTCGCCCGTGATCACCAATAAGTCAGGTCTTTGCGGCAATCCCTGGAGGTGATCCAACGCCGATTGCAGCATCTGATGGGTGTCGGCCACCCCGTAGGCCAGTTGACCTGCCGGTTTGATGTGTGTGTCGCTGAATTGGGCTATCAACATGACAGGTTCTCCAGGTGAGTCCTCCCCGCGACGCCGCGGGGAGGGCCGGGGTTTCATTCCATCAAGGCTTCGGTCGCTTTGACCAACTCGGGCAGTGCAGCCTCGGGTGTTTTTTCACCGCGCATCACGCCAGCGACCACATCGCGTTGGGCGCGCCAAATCCGCACCGACTGTCCGCCAGGGTAACCCCCCCAAGGCAAAGATTTATCGATTTGCGTGGTGGCTGTGCGGAAATTCGGGTTTTTGTCATAGAAGGGGCCCAAGAAATTGGCACCCAGGGCCAGTTGGTTGGTGGGCAGATAGCCGGTCATTTCAACCACCACCTTTTGCGCTTCCGCGCTGGTGACGAACTTGATGAAATCCCAGGCGGCCTTTTGCTTGGCGGCATCTCTGGTCAGCATCACCACCGCATTACCGCCCGTGGGAACGCCGCCATTGGCTTTGTTGTCAAGTGGGAAGCGAGCGGTTCCCCATTCAAATTTGGTCCCCACCATGTCAGTGACGATTTTCAAATGCGCGGGCGTGCTGAACAAAATACCCGTTTTGCCAGCGCCAAACTGCTGACGGGATTGATCCCAGTCCACCAACTGCATGCCACCATCGGTGACAAATCGGCGCATGGTTTTCAAGGCTTGCAAGCCGGTGTCGTTGTTAAAGCCCACTTTTTTCGTGCCAGGCTCAACCAGCTTACCCCCCAATTGGTAGAGCATGCCTTGAAACAGCCAATCATCGGGCCAGGCATGGACATCGTAGGAAATGCCACTGATGTCGCCACCCAGCGCCTTGATTTTTCCAGCCAAGGTGATCAAACCATCCCAGGTATTGGGCATGTTCTTGGGGTCTCCACCTGCGCGTTTGACCAATTCGATGTTGTAGTACATGATGGGCGATGAGGCATTGAATGCCAAACCAAATTGCTTGCCATCGACCTGTGACAAGGACATCATGCGGGGTGCAAAATTGGTGCTCGCCCAATTGGCCGCTTCAGACTTGATGAAGGGGGTCAGGTCAACGATTTGATTGCGCTTCTCCAAGGTGCGCGCCATTTCTCCCAGCAAATGATAGCCAGCGTAGTACACATCGGGCAACTGATTGGTGACGGCGCTTCTGAGAATGACCTGGTGCCCTTCGTCATAACTGGCTGACGGGGCCCGGAATTGAATTTTGATGTTCGGGTTTTTTTTCATGAATTCTGCGGCCAGCGGTTCATGAAATCGGGCAAAACTCGGGTAGCAATAAAGCACATCCAGGGTGACGGGGGTTTGCGCCAGCGAGGGTGCGATCAAGCTGGTGGAAATGCCGATCAAGGCCGTCAGTTTGTGAAACCATTTCATGTGTAAAACTCCTTTGGTGTTGAAAAAAATTATCGAAAACCTGTCATGGTGATGCCCTGGATGAATTGTTTTCTGGCCAGTAAAAAAACAATCACCATGGGCAAACTGATCAATGAGGCCCCCGCCATCAAAGCCCCGTAGTTGGCACCTGATTCGGCTGTGGCAAACAGCAACATGCCCAGGGGGGGAGGGGCCAGTTCGGTGGCGCTGATGACCACCATGGGCCAGTACAAATCATTCCAATGGGCCACCACAGAAAAGACTGCAAATGCAGCCAATGCGGGCCGGGCGGCCGGCGCCACCAATCGCCACATGATTTCCCACTCCGTCAGCCCATCGATTCGCGCCGCTTGGATGATTTCATCGGGGTAGGTTTTGAAATGTTGTCGCAGCAAAAAAATGGCAAACATGGACAAGAAAAATGGGGCCATCTGCGCAAAATAGGTATTGAGCCCGCCAGCCCATGACAAACCCATGTAGAGCGGCAATGCAGTGACCTGTATCGGTACAGACAAAGCCGCCAAGATGCCCAAAAACAACCACTCACTGCCTTTGAAAGGCAATTTGGCCAAGGCGTATGCGGCAGGAATGGCCACCAGGAGTTGGACGCACAAAATGCCGGCGCACACCACCACACCATTGAGCATGAACCTGCCCATGGGGGCGCTTTTGAGCACCTCTTGAAAATGGGCAAACCCAAACCATGTTCGAGGCCATGGCCACATGGAAGCCTCGAAAATTTCACTGGGTGCTTTGATGGCGGTAAAGAACATCCACACAAACGGCAGCAGCATGAACAGTGCACCGCAAAGAAGCAGTGAATGGGAGAGGAAAGCGGCCGCTTTGGGTTTCATGCGTAGTGCACTTTCTTGTCCCATTTCAGCAGTTGCAGGGACGATGCCACAACGATCAGGGCCAAAAAAATCAGGGTCAAAGCGGCCGCGTAACCCATCTTGAAGTACTGGAATCCTTCCAGATAAATCGCATACAAAATGACCTCAGATTCGCTCTTGCCCTGGGTGAGGGCCAATACCGTGTCAAAAACTTTAAAGGCACTGATGCTGGTGGTGATGACCACAAACAAGGTTGTGGGTGTCAGCATGGGCCAGGTGATGCGCAGGAAGCGTTCCCATCCAGCTCCCATGCCATCGATGGCGGCGGCCTCGTATATTTCAGCCGGTATTTGTGACAGACCCGCCAAATAAATGATCATGTTGAAACCGATCATCTGCCACAAACCGATCAATGCCAGGGACGGAATCACCCAACCCGGGTCGGAGATGAAAGCAATTTCTGCAAATCCCATGGCCTTGAGGGCCGCATTGACAAAGCCCAGTTTGGGGTGCAATAAAAACTGCCACACCGTGGCCATGGCGATCAAACTGGACGTGACGGGTAAAAAGTAAATCACCTCGTAAAAGGATCGGCTGCGAATGCGTGGATGAATCAACAAGGCCACCAGCAAACCGAAGAAAACCCCGCCGGGGATGACGATGAGCATATAGAGCAAGGTATTTTTCAGCGACCGCACAAACACCGGGTCGGCCCAGGCGCGTTGAAAGTTTTGGGTGCCTGTCCATTGAAAATCCAGGGCACCCAACTCGTAGTTGGTCAGGCTTAAAACAAGCAGGCTGATGAGCGGCAGTGCATACAAAATGATGAGCAACAAACCGGCCGGCGCTGCCATGCCAATGCCCAGCCACGCCGTGGACAAGGGTTTGGAAAGCTGGGCGTTCGGCATGCAAGGGGCTCAGTGGGGGCTGCCAGGGGTCAGCTCAAGGTCCAGGCGTTGACCTTGTGGGTCGAATAACAAGCAGTCTTGCAGCATCCACCCCAGCCAAACCGGGTCGCCCACGGCCAATTGGGGCCATGACTGCGTCGACGCCCTGACCGTCAGGGTGACGGCCTCACCGGTCATGGGCTGGGCCCAAAAAATCCACTCGGGCCCATGGTTCTCCAGCCGAGTGAGTTTGACTTTGATGCGCACATCCACCTCTTGGTCAAAGTGCGAGGGGTTGTGGCTGGCGTGAATTTGTTCGGGTCGCAAGGCCAGGGTGACTTTGCTGCCTGCTGGCAGAGGCAATTTGCCTTGAAGCAACCATTCGCCTTGGTTGAGCCTGCCCATGGCATCGACCTGCATGGCCCAACAATTGATTTGGGGGGTGCCAATGAATTTGGCCACCGTCAAATTCGCAGGCTTTTGATACAGGTTTTTCGGTGTATCGCATTGCAGCACTCTGCCGTGGTCCATCACCGCCACGCGATCGGACAAGGTCAGGGCTTCGATTTGGTCATGCGTCACATATAAAAAAGTGGCGCCCAAACGCTTGTGCAATTGGGACAATTCCTCGCGCACTTGGACACGCAATTTGGCGTCCAAATTGGACAACGGTTCATCCATCAGAAAAACCGCGGGTGATCGGACCATGGCCCTGGCCAAAGCCACCCGTTGACGTTGGCCGCCGGAGAGTTCGCCCGGCTTTCGGCCCAACAATGCTTCGATTTGCAATCCTTTGGCCACCGCGCAAACCATTTCATCGATCGACTGCAATATCGCGCGGTGACCCGGCCAAAGCCGGCGCAACATGGGTTGGCGCGCCCAAAAACCCAGGCGTGACATCAGCAGCGGTGTGGCGATGTTGTCGCGCACTGACATGTGCGGGTAGAGCGCGTAATTTTGAAAAACCATGGCAATGTTGCGCTGACTGGGTTTGAGCCCCGCAACAGATTGTTGGTCGAGTGCGACATCACCTTCATCGGCCGGTATCAATCCCGCAATGATGCGCAACAAGGTGGACTTGCCACAGCCGGATGCACCCAACAAGGTCACAAACTCGCCCGGCTCAACTTGCAGTGAAACGTTGGTCAAAACCTGGTGTTGACCAAAGGTTTTTGAAATGCCGGAAATGCGAAGAGAGGAGCCCATGCTTTTTTTGTGTGAATAAAACATCGTAGGAAGGCTATGTGTAATTTCGATGACGGTTCCGCGCACCATCTGCCAGCGCGCTGGCAGGGGAAACGTAATCATTTGTGCCGCTGGCCAGCGCCTAGAATGCTAGCCATGGACACCATCTCTACCAGCCCATTGCCAGCCGCGCTGGCCATGTTTAACCTCAGTGGCCGCGTGGCCCTGATCACCGGATCGGGCAGCGGTATTGGCCTGGCCTTGGCCGAAGGCCTGCGCAGCGCGGGCGCGCGGGTGGTGCTCAATGGGCGCAACCGCGACAAACTGCAAGCGGCAGCCGACAAATTGTCGGCCTTGCCCGGGCCCAGCGATGGCGTGTTCACCCAGGCCTTTGATGCCACCGATGGGCCTGCGGTCAAAGCTGGCGTGGCGGAGATAGAGCGCCAGGTCGGGCCCATCGACACACTGATCAACAACGCAGGCATGACTTTTCGCTCGTCGCTGGAGAACTTCCCGCCCGAGCAGTGGCACCACATCATGCGCACCAACTTGGACAGCGCGTTTTATGTCTCGCAAGCCGTGGTGCCCGGCATGATGGCCCGCAAGGCCGGCAAGATCATCAACATCTGCTCGGTCATGAGTGAACTGGGCCGCCCCGGCACCGCGCCCTATACCGCGTCCAAAGGCGCGCTGAAGATGCTGACCAAAGGCATGGCGGTGGACTGGGGGCCGCACGGCATTCAGGTCAATGGCATTGGCCCGGGTTACTTCAAAACCGAACTCACCGAAGCGCTGGTCAACGATGCCACTTTCAGCGCTTGGTTGATTGGCCGCACCCCCGCCAAGCGCTGGGGTCAGGTGCAAGACCTGGTCGGCGCGGCGGTGTTTCTCAGCAGCGATGCCTCTGCCTTTGTCAACGGCCATGTGCTGTATGTCGATGGCGGCATCACCGCTTCGCTGTGAGTTGCCCGCTACACCTGCCACCCTCCACGAGCTGAACCATGCCCCAAGCCCTAGTGATCCACGGTGCCCAGGATTTGCGCATTGAAGAAACCCCCGCCGAAACCCTGGGCGAGCAGCAACTGCGGGTGCACATGCGCGCTGGTGGCATTTGCGGCTCTGATTTGCATTACTACCAGCACGGCGGCTTTGGCACGGTGCGGGTCAAGCAGCCCATGGTGCTGGGCCATGAGGTGTCAGGCCAGGTGGTGGCTGTGGGTCAACAGGTGCAAGGCGTGGCGGTGGGCCAGCGGGTGGCCATCAGCCCCAGTCGACCTTGCGGCCAGTGCCTGTATTGCCAAAAGGGCCAGCACAGCCACTGTTTGCACATGCGTTTTTATGGCAGCGCCATGCCCTGGCCCCACATCCAGGGTGCGTTTCGACAGGAGATGATCATCGAGGCCTGGCAGGCCCATGCCGTGGCCGACTCTGTGAGCGACGGCGAGGCCGCCATGGCCGAGCCTTTGTCGGTGGCTTTGCATGCGGTGCGCCGCGCCGGCCAATTGGCCGGTGCCCGGGTGTTGGTCACCGGCTGCGGCCCCATCGGCGCATTGTGTGTGCTCGCCGCGCGCTGGGCCGGGGCGGCCCAAGTGGTGGCCACCGACATCACCGATCAAACCTTGGCGCGGGCACGCTTGGTGGGCGCAGATCACACCATCAATACCGCCACCACGCCCGATGGGTTGGCGGGGTACAAAGCCCACAAAGGCCACTTTGATGTGCTGATCGAAGCCAGCGGCAATGCCAATGCCTTGGTGGCCGCTTTTGAGGTGGTGCGTCCGCGCGGTGTCATCGTGCAGGTGGGCACCGGTGGTGACACCTCCATCCCCCTGAATGTGTTGGTGGCCAAAGAATTTGAGTGGCGTGGCAGCTTTCGCTTCCACGAAGAATTTGCCTTGGCCGTGGACTTGATGAACCAGCGCCGGGTGGATGTCAAGCCGCTTATCAGCCACAGCTTGCCGCACACCGAATATGCCCGCGCTTTTGCGCTGGCCGCCGACCGCACCCAGGCGATGAAGGTGCAGCTCACCTTTGCCTGAGCGGCGCGCGCTTCAAGGGCGCAGCACCTCCAACAAGCGGTCCAGGCCGCCCGACTCGATCGACACCATGGCCTGGGCCCGCACCGCAGGTTTGGCGTGGTAGGCCACCGATAACCCGGCCAAGCCCATCATGGGCAAGTCGTTGGCCCCATCGCCCACGGCAATGGCTTGGGCGGGTGCAATGCCCAGTTGTTCGCAGTTTTGCGCGAGCTTGCGGCGTTTTTCCTCGCCATCGCAAATATCGCCCCAAGCCTGGTCCACCATCCGCCCGGTGAGCAAGCCATCGGCCACCTCCAGCACATTGCTGCGGGTGTCGTCGAGCCGCAGCAGGTCGCGCACCCGGTCGGTGAAAAACGTGAAACCACCGCTGACCAACAAGGTTTTGAGGCCTGCAGCTTGGCAGGCCTGCACCAAGGTTTGCGCCCCGGGGTTGAGGCGCAAGCGGTTTTCATACACCTCGTGCAAAGCCTGTTCGCTCACCCCTTTGAGCAAGGCCACGCGCTGGCGCAAGCTGTCTTTGTAGTCTTTGATCTCGCCGCGCATGGCCGCCTCGGTGATCGCCGCCACCTCGGCCTTGCGCCCCGCGGCGTCGGCAATCTCGTCCACGCATTCGATGTTGATCAGCGTCGAGTCCATGTCAAACGCAATCAGCTTGAAGTTTTTCAGCGACACAGGGGCGGTGAAGCCTTGGATGGTCAAGCCAGGAGAGATGGTGAGAGGGACACTGGGGTTCATGGGGCAGTGGGGTGTTGAGTGGGCATCACACCCGCAGCGCAGCGGGTGTGGTCGTTGGGGTGGGGGCTAGCGGTTCACCCAAGGAGCGCAGCACCTCGCGCACCAGTTGGGCGCGTTCGTGTGCATTGGGCAGGGCGCGTTCGATGCGCAGTTTGTCGTTGCCTGCCAGTTTGATGTGTTTGTTTTTTTGCACCAACTGGATGATGCGCATGCCGTCCACCGGGGCGTTGGCTTTGAAGGCAATCAAGATGGCGTTGGGCGTGGCGTCGACCTTGGCCACCCCATAGGGTTGCACCAGCACGCGCA
>Ga0214923_10003350_pt1 | contig 20125 bp, 14 predicted proteins | sample LL1510_MetaG_FD_177993 | JGI IMG/M metagenome (GOLD analysis project Ga0214923, IMG submission 177993) | Freshwater microbial communities from Lake Lanier, Atlanta, Georgia, United States - LL-1510 | ecosystem: Environmental > Aquatic > Freshwater > Lake | place: USA: Georgia | collected...
CTCTATAAACAAAGTATTAACAAATTTGACATCACATGCACTTGTTTGAATTGATTCTGTCTCGCTGTCAATGTTGATATTATCAATCAGATTTTTGTTTAGTATGTAATTACCTGTATTTAAAAAACAATTGAACATTGGTTTTGAGTAGTATTTTTTCATATTATTTTTTGTCAAAATAACATTAGACAAAAATCTGTAGTCAAAACCAGGACTTGCAAAACATGGTGCGATTATGCTTTCTTTGTTCACTAAATTATTGGCTGTTAATATATATTTATTTGCGACGGCGAAGTAATCCTTATGCGCAAAATTATCTGAATCTATTAAAGCGATCCATTCATTTGTGGCGTATTTACAGCATTTGATCTTATTTAAAAAAGGCCCTAGGACTTTATCGTTTTTGAATAATTTCAATTTAGGAACATTTGGGAAGTGTTCCTGAATTAGTTTAATATCATTTCCATTCTCATCCGAAATTATAATTTCTGAGATGAATTCATTTTCCAAATACTTTGGTATATTCTTTTTTAGAAAAGTTTTGAATCTATCTAGTGTTGTAATGCACAAAGTAAACATTTTGTTTATTTGTTAATTATAAATTTATAAATGCAAATAATAATTTAATATTTAACTCCTTTTAGTGCGTGATTTGCGTATTCTATCATTCTTTGATTTTTTTCTCTTAGTGCGTGATTTACGCATTCCATTATTCTTTGATTTTTTTCTCTTAATACGCGATTTACGTCTTCCGCCATCAAGAATTTTACAACAGTTCGGCTCCTCTTCTAAAAATAAATTGTTTATAATTGAGAATCGTCTTGATTCGTAGTATTCTTTGTTCGGGCATTTGACATCCGTAAATACATTATGTCTTCTGTCAAAATGATCAAATTTACCATAACATAATTCGGCTGAATAATTAATTTCAGTAAATGCGTCTTCAGATGATTTCAGACTATCACTAACTTCGTAAATATAATAATAATTACCCTTAACAAGATTAGAAGCGATTCTTAATTTTTTATTTGGTTTCAAAAGCGACGTTTCCATTTTTATTATTTATAAGAAAAAATATACCACAATAAACACGCAATGACTGAAATTGATAGTAATCTTTTTTTTTGTAAGAACAAGGACACATATCCGCCATTTAAAAATGGATTGTATTTAGAAGAATACTTTATATCAAAATATAATTCAGAATGTCCAAAAACCAAAAGAACTTATATACCTTTTCCATGGACGAATTTTCAAATTGAATTCTGGTTTCAGTCAAGAAAGAATGAAATGCAAGCTCAATTAGACAAATGGATTCAGAAAAATCAAAATGACAATGGATATTTCACGGTAGTTCAATATGATGACGGATGTCTTCTTAATTTACCACCAAATACAATTATTTATGGTTGCTGTTCGGGAAATATTCCTATCCCATTAATTTATGAGGATAAAAATGATTTGATGATATCAAAAAGAATAGATAAATCTTTTGAACAGAAAAAGATACTTTGTAGTTTTGTAGGAACTCTAACTCATCCTGTCCGAAATATGATGATTAGCGTTCTTAAAAATAATAACAAGGATTTTATTTTTGAAACAGATCCTAACTGGTCTCCATGTGTAAGTTTAGATAAACAAAATAAGTTTATTGAAATAACTTGTAATTCGAAGTTTGTATTATGTCCACGTGGATATGGAAGGAATTCGTTTCGTTTTTATGAAGTATTGAAACTTGGTAGTATTCCGATTTACGTTTGGGATGACAAAGAATGGCTTCCTTACAAAGATATCATTGATTATGAAAAATTCTGCATAAGTATAAATGTAAAAGATCTGCATACTCTAAAAACCACATTATCTAATATAGATTACCTCAAATACAACGAAATGATATCAGAATACAATAAAATAAAACATTTATTTACTTTAGATGGTCTATATGACTACATTATATCGCAAAACTGAAAATTAAACTAAAGCATGGAAATTTTTTCATAAACTTTTTTTCTGTAAAAATAAAAAAATGAAACAAGGTTACAACAGAATTAATGTAGCTTATTCAAATATAGACTATTCCGAACCAACTACAAAAGATATGATTATAATAATTCCTTATTTCAATCCTTGTGATTCAGTAAACATATTCAATAATTTGAAAACGGTTAAAAAATCACTCAACGAAGCAAGTATACCATATTATATAGGTGAAATTTTATTTGATAACCAAGAATCAATCAATATAGATATAGAAAGTAATGTATTTACATACAAAACCGATAGTTATATGTTCTATAAAGAAAATATAATCAATATGTTATTGGATAAAATACCAGAAGAATATACAAAAGTTTGCGTGATGGATGCGGATATTATGTTTCAGAAAAAAGAATGGTACGATATAATTTCTTCGTCACTTAATAAGATGAAAGTTTGCCATCCATTCAGAGAATCATTTTGGCTTGATGAAAGATATAAATGCATTCACGTGAATAAAAGCATCTTAGAAACTCCTGGTGACGATCAAGATGGAAGCAGAGGACACCCTGGTTTTATATGGGCATTCAATAAAGAATGGCTATCCACAAATAAATTATTTGAATTATCTGTAATTGGGGGAGGGGATACAATATTTGCGTCATCAATTTTGAATTTATCTCATAGCAAAGTTTGGTTAAATGAATCCTACGCGGAATATTTAAAAACATTTAGCCATCCGGCTCATATTGGAAATGCTGATCTAACTGTTTTTCATTTGTATCATGGAAGTATTCTTAACAGACAATATGATTTGAGAAACAAGTTGATGATGAATTTGTTGTCGTTTTATAAATTGACAGATGTATGTCAATTAGTAGAAAAAGATGAACATGGATTGCTTAAATGGAAAGATGAGTATAAACATAAATGTAATGAAGTGTTATTGACTTATTTTAAAAATAGAAAGGACGACAAATAAATTATTTAATTGTCAAATTATTTTTCGTAACATAATTCCAGTTACGAAAAGACATCTGTTGATAGAATGAATAAATATAAAATAGAATCAAAATAAATAAATTTATTTATTTATTACATATTTGAATAATAAAAAGCTCTTGTCATCATTGCATTAAACCCTTTATTCTTTCCTTTGGCGACGTCCTTGAACTTTATAAAGCTTTGCCGCATCTTCCAATACTTTTTGACTTGGTCTCTCGGCGCCAGGTCCAAGTCTCCAAGTTTTTCCTCTGACGAAGTTGTATGGTTCCCAATTACAAGCGTCATTACTAGATCTCAATGTCCTGTTATTGAATAAATTTCTTCGCCACCCCTCTGGTTGAAGAAGTCCATTGCGAAAATAATGTTGTCTTGAATCACTTGAATGCTCTGTTAAACAACCAACTATTCGGTTTTCAAAGTCCTTTCGCGAAATCATTTTACCACTTATCGGACAAATGTTAAATCTCCCTTCTAACTTTTCAGCGACAAAGTCGAAAATCTCTTTCCAATGACTGAATTGATTGTGAATCTTGAAAAACTCAATGATTGGGGTCAAATAATACTTGCTGTAATCATTGACGAAATCAACGTCGTCCTCAATTATCTTTCTTGACTTTCTCGGTATTTTTCTTCTTATTTCGTTCATTTCGGTAATAATTTGGTCATCATCATCACTTTCTTGTTGATCATCATCACTTTCAGGTTGTAGGGCATCTAGCTTTTTACATAGATCATCTTTCAGTGACATCATTTCACAATTGATTCTTTTCATAAGTAAATCATTGTAACTTTTGTGAAGAATTTCATTCATTTCAGAAGGTGTTTTGGTTTGGAAAAAACACATTGTTATCCTGTTGAAATTGAAGTTGATTTTTAACAGAAAAAACGTAAATAAAATCATTTTTTTCTAAATAGGTTTCCATATGTTCTCTATATCTTTAATTTTCTCTTCCAAATCATACCTTTGTTTGGCGATTGAAATTGCTTTATTTCGTTTGTCGCTATCAAAATCACGAGAGATTATTTCCAATACTTCTTCGTCATCATCATAAAGATACCCATTCTCTGTTACATAATCATCAAGAGTCTCTCTTAATTTATACATTATTACACCAACACCACTAGCTTGTGCTTCTGCTATCATCAAAGGATTTCCAACTTTTTTATTCTCCGGACAAGCTGTGTAAATCAACCATTGGTGTTTTTTATATTCAGAAGGCATATCCTCGTGTTCAACTGTTAAGAAATTAACAGGTCTGTTATTTAGATCATTGAATTTCATAATTTCATTGTAATAATCATTATTTTTCATCACAGTGTAATAATTGATTACTTTATTTGGAAATCTCTCCTTGATCTTTTTTGAAAGTGTTATGAATCCTTTTATATTCTTTTTGGGTAAAAAAGCACCTCCGCTCATAATATGTTGACCATGTTCCGGATCCATATTTATAAATTGTTTGACATGAAATGTTGGATAAATTGGAAGCAATTTACTCTCTTTGATGCCAAAACTTAATAGTTTCTCATAGAATTCTGGGAATACAATGATTTTGGAGCAATATTTATTTTCATTAATTAACTTTGAATATCGTTTTGGGTTATAGAAATCGTTATTAAGAATATCAAACGAATGACTTTTTATAGTAAATGGGATTTTCAAAGTTCTACTTAATTTGACGCAAAAATCAAATGAATCCAAATAGTGACTATGTATAATATCTGGTTTGAATTTCATAATATTTTTAATCTCCTTTAATGGATCACTGAGAGTATAAGGCAAATGTTTTTCAGATAAAGTATTCAATTCCCAATCAAAAGAAATTATCATGAGTTCATGTTTTTTATTAAGTTCTTCCGCTTCAGATAATTGATAAGTATGAGAAAGTGTTGGGTAACCTTTATATAAAAGAAGAATTTTCATTGTTGTTTATTATTTAATAAAAAAAAAATTTGCATGATTGAAATCTTTGACATCTAACGATTTACGAAGCATTCTCCAGATATTGTATCTCTTTGCATATGGTTGCAACTTATCAATTTCGCGTTCTTTTTTTATTGGATTGATGCAACTTATGTAATCAACAATCACATATTTATTTTGAATATGAGGTCCTAGAACGCTGATAAAGAGAATGTCTATCCCATAACCAGTTAATGAAACATCATATTTTTCCATGCATTTGGATATCGCATAGTTTGAAAAAAATGGGGTGTTAATTTCAACGAAATTTGTATATCTATATTTGAAATCCTTGCACTGTTTGGTTATTCCGTGACTTATACACGATCCTTTTGCTTCTTCAAATGATGGTTGAAGAATCCAGAGATCTAATTCTTTGAATAATCGAAAAAGTTCATTGATTTGCTCAGTTTTTATGATTATATCATCGTCGACAATATAAAAAATCTTATAATCTCTTATGTTCCCAATATTGTTTTCCCAAAGAAAATGGAAGTTTTGCATTTTACTACCCTTTCTCTTGAAATATAAATCGCTATATTCCATGTATTTATATTGTTCATCGTCTCCATAGTAGCAAATGAAAATATCATAAGTTCTAATGTCATCGCACCACAAATCAAAAAAATGCGTATTATCCCCGGCAGATGTAAAAAGAACGTTTTCTCTCATTTTATTTTTATTATTCAAAAATAAAATAATAATTAAGTTTAATATTTTAGAATTGCTCCTTCCATATAGTTTTCGTTTTCTCCAAATATTCAAATAAAGATTTCTGATTGTCAACAACATTCCTCTCTAGATCATCATAAGTCAAAATTAATTTATCTATAATATCATTGATGTCCTGTGGTGATGCGGCATATCTTTCATGTATCCATGGTATTTCACTTGATCCAATTAAGGGGACACCATTTCTAATAATATCCGCGCCAACAATATTAAATGTCTCTGTAAAACTAACCTGCATTCCAATATCAATAGTTGAACATATTTCTAAGAATTCATCACGAGAAGCCCATGGATGGCAAACTAATTCATACTGCTCATTCAAATTTGAAAATAGCTGTACTAAATTTTCATATACATTTGAACCATTCAATTCATTTCTTCCAGAGTTGATATGAAACCGTAACTTTTTGTTTTTTAGCCGACAGAACTCAATTGAAGCAAATGCTTGTGTCAAAAGATTTTTGAATGGTCTTATTGCTCCAAAACATGCTATATCCAAGCTATCTGTTGTAGATGGAGTGAATTTTTTTATATTATCACTAAGAGGATAGTAATTAGGCAAATACATCATACGGGATGAAAAGTCAGTTTCCACATTAGATAAATATATACTTAATTCAGTAAATAATCTAGGATCGTTTACAGCAATGAATGTTTTATTTATTCTACAGTATTCAGAAATCCATTTCATACTTTGAGAACTTTCAATTGATAAAAATGGAATAGCGCTGTGTAGTCTTATAATCCATTTGATTTCTGGATACATGGATTGAAGTAATCTAATCTTATCAGGAACAACCCATAGAGCTTCTATTATAACGTGTGTTGGTTTGAATCTATAAACGTATCCATTTATGCAATTATTATCAATGCAAATAGATAATTGAGAATCATAACCTTGTGAAATTAACATATTGTGAACATAATCAATGGAATTATATAATCCGCATTGTTTACTTATTTCAATGTGTTTTGCTGGATCGTAATCTTCGCGTCTTTTCAGTACAAACAATATTCTTGGCATTTTTTATTTTTTATATGATTTCAAACTTTTATATATGTATTTCTTCTTGACGATGACTTTCTTCGGGACTTATTCTTAGACTTTCTTCGGGACTTATTCTTAGACTTCCTTCGGGACTTCTTAGACGTTCTTCTTGACTTCTTAGACTTCCTTCGGGGCTTTCCTTTGTCATCACTTCTTCCCTTTTTAGGCGTTGAAAAAATAATCCCTTTCAAAAAATCTCCTATAGATTCTCCTGTAAATGATGTCTCTGTCTCTAGTATTCCCTCTGCATCTATTCCTGTCAAATCCATTTCTTCTATAGGTTTAGGCTTAATAGGCGTAGTAATTATAGTTTCAATAGGTTTAGGTTTTGGTTCAATGGGTTTGGGTTCAGGTGATTCAATTTTTTTTTTTTTTGAAAGAGGTTCCTTTGTTTCTGACTCAATAATTGTAGATGACGACCTGTATTTTTTGATCGGTTTCACAAGTAGTTTTTCATCCGAATCTCGTTTTTCTGGTTTGCTATGCCTAGAACAAACCCCACCTTTTCTACATGCATTCGTTTCACATTGTTCTGGTCCAGTTTTTAATGATTTATAAACGAATGTGCATTTTGGACAGCCGCCATGTTCGGCGCAAAATTTTTCATTATTATAAGCACATTTTTTACACCTAGTTCCATCATCTTTGATTTTTTCGCATTGATTTCTTCCATGACATCTTTTACATTTCCCTGAATACAATGCGTTTGATTTTTTACACTTTTCGCATTTTTTATTTGTTTCCATGTTGTTTTTTTTACTTACAACCAATATTTTTTTACATATTTTTTACATTCATCTAAAGTATTCACACCACACTCTTTTCGTATTTTCCAAATACTCAATTAAAGATTGTGTATTCATTTTCACATTGTCTTCCATATTCTCATAAGTCGCTAGCAATCTATTTGATATATCTATGCTATCTGTTGGTATTGCATTATACGTTTTATTAGTACTCCAGGGAATATCATGACTGCAAACAATTGGAACTCCTTGACTTAAAATATCACATCCCACAATATTGAACGTTTCAGAAAAACTAACTTGTAATCCTATATCCATTTCACTGCAGATTCGCAAAAAGTCATCTTTGTCATACCAATCATGCTCAATCAACTCAAAATGTTCCGATGGTAGTTCTGTAAACAACCCTTTTATATTATGATAAACAGGCGACCCATTTGTTTCCAGACGAGTGGCATTAATATGATATCTTAATTTTTTATTTATTTTCTTTGCAAACTCAACAGCAGAAATAGCTTGAATCAATTGATTTTTTAGAGGTCTAATTGCGCCGAAACAGCAGATATTGATGAATTCTTTTTCTTCGTACTTTTTTGTTTTGAATGTTTCCACAGGATAGTAATTAGGAAGATATATAACTTTGGCGTTTATTTCGTCTTCAGACAAGTTATTAATTGCTTTTAGATAAGCTTTTATTTCTCTAGTGAATCTAGGAGCGTTGCAGCCGATATACAAATTCTTGAATAGAGAATATTTAGATATCCATGACATCGCGTTTCCTTCACATGCCATAAATGGCATATCACTATGGAATCTTATAATCCATTTTACAGTTGGGTGTAATTGACATAATATAATAAATTTCGGCGGCACAACCCACAATGCCTCTATAATTACATGTGTTGGTTTATGTTTAGTTACAATTCTATCTATACAATTATTATCTATGGCGTAATCAACAACCGATTTAATACCCATCGTGTTTAAAATCTCGCAAAGATAATTAGAGGAGTTGTATAATCCTGTTTGTATCAGTTTTTTATTACCCAGTTCATCAGTCTCTAACTTCTTTTTTATAATAAATAAAATTACTGCCATATTGTTTTTTTTTTATTTTATATAAAATAAAAATTTGATGTTGAAATTATAATTAAAAAATTTTTTTTTGGAATATAAATATCTATATACCATTTAAAAGGATAATTTATTTTTTTAAAATAATGTCGTTTAGCATAAAAAATGATTTGGTGAGGTTGAATGAAAACATGAAGAGAATTATTGAAGCTACAAAAGAAGAATTACAGGATTTTATCGAAGAAGCAAAGAAAGAGCTAAAGCGTGTAAAGGGAGATCCTGGTCCACAAGGTCCAGCTGGTAGACCGGGTCCAAGAGGATTTACTGGACCTGAAGGTCCTCAAGGTCCTCAAGGTGATAAGGGTGAAAAAGGCGAAAAAGGTGAAACAGGTGAGAAGGGGGAAAAAGGAGATAAAGGTGAAAAAGGCGATTCCGCTGACTCTTCTTTGATAGAAGACATCAGCTTACGGCTAACAAATCTTGAGCAAAAATTAGATAGAATCTGTGAACTATGGAATACCGATTTGTTCAATAAACACATAGTAGACGATAGAATCTATTGATTGCAGTAATTAACACAAAATTTCTGATGAATTCCGAGAATTTCAAATGAAATGTGCAACAAAGAACCGATTAAGAAGAACATAATATAGAGAGAATTCTTATCAACAATTGCATATCTTGCCAATAACAATAACGTAAATGGTAATGCAAATAGAATTCCTTCAAAAACTGACTCTATGATTAATTTTGTAATATCAAAATGATGAGTGCATTTTCTTCCTAATTTATTTGCACAGTAACATTTGTGAATACCAGAAACACCTGCTAGAAAATGCTTTGTAAATCCAATAATAAAAGCGTTTAGAATTTGAGAATTGTAACGAAAACTGTTAAGTATTAGAAATGACATGAACAAACTATAACATCCAACTAAAAGTGATTCAACATAAAGTCTCATTTATATATATGTTTATTTAATCTTTGTAAATAAATATATCTTCTCTTAATAATTTAAGAACGAATAAATTACGAACGAATTAATTATACGCAAATCTCACACTTTTAGAAAAAATTGATTTTTATATTTTTTAAAATAAAACAACAAACAAACTAACGATGAGTAATGAATGTTGCATCTGCGCGTCTGCTTTCAGCAGTAAGTTACGAAAACCCATTCAATGTGTCTTTTGTAATAAAAGTTGTTGTAAAGAGTGCTTCGGGACTTTTATCAAGACAAGGACTGTTCCAGCTTGTATGTTTTGTAGTGCCGATCTGACGATGGATTTCGTTCATGAGAATTCAACTATGAAATTTATGGATGAATATATGAGGTATCTTGACGATCAGCGTTTCAGTGTTGAACGAAGTAAATTACCAGCAACACAACATCTCGTTGAAATTATTCGTCAATACGAAGATTCAATGATAGCATTTCTAAAAACCAAAACCGAGCGTAAAGCCTTAGCCAATAAATATGGTCAGATAAAATATGATGTTAATACTGATAAAAAACAGAAGAAACTACTTCTTCAACCAGTTATAGCCGAGATGTATAAAAACAACAGAGAATACTATCATAACGAAAGGATAATGTATGATTTCCTAAGGGAAAAGCGCGAAGAAATGGATATTCTTTCTGGTAGACGAGAAATTGCTAACCCTATTTTGAATCCTGTTGCCGAAGAAAAACCTGTATACACAAAACCATGTCCATCAGATGATTGCCGAGGATTTCTTTCATCCGCTCATAAATGTGGAACATGTGAAAAATACTATTGTTCAGACTGTCATTTACAGAAAAAGTCTCGGACAGATGATGAGCATGTCTGTGACGAGGATGCCAAGGCGACAATTGCGATGATCAGAAGAGATACAAAACCATGCCCTAAATGTATGATTGGCATTGAGAAGGTAAGTGGTTGCAGTCAGATGTGGTGTGTTAATTGTCACACTACATTTGACTGGAATACGATGAAGATAGAAACAGGATATATACATAATCCTGAATATCTTAGATGGATGCGCGAAAACAACAACGACATCCCAAGGAATCCACTTGACCCAGGTTTTGCTTGCAATGAAAATATGCCAGAATGGTACGCAATTGAAGATAGACTGAGAGCTGATGGGATTAACTCAATTGAATGGAGTGAGATTTTCAGACGATATGGGCATTTGAGATATTCAGTTCTTATAAATCTTCCGACAGAAGAAGAGGAACGGTTTATAAATTTGCGAGTTCAGTATATGAAATCCGAGATCTCTATGGATGTTTGGCGAAAAAAGCTAGGTGCATTACTTAAGAAAAATAGATTGGCGCAGGAACGCTATAACATAATTGATATGTATATAAACGTTATAAAAGATCTATTCCTGAATCTTTTTCAAACGAAGGACATCAATCAGTTTAAGCAGTCTTCTAGTGAAATAGAAAGACATGCTGACGAGCAATTGAAAAAAATCAATAAAAAATACAAAAGCTATGACAATAAGTACTCCGAAATAAAGAAAATGTGCATGTAATAAATTTGCAAATACGGATTTTCGTCTTCTGAATAAAAATTGATTTTCTAAATATAATTTTGAACTACTATTCACCTTCTCACAAATGATGACCGAATATCGTCCTCCTGTTTCCAGACGTGTGCCACTAAAGGATATAACAAATACTGTTTCTTATGTTGAACCAATTGTTGTGGTCTCGCATAATAGTGTTGTCTTCTCCTCTGCTCCAGCTAGAAGAACATCATCTCATGTTGTTGAGGTGTCTTCGGCTTCATCTATATCTCAAGAGGAGATTGAAAAAATCCGCATGAAAAAAAGAAAACAACTAAAGAGACTGTAAGATGGATTCGTAGTATAGGTAAATTGTTTATCAATAAATAAAATTATATTGATTTTTCGTTTTCTAATTAATCTAATTAGGAAAGCTTTTCTCACATTCCAGAGAAATTTCTTCAATTTGACGCCATAAGATAAGATAAACATTATTTGTTATATTCTATGTATAATAATTTGATATTACACATGCACGAAACTATTTTTTTCAAACATTATTTATTTTTTCATAAATAAATTAAATAATATGAGTTTTTTTAAAAAAGTTGAAAATTCGCAAAATAAATTAACAATAGATGAAGTTGTTTATACTGTTATTAATAGAATACCTTTTTCTACTGGACCGACTGGTAAAGAATATCCTAATATAATTAATTATTCAAATGGAAATGGAATATTAACCAAAAACATTGTTCCAGTTGATAATAACACATTGGATTTTGGACAAGATGATCTTCAATTAAGTTCTATTAATACATACAATTTGGTTTTGAATAATGATTCAAGTTTTTTTTTAAGTCAGGATGGGAATTCCATCGACATGACGATTGGATCAACAATCGGTGGTCTTACACCTGGTTCCATAATAATTAAAGGAGATTTGAATAATCAATCAGAGCTTCCTGTAAGTGGAAATAGTCCTGGTGATGCTTATTTCATTGATTCGGAATTGTGGATTTTCTCATTAAATGACTCATGGCTTAATGTAGGTGGAATTCCAGGTGAACAAGGTATAACTGGATACAAAGGATATACTGGATACAAAGGATACACAGGATATAAAGGTTATACTGGTTACACAGGAATTACTGGTCCGACTGGTATATTAGGATATACTGGTTTTAGAGGACCGACTGGTGCGAGATTTTCAAATACAGGAACTTATAACCTCAATAATTCCAATGTAACATTGCAAAACAACCAATTTAATTTACATTTTAATCCAACTGGTGAAGGTGGATTTTTTGTGAATAACTTGAAAGGATATTCTGGATACGTTTACACAGGACCAACTGGACCTACAGGATTTAGTGGTTTCACTGGATACAATACAGATGGAATATTTTATGGAAATCTTGGGTATGATATTACAACTGGTGAAATCGTTTACACATTTGCTTATGGAGAAACTGGTTACACAGGATATACAGGATATACAGGTTACACTGGATACACTGGGTACACTGGGTACACAGGATACACAGGATACACAGGATACACGGGCTTCACAGGGCGCACCGGATACACAGGGTACACTGGGTACACAGGCTTTACAGGGTACACGGGATACACTGGATACACTGGGTACACTGGGTACACAGGATACACTGGATACACTGGATACACAGGTTGCACAGGTTACACTGGTTACACAGGCTACACAGGATATACTGGATTCACAGGTTTAACTGGTTACACTGGTTACACTGGGTATACTGGATACACTGGATTCACAGGATATACAGGATACATAGGATATACTGGTTACACTGGATATACTGGAATGACAGGATACACAGGGTATCGTGGATACACCGGATACACAGGGTACACTGGATACACAGGGAGAACTGGTTACACCGGACGGACGGGATATAGAGGATACACTGGTTACAGAGGATATACAGGATTTACTGGACACACTGGACAAACAGGATATTCAGGTCATAAAGGATATACAGGAGCATCTGGTTTCACGGGATACACGGGTTATCTAGGATATACTGGGCACACTGGTCCAGGAGGGCCAACCGGGAGAACTGGTTATACAGGATACACAGGATATATTGGATACACAGGACCTCAGGGGCCACCAGGATCAACTTCAGGACCAAGAGGTCCCACCGGAAACATTGGAGGTATTGTAAATTCTAATGTTATACCAAATGTTTCGTCAACAATAAATTTAGGAAGTCAGATAAAAAATTTCAATCAAGCATATGTAAATAATTTGCACATAAATGATAAAATAATATCGTCCACCGGAACGTCATCTATATTATTACCTGATAATACTTTTATTAATAATGTGGATGTTTTGAAAATAAGAATCAGAGGTATTCTTTCTAACCAAAGTTCATTACCCACAAATGCTTTAATAAATGACGCTTATATTATAAATAAAAATATATGGGTTTGTAGTGTTGCTCCTAGTACATGGACTAATATAGGGCCAATAAGAGGACCTGATGGAGTAGATGGTCGTACTGGTCCCGGAACAACTGGACACACTGGTTATACCGGTTATGCTGGGTATATTGGAAATACTGGTGTTGGAGGATTTAATTTTTATGGCGGAACTGGACCTATAGGACCTACTGGACTTAGAGGTTATACTGGAAGAACTGGATATAGTGGACATAGAGGTAGAACTGGATACACTGGGCGTACTGGATATGTTGGTCACACAGGTTTCACAGGATATACTGGGTTAATAGGATACACAGGTTTTACAGGTTACACAGGTTTTACAGGTTACACCGGATTCACAGGATATACAGGGTTCACAGGATACACGGGGTTTACAGGATACACAGGATATACAGGATACACAGGATATACAGGATACACAGGATATCTTGGTTATTTAGGATATACAGGATACCAAGGGTACACTGGATACACAGGATATACTGGTTATTTTGGATATACGGGATACACAGGATACACTGGGTACACAGGATACACTGGATACACTGGATATAAAGGGTACACTGGATTGTCAGGATATACTGGTTACAAAGGATATACTGGTTACAAAGGATACACTGGTTTCACTGGGTCAAAAGGACATTCTGGATACACAGGATACTCTGGATATTTAGGATATACTGGTTATACTGGTTATACTGGCTACACTGGATGGTCAGGATACAAAGGATATACTGGATGGACAGGATATACCGGAATGACTGGTTATAATGGACAAACCGGTTACACAGGTTTTACAGGATACACAGGTGTTCAAGGATACAAAGGATACACTGGATATACTGGTTATACTGGATACAAAGGATACACTGGATTTACAGGATATTCGGGATCTACAGGATACACAGGGTATAAAGGGTACACTGGATATATTGGTTATAGTGGTTATATTGGTTATACTGGATATATTGGTTACACTGGATACACAGGACAATTAGGTTACTCTGGGCACAGTGGCCACACAGGTTACACTGGATATTTTGGATCAACGGGATTTACCGGATACGATGGATTGACAGGATATACAGGATACGCCGGATATACTGGATACAGTGGTTATATTGGATACCAGGGCTATCAAGGTAGAACAGGATATACAGGATATACTGGTTATTCTGGTTATAAGGGATATACTGGATTTACAGGAAGAACAGGATACACAGGATACACAGGATACAGAGGATATACAGGATTCACAGGTCTAACTGGTTACACAGGATACACAGGGTACACAGGATACACAGGACACACAGGATACACAGGGAGAACAGGATACACAGGATACACAGGATACACAGGATACACAGGATACACAGGATTTACAGGACGAACAGGATTCACAGGTTATACAGGATACACAGGATACACTGGTTACACAGGATTTACAGGAAGAACCGGATACACAGGTTACACAGGATACACAGGATACACAGGATACACAGGATTTACAGGATACACTGGTATTGGATACACTGGATATACTGGGTACACTGGGTACACCGGTTTTATAGGATATACTGGGTATACTGGATATGCTGGTCCACAAGGACCACCGGCATTGATACAAGGTGGTCTAGGTCCCATTTTGAATGGAGTAAACTATTCTGATTATGCATACTGGAATAACAGTCTAAGTAATTTTTACACAGATGGAAATAATGATATCCATTTAGGCTCAAATTCATTTAATAATAATGGTAATTTAAGTGGCAATAATGTTTTAGTTGGAAATCAATCAGGGCAATATTTATCTTTCTCAGTTAATTCTATCGGAATCGGTAATTCGTCAGGTAGATACTTAAAAGGAAGTTCAATGATTGGCATAGGATATAATTCTGGATTTACTGGTTCTAGTGTAAATCATCTTATAATGATCGGTGGTCAAGCAGGATATAATAATAATTCATCGAATTCAGTTTCTTTAGGTTATCAAGCAGGTAGTAGCTTATCAGAGGAACAGCTCGTTAGTGTTGGGAGTGGAACGAACACAATAACTAGATCTGTTGATAATGGGATTACATGGTCCGGATTAGGATCAACTATTTTTTCAATATCAGGAAATGGTGTTTATTACAATAGCACGAAGAGATGGGTTGCCGTTGGTTCGGGAATAAACAACACAGTAGCATATTCATCCGATGGTTCAACATGGATAGGATTAGGATTATTGTTTAATTCATCTGGAAATTCTGTGACATATGGAAATAACAACTGGGTTGCTGTTGGGAGAGGTAATGATACAATTATTTACTCAACGACAAACGGAACAACCTGGAAAGGATTATCAAATTCCGTTTTTGGAAATAGTGGAAATGCTATTACTTGGTCCGGGACATATTTTATTGCAGCTGGAAATGATATATTATTGTCAATAGCTTATTCAACTGATGGAATAACATGGACTGGAATAGGAAAAGACATAATATATATTGGAAACTCAGTCTACTCTGGTTCTAATGGAAAAATCATGGTTGGTGGTTACTCAAATAGAATTAATTATATTTCTGTAGGGAGTGGGACGAATACTATTTCTTATTCAGACTCAGATCTTAATATATGGACTGGTCTAGGAACAACTATTTTTACAGTAAGTGGTAATGCAGTCACATCAACAACTGATGGCTCGGTTGTTGTTTCTTTAGGTCAAGGAACTAATGCTGTTGCATATTCAACTTCTTACGGAACAACTTGGACCGGACTGGCAACTACTGTTTTTGGAACAAGTGGGAACGCTATTATTTGGACAGGAACATATTTTTTGGCAGTTGGAAATTGTATAACGAACACGATTTCATATTCTACAAACGGTTCAATATGGACAGGTTTAGGAACATCAATGTTTACTATAGGATATGGAATTGCTAAAAATAACGATTCTTCTGTAATTGTTTCAGGCGGAATTAAATATGATAATTTAATATCTGTAGCCGTCGGCTATGGAACAAGTGATTCAATTATTTATTCTTATAATGGAGGAGTAAATTGGACAGGTATAGGAAACACTATATTAACTTCTGCACGCGGGGTTGCATACAATGGAACTAATCTATGGGTTGCTGTTGGTTTATATATAAGTGCTTATTATTTTTCATATTCATCAAACGGAACACAATGGACTCGTATAACTTCAATTAGTTCCGGTTCTGTCATAGGAGGTCTTGTTTATAGAAACAATTTATGGGTTGCTTCCAGTGGGACTAATTTATATTATTCAACAAATGGAACTCAGTGGACTAGTTTAAGTTTATCATCCGGTACTAGTTCTCGTAGAACTGAATATTTAAATGGTGTGTGGGTTACTGTTGGTGATAATGGGACGAATTCAATATTATATTCTTATAATGGGACAACATGGACCGGATTAGGAACTACAATGTTTGGAAGTTGGGTGTCTTCAATAGCAAATGGTTATTCGGTTGCTCATAACGGTTTAAATCGGTGGGTTATTGTCGGAGGACATACTTCATCTCCTCCTTATTATTCATCAGATTCAATAGCATATTCATCAAGTGGAACAGTTTGGATTGGATTGGGAACATCTATGTTCATTCCTGGGTTAGATGTCGCTTATGGTTCTGATATGTGGATTGCTGTTGGAACAAGAGTCGGATCATCATCACCAAATACGGTTGCATATTCATTAAATGGAACACAATGGATTGGATTAGGAACTACTATATTTACAACAAGTGGAACTGCTGTTTCATATAATGGTTTTGATAGATGGGTTATATTTGGAACCGGGGGAGTTAATAATATCGCATATTCATCAAACGGAACACAGTGGACTGGTTTATCAAGTACTATATTGTCAGAAGTGAATCAAGTTTCTTCTCAATATAGTGTAGCAAACACACTTGCTTACTCTACATCAAATGGAACTACATGGACTAGTTTAGGAACAACAATTTTTTCTGATCAATGTAATAATATAGGTTGGGGGAATTCAACATTTATTGCAACTGGTCAGGGAACATTAAATACACTTGCTTATTCAAATGATGGAATTACTTGGTTTGGTTTAGGCAAAACCATATTTACAACAGCTGGAAAAGGCGTGATTTGGGGTTCGTCATTATTTGTTTCGGTTGGTTCCGGAACAAATACATTAGCATATTCATCTAATGGAACCCAGTGGACAGGATTAGGGGTTACTATATTTAGCACATCCGGAAATAATGTTTATTGGTCAGGCAATTATTTTATAGCATCTGGACAAGGCACAAATATAGTTGTCTATAGTTCTAGTGGAGTTGTTTGGACTGGAATATCTTCCACAATCCATTCAACACTTGCAAATGGAAGCAATGCAGTTACATTAAGCTCTTCATATGACTATTCAACTACATTAATTGGTGGAGATAAATTAGCATATTCATTAACTAACGGAACATCTTGGACATCACTATCAAGTAGTTCAACACCTTTATCTTGGGTCGCTGGTGGCGCAAGCCCAAACACTTTAGCATATTCAATTGATGGAACTCAGTGGGTTGGATTGGGAACTTCTATATTCTCTTCGATTGTATATGGACTTTATTATAGTTATACAGACGATAAATGGATTGCAGTTGGACAAGGCTCAGCAAATTCCATAGCATATTCTATAAATGGTATAAATTGGATTGGTTTAGGATCTACTATATTCACATCAGCAGGTAGAGGTGTTGCTCATAACGGAATAGATAGATGGGTTGCCGTTGGAGGTGGGACAAATTCTATAGCATATTCATCTAATGGAACTCAGTGGTTTGGATTAGGAAATACAATTTTTACTTCAAGCGGAAATGGAATTACATATAATGGAGTAGATAGATGGGTTGCCGTTGGAGGCGGGACAAATTCTATAGCATATTCTTCCGATGGAACTCAGTGGGCTGGGTTAGGACTTTCTATATTTACATCCATTGGATACGGAATCGCATATAATGGAATAGATAGATGGGTTGCTGTTGGAACTGGAACAAACTCTGTGGCATATTCTTCTAATGGAACTCAGTGGACTGGTTTAGGTGTTACTATATTTGCATCAACTGGATATGGAATTGCATATAATGGAGTAGATTTATGGGTTGCTGTTGGAAATGGAACAAACTCTATAGCATATTCTTCTAATGGAACTCAGTGGAATGTTTTAGGGAGCACAATATTCTCAACTTGCTCAAGTGTTAGTTATAACGGAGATCTTTGGGTTGCAGTTGGGCAAACAACGAATTCAATAGCATATTCAACAAACGGAATTCAGTGGACCGGGCTAGGTTTAACTGGATTAACAAGTCAAGGATGGGCTATCGGATCATCTTTTTACTCAACAAATATTTTTTCATCTGGAATGCGAAATATTACATATAGTAATTATTACAAACAATTTTACGGCGTTGGATTAAACAAAACAATATCATATTCTAAAGAATCTAAATTTTGGACCGGAGTTCAAAAAAGTGATTCACTTTTAATTAACGGATATGGTATAGGAATAAATCAAAATTTAATTGTGCTTGGTGGCAGTTACAATACATCTCTTTATGTTGCAGGTGGAAGTGGAACTTCACATTCTATGGCATATTCAACAAACGGAACTCAATGGACTGGTTTAGGAGTTACGATTTTTTCAAGCGATTGTTGGGGATTAGCATACGGCAATGATTTATGGGTTGCTGTTGGTAGTTCAGGGAATACAATAGCATATAGTACAAATGGGTCTGTATGGAATGGATTAGGCGCAACCATTTTTACAATACAAGGTTGGGGTGTTGATTATAATGGAGTTGATAGATGGGTTGCAGTTGGAAGAGGAACTAATACAATAGCATATAGTCCTAATGGAAAAAGGTGGTTTGGGCTAGGAACATCTGTTTTTTCAACTAGATCATATAATGTTAAATATGGAAATGGTTTGTGGGTTGCTGTTGGGGATTTGGGAACAACAAATAACACAATCGCGTATAGCACGAACGGAACTCAGTGGGTTGGATTGGGAAGTACTATATTCACAGACAATGGGCAAAGTATTGAATATGGAAATGGTTTATGGGTAGCTGGTGGCTTAGGAACAAACTCTTTAGCATATTCATCAAATGGAATTGTATGGACTGGATTAGGACGAACTATTATTCAAAATGGAGGCTATGCTGTCAAATATGCGAATAATTTATGGGTCGCTGGTGGTGCTGGATCAGATACTTTAGCTTATTCATTAAACGGAACTCAGTGGGTTGGATTAAGTAATACAATATTTAGCGCATTTGGATATTCTATTTCATATAGAAATGGAAGATGGATCGCTGGTGGGAATGGAACAGCAAATTCTCTAGCATATTCCACAAATGGAACCCAGTGGATTGGTTTAGGAAAAACTATTTTCACATCATATTGTTGGTCATCAACATCTAATGGTTCTGCGAGTTCATTAAATACAATGATTTACTCTACGAACGGAACAACTTGGACTGGTTTAGGCTCTACTATTTTCTCAATACAGACAAATGGTTTAATATATAATTCATCTGCAAACTTATGGATCGGGGC
>Ga0214923_10003351_pt1 | contig 20123 bp, 39 predicted proteins | sample LL1510_MetaG_FD_177993 | JGI IMG/M metagenome (GOLD analysis project Ga0214923, IMG submission 177993) | Freshwater microbial communities from Lake Lanier, Atlanta, Georgia, United States - LL-1510 | ecosystem: Environmental > Aquatic > Freshwater > Lake | place: USA: Georgia | collected...
GGTATGGTATAATGCAAGTCTGGCGCGTAGATGCTAGCTGCTTCTTGCGAAAGGATTTTTATATCCTCCATTTTATCAGCAAAAGCCGAAGAGCAGAAGAGAGCCAGCAATAAAATTGCTTTTTTCATGGCATTTAATTTAGTTAATGGGTATAATACTTAGGTAATTTAAATTTTAAAGTCAACTATGAAAACTTGGACATTAGATGTTAAATTGGGCGTTGATGGAGAGTATTATATTCATCTTAACGATGAAATACTAGAAGCTACTGGCCTTAAAATTGGTGACTCTATAAAATGGGTAGATAATAGCGACGGCTCATGGAGTATGAAGAAAATGGATGATAGCCTCAAGTACTATGTTGTAGATATTCTTAGCACATTCCGTAATCGTTATGTCATCAAGGCTAAGTCTCTTGAAGATGCAATGGATGAAGTTGTGTTTAATGAGCACGACCCGGACTTTAAAGAGTTCTCTCAAAAGCATCTGGGAACTCAGATTTTTGACGGCCGGGAGATTTCATATTCCGATATTATACAACTTCAATATTCAGATAATGATTATCTAAGCTCGTGGACGGAATCAGAAGTAATCGAACGGCTTACTAATACTATTGACTATAAGGATTGATATGTTTCGTAGCCAGGCTCAGCTTAAACTAATGCGTGAGCAAAAAGAAAGTATCATGAGCGGTTTCTTTTATAATCTTGTAGAGAACACACAATTTGCTCTTGAAGATATCAAAGATATGTTTCTAGAAGAGCATCCAGATGAACAAGATTTTCTTAATGAGCTAGTATCGGAGCTTGACAATTGATTATCAAGGTAAGCAATTCAGGGCGTAAGCCTAGTAAGAAGCAGAAAGAAAAGCAAAAGGCAGCCTGGGCCGAACATTGTAAAAAATATGGACTAGACCAGGGCAAAGAGAATAAGAAAGATGTTCGATATAGAATTAACAAGTTTGGTGAATTCGAAAGAGTCTAAATGGGATCTAAGGTTTTTAAACCTAGCTTCTCATATCAGCACATGGTCAAAAGATCCTAGCACGAAAGTTGGTTCAGTAATAGTTAATGAAAAAAATCATATATTATCTGTTGGGTATAACGGTTTTCCTAGTGGTGTTGAAGATAATGATAGCCGCTACCTTGATAGAGATACTAAACTTAAATTCGTGTGTCATGCTGAAAGAAACGCCCTTGACAATGCCCATTCCGATGTTTCAGACTGCACTCTCTACGCAACGTTGATGCCATGCAACGAATGTGCTAAATCTATTATACAGCGCGGAATTAAACGCGTTGTATGTTATGTACCGGAATCATTTGACGGTACTCGTTTTAATTGGGAAGTAACTACATCTATGTTAGAAGAAGCGGGAATTCAGTTAGATATACTGACTCCCGTATAAATAACATTGCAGCGCCTTCGGGGCTGTAATTTTAATCTTGCTTAATTTAAGGAGAAATATATGACTTCATTTCCAACTATGGTTCTGGGCAACCAATTTAAGGATCTTGACAAGTTTTTTGTTGGATTCGACGACACGTTCAACCGTCTGGCAAAGTTCCATGACGATGTTGCTAAGAACATTCCAAACTACCCTCCATACAATATCAAGAAAGTAGACGATAACAAGTACGTTATTGAGCTGGCCGTTGCTGGTTTCTCAAAGAACGAACTAGAACTAGAACTTGCTGATGGTGTTCTTTCAGTTAAGGGTTCAACTTCTATCGACTCGCTTGTTAATGATGGAGTAGACCAGACATACCTATACAAGGGTATCTCTGACCGCGCTTTCTCACGCAAGTTTACTCTTGCCGATACAGTAGAAATCAAGAATGCCGAATACATTAACGGCCTTCTAAAGGTTTTCCTGGAGCGTATCATTCCTGAGCACAAGAAGCCAAAGAAGATTGAAATCTCTGATTCCTCATCAGATAAGCAACTTCTAGTTGAAGATGCTGATAAATCATGAACTGGTGGCCAGTTACAGATGAAGAGTGGGAATATTTAAACAGAAGTAAAAATTATTCTCTATCCTTTATCTAAAAACCAAGAAAGGGGGAAAGCCCCCTTTCTTTTATTAATGAAAAAGGCTATAATAGACTTATGAATGACTTTATTACAGACATATGGAGTTGGATAAAGAATGATTATAAGTCTAATAATCTTAGGTTTATTGTTGAGCTTATCGCTTGGGCTATTAGTATTGGCTGTTCAATTACAATGGCGCTTACCGTGCCTAATCCTCCCCTGGCCATACTTTATCCTATTTGGATTACTGGTTGCTGCCTTTACGCATGGGCTGCATATACTCGCAAATCTTTTGGCATGATTCTTAATTACATGCTTCTAGTTACTATCGACAGTATTGGTCTAATCAGACTTTATCTATGATTAATATTAAGCCGCTTAAGGTGGTTGAATGGGCTGCTGTTGTATGTGTAGTTACCGCAGCTGCTCTTACATCATTCGACATTACTCCAATCAATAAGATTCTATTCTTTTTAGGTAACACACTATGGATGGTTGTTGCCTACTATTGGAGGCAATGGAGTTTATTTGTTGTTAATGCTATAATGAACGTATTCTATCTCTACGGTATTATTACCGGGTAGAATTAATTTTTTAAAGGAAAACATATGTCACATGTTAAAGTTTATCGGATGATGAATGGTGAAGAATTCATCGGTGAGTTTGTAGAGTTTTTTGAGTCGCGTTTCAAGCTTCGTAATGTAGGTGTAATTCAGCTAGTTCCTAATGCTAAGGGTACAGTCTCGGTGGCATTGGTACCATTCGCACCCTATGGAAATAACACTGAATTTGAATTCGAACGCGGTCACGTTACTACATCTTTTGATCCTAATACAGATCTTCTTAATAGCTATAACAAGATCTTTGGTTCTGGTATTGAAATTGTTCCTGCAGGTGGTATTGACCTTTCATCGGGTAGCTAATATAATATACAATTCGGCCTTGAAAGTGAATTAGATGAGATTTTATACGAATGTACATCTCTATAAGAATGAATTTCTAATCCGAGGCTACGAGGGCGACGAGAAAGTACAATATACTGTACCTTGTCGCCCTTACCTATTTGTAACCGATCGCGTTAGTCTTGAAGAGTATAAAACTCTCTATGGTAAGACAGTTTACCGTAAAGAGTTTGATAGTACTTACGATGCACGGGCCTATATCAGCGGCATGAGTGACATTTCCGGTAAAGAAACTTACGGGATGACTAACTGGGTGTATCCGTTTATCAACGATCACTATCAGGGAGAAATTGCATATGACCCGAAGAAAGTCTCAGTTGTCACAATCGATATCGAAATCAAGGCGGAGGGCGGCTTTCCAGACATCTCAGTTGCAGATAGACAAGTCACCGCTATTACCCTCACAAAAAACGGCAAATCAATCGTCTTCGGATACTACGATTATAAACCCTCATCAGAAAACATAACCTACGTTAAGTGTAGAGATGAGAATGATCTGCTTAATAAGTTTATCTTAGCATGGCGTTCGAAGCAGTTCTTGCCTGACATTATCACCGGCTGGAACGTTGAGTTCTTCGATATGCCCTATATGATTAATCGTATTACGCGTATCCTTGGCCCTGAGTCTGCTAAGCGACTATCACCGTGGGGAATTCTCTCCGAACGGCAGATAGAAATCGCTGGTCGTGAATATACTATTCCTATCATCGTAGGTATTAGTATTCTTGATTACATGCAGCTGTATAAGAAGTTTTCATTCTCACAGCAAGAAAGCTATAAACTAGATCATATTGCGTTTACTGAACTAGGCGAACGCAAGCTAGACTATAACGCGCTTGGTTTTGAAACCCTCGATGAGTTCTATGAAAAAGACTTTCAGAACTATATCGAGTATAATATTCGAGACGTTGCGCTAGTCGATCGACTAGAAGATAAACTTAAGTTTATTGAGCAAGTACTGGCAATTGCCTATGACGCCAAGGTAAACTATCTAGACACGTTTACGTCTGTGCGCATGTGGGATATCATTATCCATAATTATCTAATGGAACAGAATATTGTTGTTCCGATGTTTGATGTTGCACAACGTAAAGAAAAAGATCGACAGATCGTAGGTGCTTATGTAAAAGATCCTCAGCTAGGTATGCACAACTGGGTTGTGTCGTTCGACTTGAATAGTCTGTACCCGCACCTTATCATGCAATACAATATTAGTCCTGAGACATATAAAGGAACGTTTGGAAGTCTCTCGGACGATAGTGGCGTAGATAGAATCCTTAATGGTGCGTTAAACGACCTAAGCATAAGGAATGAGATTACCTCTCAGAACTATACAGTAGCTGCGTCTGGTTGCTACTTTGATCGCGATCGTCAAGGTTTCCTGCCTAAGCTGATGGAGCAGATGTATAATGACCGGGTTAAGTATAAGAGCCAGATGATTGCTGCTAAAAAGCAGTATGAGAAGGAAAAGACTTACGAGTATGAAAAGGAAATTGCACGCTGTCATAACATGCAGCTTGCTAAGAAGATTCAGCTAAACTCAGCTTATGGCGCTCTTGCGAATATGTTCTTCCGCTGGTTTGATCCTAAGTATGCCGAATCTATTACAAAGTCGGGTCAGCTTTCTATCCGCTGGATGGAAAAGAAGATGAACGAGTATCTCAACAAGACTCTTAAGACTGATAATATTGACTATGTTCTTGCAGTTGATACCGATTCAATGTATATTACACTGGATGAGTTAGTCAAGCAGACAGCAGCAGAACTTCCGACCGAGAAGTTAGTTAAGTATCTAGATAAGTTCTGTGATAGAGTACTTGAGCCGTATATTGATAAGTGCTATGAAGAGCTGTCAATCTATGTGAATGCTTATGAGCAGAAGATGAAGATGAAGCGAGAAGTTATTGCTGATAAAGGCATCTTTACTGCTAAGAAGCGATATATTCTTAACGTGCATAACTCTGAAGGCGTTCAGTATGCCGAGCCCAAGCTTAAGATGATGGGCATCGAGGCTGTTCGTTCATCCACTCCTGCACCAGTTCGTAAGATGATTAAAGAGAGTATGACTATTATCATGACCAAGACTGAAGATGATATGATTTCATACATTGAGAAGAGTAGAGATGAGTTTAAGAGGCTACCGTTCGAACAAATTGCATTCCCGCGCGGTGTTACTGAACTCGATAAGTGGTCTGATAGTAGTGGCGGTAAGGTGTTCAAGTTAGGTACACCTATTCACGTTAAGGGTGCTCTGCTATACAATCACGCAATCAAGCAGCGTAAGCTCGATAAGAAATATGATACTGTAAAGAAGGGAGAGAAGATTAAGTTCTGCTATCTTAAGACTCCTAACTACCTTGGCGAGCATGTTATATCGACGCCCGGAAAGCTTCCTAAAGAGCTAGATCTAGAACATATGATCGACTATGATGTGCAGTTTCAGAAGGCGTTTATTGAGCCTATCAAAGGTATTCTGGATACTATAGGATGGGAAACTGAGAAGAGAAATACGTTGGAAGAGTTCTTTATATAAATATATTATAAAGTTTATTCATAGCGAGTAATTATGTTTTCCTTTTCTTTCTACTTAAATGAAAAATATCAGGCATTAGGAACTCCAGATCCTAAGCATTATACTCACCTGGCTGATTATGCATTTAGAGGATCATCTGCCACCGGCGCTGCTGCTAATATTTACAAGCACATGCAGCACCGAGAAAATAGCAAATCCTCTATGGAACCACAAAAGAAAACAGACGGTAAGGTATCAGTAGTTACCGTAAGAAATTCTAAGGATTCTCCATTCCATAATCCTCATCATCCTGAAAATGCTGTGGGTGTTGCGTATAAAGGTAGAATGGATGCTAAGACAGTCAAACCTGAAGACAAAGTATCTTACTCGCACGAAGACATAAAGAAGCATTATGGTGCAGAGCATCATTTGACTCCTATGCTTTCATCACTTCTAGACCATGCCCATAAGATTCATGGTGCAGCTCCTATCATTCAGCATGACATTCATACAACAGAGCCTAAGAAAGACATTCATTTTGCTAATGGTAAAGCTACCTGGCAACCTAATGTAGTTCGTAACTCTACTTCGAATCCAGAAGAAATAAAGAAGCTTCATAGAGCTAAAATTGTTATCGCGTCGCACACCGCTATGGATAAGAATTTTAATAATCCTCATGGTCTAAAGCCTGGTAAGGATATTAAGCATCATCCAGATGTTTATAATGTAGAACTAAATGCTCCTAAGGTTAGTAGTAAGAAACTCGATACCCACAATAAGGCTATTGGTGCGCATTTAAAAAATAAAGAGACCCGTTCCCATTTAGATACTGTTGCTAATGCATCATACAAACATCATCTAGAGCCGTTCGTCAATAGTAAGATTCGTTCAGGCGAGTATGGCGGCGAAGGTCAGAAACAATTAACGCATGGTGACTTTAAAAAGTTTGTTTCAGATGCACACGATAAAGAAATTGCTAAGGTTAAGACTGATAAAGCTAAGCAGGCTAAGACTGAAGCAAAGCATGCAGCTTTAAAAGAAATAGATTCTCATAAGAGCGCTATTAATAAGACGTTTGAAGTGCATCATGCTATGACTAATGCGGTCAGAGATTATGTTCACGAGACGCATAAGGCTGATGAAAGCTCTCCTATCAAGCATGAGATTCCAGATGAGCATGGTAAGTTTAAGCCTGCTCCTCCAGAAGGATATGTTCCTCGCGGCAAGCATCCTGCTACTTCTACAACCAAGCTTAATCCTCGTTCAGAGTTTAATAGAGCTAACTTTGCTAAGAACGCAGAGCTAAGTAAGAAGAAGCCAAGCGTCACAGAAGATACAGAACATAAAGCAGTAGTTATTCCTGCCGCACGTATGCAACCTTTCCATCGTGGCCATGAAGCGCTTATTAAAGATGCCTTAAAGAAAAATCACGGCCCAGTTCATTTGTATATTACGAAGAACAAGCCTAATGATGCTGATAATCCTCTTTCAGCTGAGCATCGTTCTAATCTAATTAAGCATGCATTTCATAAAGATATTGAAGCAGGAAAACTTCATGTTCATGAAGGCGGAAGCATGTTCCAAAACATGACACACTTCCATAAAAACAACCCTCATATTACTAATGCGCATGTTGTATTAGGAAAGGGCCGAGAAGAATCTGCTAAGCAAGTTGCTGCTTACAACGGCAAAACAGATAAGGCGGGAAACGTTCCTTATCACTTTAAGCATCTATCTACCAGCATTAGATCTGAAGCTGGTGGCGAGCATGATACTGTAAGAGCTACTGAGCTTAGAAATATGGCTCATAGCAATGCTTCACACGAAGAGAAGCTTAAGTATTTTAAAGATAGAATGCATCCAGACATTCCTCATAATCTGGTAAAGAAAACATTAAGCGATGTTGAAGCAGTCAAGCCAAAAGCTAAGAAACTAAAAGAAGGCTTCCAATCCTTCCGTGACTTTATTATTAATCTTCTATAAAATAGAAACATGAAAGCAGAATTAGATAATGACTTTGATTTTGGGTTTAGTATTGTCGACGAAAACGAACTAGACATAGCTCAAACAGCTAAGTCTAGTTCAGATAAAGTTGATAAGATCTATAAAATGATTCTCCCTCTTCTTTCTAATTTGGAAAAGAATCCAGATAAAGACTATATTTACTGGCCAAATAGAATAGACAAAATTAAAGAATTTAAACAGAAGTTAAAAGCCATTTACGAAAGTTAATGACATTTTATTATGCAGTAGATGAATTCGGCGATAAGATGCGCCGTTTTTATTCTATACGACTGGCTAAACAATATATTAGTAATAAGCCTGGCTGGTCTTTATTAAAAGAAAAGCTTATAATTAAGCCTGTTATTGACTGGACCAATTTTGAGGAGGCTTTATTTTGAAAGTCTTTATAGGCAAATACCCTAAGCACCATACTAAAGAGCGTAAGGTAAGTATCCGCATTGATAAGTGGGATACATGGAGTATGGACCATACTCTTGCTCTTATTATTCTTCCTATGCTTAAGCAGGTGAAAGCTAATAAGCAAGGATCACCTAGCGACCTTCCTGAATTTCAACAAATAGACAATCAATACCCTCAAACCTGTTTTGACTTCTATGCAGAAGGAAATGACGACGCATGGGCTGCAGGTCATAAGCACTGGGAAGAAATCATGGATAAAATGATTTGGTCATTTGAGCAAGTGCTTGACGAAGATTGGGATGAGCAATACTGGCTAGTTAAACCTGTAATCGATTGGGATGATATGGCTAGCAAAGAAGGGTTAGACGAAAAGGGCTTAAAAGAGATTAAGTGGAAGGTTCGGGGTGAATGTGATTGGGACGGCCGTATGATGCATTCGCAGCGTATACGAGAAGGTCTTGAGCTTTTCGGTAAGTATTACCAGGACTTATGGGATTAATAATGAACGAACGAATTGCACAACTTTATGCTGTCTTGCCCAAGGAACAAGGAGTTGAAGACGGTACCGTAAGTAACAACCAGCGTACAAGGAGAAAGCAATGATCCGAGACGACATTATCCGCATGGCGCGGGAGGCGGGGTATGGAGAAGCGATGGTGGATTTACACTTACCCGCACTTATCCGCTTTGCCGCACTGGTCGCCGCTGCGGAGCGTGAAAAAGACACCGCCCTGCTACTGAAGTGCTTGGCTGCTTTGGGGTCAGGCAGGCCCGATGTTCGACAAATCGCCATTGAGCGATTGCGTGCACGACTAGAGGGTGAGTTAGCTATGAACGAACGAATTAATGAACTTGCAATTGATAAGGAAAATACATGAGCTTTTTTAGAGACTTAGTGGAGACTATTAAAGATGAGGATACTTGTATTGCCGCTGACGGCAACGGTAGTGCTGAGTTTGGTGGTTTTATTGATACTGGCAGCTATATTCTCAACGCTGTTCTCTCTGGTAGCCTCTATGGTGGCGTACCTGATAACAAAGTTACTGCTTTTGCAGGAGAGTCCGCTACTGGTAAAACTTTCTTCGTACTTGGTGTCGTTAGAGCCTTCCTTGACAAGAACCCAGCCGGGGGAGTCGTCTACTACGACACCGAAGCAGCAGTAACGAAACAGATGATGGAAGACCGTGGTATCGATACAAACCGCGTTATTATTGCTGAGCCAGATACTATCCAGAAGTTTAAGACTCATGCACTTAAAATGCTTGATGCTTATGAAAAGCAGCCCGAAGACAAGCGCCCTCCTATGATGTTTGTGCTTGATTCTTTAGGTCTGCTATCTACCTCTAAGGAAATGGAAGATAGCTTGGAAGGTAAAGATACTCGCGATATGACTAAGTCGCAGGTTATTAAAGCAGCCTTCCGAGTTCTTACATTGAAGCTTGCTAAAGTTCGTATCCCAATGCTAGTCACCAACCACGTCTATGAAATGGTTGGCTCTTATGTTCCTACAAAGGAGGTATCAGGTGGTTCAGGGCTCAAATATGCTGCCAGCACTATTGCAATGCTCAGCAAAAAGAAAGAAAAAGACGGAGACGCAATTATTGGAAACATCATTAAAGTCAAGATGTATAAGTCCCGTCTATCAAAAGAACACGGAATCGCAGAAGTGTTACTTACTTACGACAAGGGCCTCGACCGCTACTACGGTCTCCTAGACTTGGCTGAGAAGTATGACATTATCAAGAAGTCGTCTACCCGCTATGAATTACCAGATGGTCGTAAAGTATTTGGCAAAGAGATTAATCGTAATCCTGCTGAGTATTTTACTGCTGAAATCATGGAACAGCTTGAAGAAGTAGCTAAGAAAGAGTTTAGTTATGGATCAAACATAATAACAGAAACTGATGATTGAAAATACAATCTTTAATAACTTAGTCTTTAATGAAGAGTTTGCAAGAAAAACTCTTCCTTTTTTAAAGGCAGACTATTTTCAGAATAAGCTTGATAAGGTTCTGTTTAAACTAATAGATGAATATGTAACAAAGTATAATAGTATTCCTACTAAAGCAGCGCTGATAGTAGAGTTGGATAGTGTCTCAGGTACTAATGATGATGAGCATAAAATGCTCGTTGATAAAGTAAATGAGATTAAGGATGAGCAAGCAGATGTTAAATGGCTAGTAGACCAGACTGAGAAGTATTGTCAGGACAGAGCCATTTATAATGCTATTATGAGCTCTATTCAGATTATCAATGGCAATTCGCAAGATGGTAAAGGTAAGATACCAACTCTACTCTCTGATGCATTAGGTGTATCATTCGATACTCATATTGGTCATGACTTTCTAGATGACTTTGAATCACGCTTTGAGTTTTATCATCAGAAAGAAAAGCGAGTTCCGTTCGATTTAGATTACTTTAATACTATTACTAAAGGCGGCTTACCTCTTAAGACACTTAACGTGGCTCTTGCTGGTACCGGTGTAGGTAAATCTCTCTTTATGTGTCATTGTGCTGCTGCTAATTTAATGAGCGGTAAGAACGTTCTATACATTACTATGGAAATGGCAGAAGAGAAGATTGCCGAGCGTATAGATGCAAACCTATTGAATGAGCCAATGGATATGCTATCGATGCTGCCTAAAGAGGCATACGATAAGAAGATTGAACGCATTAAGAATAAGACGCTAGGTAAGTTAATCATTAAGGAATATCCTACTGCGTCTGCAGGGGCTGCTCATTTTAGGCATCTTCTAGGCGAATTGAAGTTGAAAAGAAATTTTGTTCCTGATATAATCTATGTGGATTACTTAAACATCTGCATGTCTTCGAGGCTAAAGTATGGTTCAAATGTCAATTCATACACATATATCAAATCTATTGCAGAAGAGATTAGAGGGCTCGCGGTTGAATTTAATGTACCAATCGTATCTGCAACTCAAACTACGCGCTCAGGTTATACTAATACTGATCTCGGCCTCGAAGACACTAGCGAATCGTTTGGGTTGCCCGCGACTGCGGATTTTATGTTTGCTCTTATCACGTCAGAGGAACTGGAAGACCTTGGACAAATACTGGTCAAACAATTAAAGAATCGATATAACGATCCTAGTCATCATAGAAAGTTTGTAGTAGGTGTAGATAGATCTAAGATGAGGCTCTATAATGTAGAGCAGTCAGCACAAGATGATATTATAGATGATACTCCGTTGTTTGATCGTTCGTCGTCTGGAGAACGTATCAAGCAAGAACGTAAATTTGATAAAACGGTCTTTGACGAATTCAAATGATTAATATTAGTGTTAAAAAGACTTCTAAAGAACAAGAAGAAGTTCTAATAAATGCTGCCACCTTTTATCTTGATAAACTTAACATAAGAAAGAGAACCATACCTCTAGACATAGAAATAACTCTATGTAAATTAGATGCTGATGGATATTGTGATTTTAACTATGATCATAAATATCCAGAGATAGCTATACATTTAAACAAGCGATTATCTGAAAAGGATATGCTTGTTGCTCTTGCTCATGAATTAGTTCATTCTAGGCAATATCTAAGAAAAGAACTAATTAGTAAGGATAGAGTTTTTCTATGGAAAGGAAAAACTTCTAAGAATTATGAGTGGGAAGATGAAGCATACGATTTAGAAAGTCAGCTCTATGAAAGGTATGAAAATGAGTGCAAATACAAACATTGGCACAAGTTCTAGTAAGAGAAAGAAGTATAATCGCTATGCATCTTTAGAAGCTGTTGAATTTGGTAATTGGCTAATAAAGGCTAGCAGTGCTGACGCTGGAGGTATTTTAGTTATTATGTACAATACCAAAACATATCAAGCCTGTACTAAGTATTTTAGTGATGAATATCAGGCTAATATCTTTATTACGTATGCGATGGAGAAGTATCAGTAGTTTCTAGCTTCTTAGTCCAGTAAACTATATCCCAGGTGCCGTCCATTTTTTCAACGAGAGCAGAGCAGCTTTCAACCCAATCACCGCAGTTCATATAGTATAGACCGCTTATCTCTTTGATCTCCGGGGTGTGAATATGTCCACATATAACGCCCTGGAACTCTCTCTTCTTAGCATAATGAGTGATATTGCTTTCGAACTTAAATATAAAGTCGACGGCCTTTTTTACTTTATGCTTAAGGAACTTTGATAGGCTCCAATAATCAAAACCAAACTTATATCTAACCCAGTTGTATACTGAGTTAACCCATAGTAAAGAATCGTATGCTTTATCGCCTAAGAAGCTAAGCCATGGAGCTAATCGAGTAATACCATCGAACATATCTCCATGCACAACGAGATACTTCTCACCAAGAATACCTCTATACTCTGCGTGATTAACAACGCTAATGTTCCCTAAAGTAAATAGACCAACATAGGGTCTAAGAAACTCATCATGATTACCCGTCACATAGGTAATCTTAACGCCCTTTCGGCTAAGTTTGAATATCTTGCTTACTAGATGGGAATGAGACTTCTTCCAGTGCCATTTCTGTTGCTTAACTCGCCATCCATCTATAATATCTCCAACCAAAAATAGCTCTTCACACTCATTATGCTTAAGAAAATCTGTAAGCAATTCAGCTTTGCTTTCTTTAGTTCCCAGATGTATATCTGATACGAATATGGTCTTGTACTTCATTTCTTATCGCATGCCTCTCTCTTCTCCTTCTCACACTTATCTACCATTATAATAACGGTATTGACTTTAGTATTTAATCTAATAAGATCGTTATCTAGAGTTCTGATTCTATCAATAAGTGCTATAAGAATATTATTAGTCTCGCTAATAATAGGTTTAACTTCTGTAGTAGTCCATCTGTAGAGATAGAATATCAAGTAGCCCATACAGCCTGCTGCTACAACAGGAAAGCCAAATTTTTCTATTAAGTGTACTATTTCCATTAGTCTTTTCTTAATTCATCAGTGTTATTCAGTCTAGAGATTCTCTCTACATCAGGAGGAAGATCTAAGGCAGTTGAAATCAGGATATCAATTTTAAGTAAATCGTTATCCATTGTCTTAATTCTTTTATCTAATGATAGTATTATACTTTGAATACTCTTGATGTTACTAATGACACCAGCTAAAATAAATTTCAGTGTCAAGTACACAAAATAGCCTGCGCATAGTGCTGCTGCCATTGGAAACCCAAGCTCTGCTAGAAGCTTATAGAAGTCCATGGTTTCTCCTTTGAGAATCAATTATTTATCAGCCTGTTGCCTTTCTTTTCGAATACTCGTACAATGATGATGTTGGGTAAGCAATCACACACAGGAGCATACATGAACAACGTTACAGATATCAAAGTAGACGAAAACGTCTTTACTACAGTCCAGATCAATACCTACATGAAGGGCAACCTAGGAATCTTTCGAAAGGTTGTTGCTGCAGCAAAGAAGGCTATCGAAGCGCCGTTGCGTGATAAGCTGACTGAAGCGGGCAACGATGTGCGTATTGTTTATTATCTCAAGAACCTTAAGACGCGTCGCACTCACGGCAAATGCATCCGAAGTGCTAACGGCAAAATGATTACGGTTCTGCTTAACGCAAAGGTATTGCCTAGCATAAAAGATATGGCTGAGACGCTAGGTCATGAGATGGTTCACGTCGAGCAGTATATGACCGGGCGGATGACAAGCGATGGTTATCATCGAGTATGGGAAGGTCAGAAGCATCATGGTCGCGGTACTACTTATGAGAGCTATCGCAATCTGCCTTGGGAGAAAGAGGCGTTCGATCGCCAAGCCGAGGAGGCATCCAAGATCCTCAATGCGTACCACAAGGGTTGACTTTATTTCCGCGTGACGCTATCATGTATTGGTCGTTAGGGAAACACACACAACACAAGGAGAGAAAATGATTACTGTGACTCAAGTCGGTAACAAGTTCGTCGGTTCGATCGACGGTGTCGAAGTTGTTCGTTCGGTGAACGCTTCGTATGTTAACAAGAAGGTTCGCGAGATGAGCTCGACTAGCTTTGTTCCTCAAGCTGCTGCTCCGGTTTCGCAATTCGGTATCAATGAGCGTTTTGACTTTACTTCGGACCTCGTGACGATGGTTGCGAAGGGTCAGACTGCTTCGGCTGTTATTACTGGCGAAGGTGGTCTGGGCAAGTCGTTTACGGTTACTGCTGCTCTGAAGGCTGCAGGTCTGAAGGACTTCAGCGAGAAGGAGCCTGGTGATACTGCTGCACCGCGTACGACCTACCGTGTCGTCAAGGGCTTCTCGACTGCTAAAGGCTTGTATCGCGTTCTGTACGAGAACCGCAACTCGATTATCGTTTTCGATGATTGCGATAGCATTCTGAAAGATGCTGATGCGCTTAACCTGCTCAAGGGTGCGCTTGATTCGTATGATCGTCGTATTATCTCGTGGAATACTTCGCGCATTGACGATCTTCCGCGCTTCTTTCAGTTCAAGGGTGGGGTCGTATTCATCTCGAATATGCCGCAATCGAAGATCGATCAGGCTATTCGTTCGCGTTCGATGAACGTTGACTTGTCGATGACAACCGATCAGAAGATCGAACGCATGGAGACTCTCGTTAGTTCTCCTAGCTTTCAGCCGGACATGCTGATGTCGGTTAAGCGTGATGCTCTTGACTTGATTAAGCAGAAGCGTGATAGTGCTCGGGAGATTAGCTTGCGTACGCTGTTGATGGTTGCAAAGATTCGCAGCTCGGGTAAGCAGAACTGGAAGAACCTGGCGACTTATATGCTGGTTAACGGTTAAAATGAATAACCGATTAACTGCTTTAGTAAATGCTGCCACTAGAGCTACGGCAAACAAGCCAGAAACTATGCCAGCTCTTTTGGCGCAGCTTATTATTGAGGACTGTATTAAGTTATGTAATATAGAATCTGATAGTAATAAGGCATGGGAAATTGATATTGGCAGAATGATGGGTGCTGCAGAGATTCAATTAAAAATAAAAAAGGCATATAAAGAAAATGATTAGTGTACGTGAGGTTACTAGTTGGGATTGGAGTAATCATACCTATTTTCTTAATGACTCACAAAATAAGCTTTTGGGTTATCAGGTAGATGGAGAAAAGCCAGTTACCTTTACTACTCCAATGGACTTCGATAAGCGAGGTCGTAAATTCGAAGTTATTAAAGCTGATACAGAAAAGAATACTCGAATCATTCAAGGTTCAAAAGGTAGTGTTTATTATATCACTAATGTAAATGGCGTTGAACGATGTACGTGTACTGGATTTAAGTATCACGGCAAATGCAAACATATTAAGGAGGCAGTATGAGTAAGTCACCATTTGAAATTCGACTAGAAATTTTCCGTCAAGCATATCATATTGTCTGGGAGAACTCGGACAAAGATGCTACCGCAGAAGAAGTTGTTGAAGCTTCTTTTGAACTAGCTGCGCGTATTAAGGCCTTTGTGGATAAAAGCTAATGAGCGATAATATTATTAAGCCTTTCGATCTTCAAGAAACTATTGACGATTTTATCGATTATTTCGATTGGGAACGCGTTAATGATGTGATGGAGCATTTGGATTGGAGATGGGCTACTATCGGAAACGATATTCCTTCTATTCCTCAAATGAAGAAGCATGCTCGTAAATATCTTCGAGAAGTCGCTGAAGGAGTATTGAAGCAAGCAACTGAAAAACCAGATCTTGATTCGGTAAACTATTATACTTGTACAGGTGGCTTTAATTACGAAGCTACCAAATACAAAGATAGCGATAAAATCTATCTAAAGATGCATTTCGCAGTATCGGAATGGAGCAATTACGACTAGTTGACTTTATTTCTTCGTCACGCTACAATGTCTATGTTGAGTGAGGAGAAGGAGCCGCAGTGTTTGATTCTCATGCTAGGGAACAGAACTTCGAGGAATCCGAGATGGGCCAGCTACATGCTATCCACCTCAGCGAGAACGCCGTAGCGAGGGTGAGAGCAGGTCTCAGCACTGGTCCTAGCCTGTCGCATTGTGTCGACTGCGCGGAAGAAATTCCAGTGGCAAGGCGCAAAGCCATTGCTGGAATCAGTCGTTGTATTTTCTGTCAGACAGCCGCGGAAAGGGGTTGACTTTTTTTCGTCGCCGCACTACAATTATCTTACTGACTTAGGAGACACACACATGACGAACTTGTCCAATGACCAACGTGGCGATACTATCAATAACCTTATCGATGCTGGCGATCTCGACATCCGCTTCATCGCCAATCGCCTGGTTGCACTAGACTCTAATCAAGCTGCCAAGCTTGCTGACTACCTCAGCACCTACATTCAAATCTTTGACGTGAAGAACGCACAACAGGAGGCTGCATAATGTTTACTTTGACCAAGAAAGAGCAATCCAGTATCCATAATGGTCTTGCAGAAGAACTACGTAGCCTAAAGGACAACTAAAATGGGCTTTTTTAACGAGGGCATTCCCCGTTACGATTATCGCGGTCGTAGCGAACGTATTCCTTCTCGTGAGGACAATTCATATTGCGCATTCAAAGCTCCTGAGAAGCGTTATACCGGGAACAACATGGTAGGTATTACCATTATGCATAAGAGCTGCCTTCAGCCTATCTTTAATGAAGACTCGGCTATTGATGCTGCTACTATGAGGCGTTGATTTATTATCCATTATAGGTCATAATACTATTATGTTATACGCTGATATCAAACTTGTAGACGGAACCGTTACTCGAAAGTTTTTCGAAGACCGGGCGAAGGGTTATGGTGATTTTGGTTATGTCAAGTATCTGCTCCGAAAAGAGTTTGGCAAAAACTCCGAGTTATTATCTATCGGCTCTATTCCTGACGAGCGCGTTCATGGCTGGGTTCCTCCTAAACCTATTGACGGTTATGAATTTGAAAATATGAGGCATACTAAGTTTGCGTTCGGTCGTACTAGTAAGAAGGTTATTGGTTTCGTTCCTAAAGACGATGATTTCGACTCCGAAGACTGATAAGCCAGGTTCTGGCGTTTGGAAGGGCTTTACTATGGGAATGGTATTAGCGTTCTCCATTGCATACCCGGCCGCCGCCAAGGCCGTTATTAACACTATATTCGACACGACTCACTATTATGTTTCAAAGGTCATGAATAAGATTGTTGAATTTGATGAGCGTATTGTGCCTAGGAACATTACCGGGCGTCAGATCGAAGCCAAGCCTAAAGTCAAGCAATTAGAACCTAAATCAGACCCATTTACAGTCAAATCAGTTCCCGAAGGAGAGAAGCCATAATGTGGGGTTTAATTTTAGTAACGATAATGATACAAGATCCAGTCCCTAAGATTAATGTTGTATATACTCCATCGCGTTATAGTATTACGTACGATGATATTAGCCGACAGCATATTGGATTCAAATACAAGCAATGATTGCCTGGGTATACTATATTGTAGTAATGAATGCAAATCACTCAATAGATATTGAGGTGAAGCATTTTAATCAATATAGTCAATGCGAGAAATACATGCACAGCAATCACAAGAAGCTCATCAAGCTCTACTATCAGCCCGAAGTACAGAAGATGACTGGCGGTGGTTGCCGTCGCGAAGGCTTCAGGGTTCCCAAGAAGGGCGGTTGACTTAATTCTCGTCTCGCGCTATAATTAGTTCAACATGATGAGGAGGAGGTAAGATGGCTAAGGTAACCGTATTTTATAAGACGACTCTCTATTTCGAACAGGTCGTCGAAGTTCCCGATGAAAACATCGCAGGCAAATGGCCTAATCAAACTGTGGTTAACGCTTCTGATACGATAGTTGACCAGCTCAACTATCTTAATGAAGTTGACTGCGAGTCTGAGATTGAGAGCATCGTCGTTCATGGCTTGACCTCTTGACTTAATTTCCCCTCCAGGCTATAATGATCACATCATTGAGAGAGAGGAGAAGCAAGATGAAGGTTTCTGAACTGATTGAGCTGTTAGAAGGTTTCGATGCAGATGCCGAAATCCATTTTACGTATGGGTCAAATGACTACTGGCACACGCAGGTCGCACCGGCTGTTCGTGATGTATTCGAGGGTGATATTGTCTTTAGCGAATATCACAGAATGGACACGCTGCTTGAAGATTATGAGGGCCCGGAAGACGAAGAAGACGACCGAACGGTTCGTAGGGTCGTAGTCATTCAATAATAGTTTCAGGGCTGGTAGCTTAGGGGTCAAAGCGTTCGACTCATAATCGATTGATCGTCGGTTCGAATCCGACCCGGCCCACCATTAACAAGAAGGAAGACATTGGGACAATCTAGAATCAGATCATTATATGAATCCATCATCAATGTAGGGACAGGATTCATCATTGCGACAATATCTCAGATCCTGATTTTTCCGTTTTTCAACATTCACATTGCATTAGCCGACAACATTTTAATCGGGCTAATCTTCACAATCATAAGTATAATCAGAAGTTACATCATCAGACGCATATTCAACTCATTGGAGAGCAAATGAATCAGCGACAAGAAGAGCAATTAGAATCGTACATGAAGCTCTATGACAAAGAGGTAGCCATCATTCCATGGATTGTCTCAGTCATTGGATTGTTTTCGATTGCGGCGATTCTGTTCTCGTAGCCAGATAGCCTCCTGCATTTTAACAACCGACCGCCCCCTCTTCCAACCCGAAGGGATTGGCCAGCCATTAAATCGTTTCTCTTCATCGGATAGTACATTAACTATCCAGAACCAGCCCTTGGCGTTTTTATATTTGCGCATGACAGCCGATTGCCATTTACGCCGTTCTTCTGACATGGGCCCCCGACCAGTTTTCTTTTTACCTCTATTACTCATACCAATACGATAACGATGCAATGCAGATAATCCACCATGAGATGGATTCTTTAATTTCATTTGCATGGACTTGATAGGCCGCTTGAAGCCTTTGGCAGTACGTCGTATAAGAACATCAGAACGAAAAGTAAAAGAACCATACGTTCGTTCCCATATTGGCTTACGAGTAGCAATTAAATGCTTGTTAGATTGCTTCTCTATTAGCTCAATAAGATATTCCTTAGCGGAGTAATACTTGAATATGTCTTTCTCATTCTTTATTACATGTATAATCTTAGATCGAGATCGTTTGTGTGTTACTAAGAATATAGAATAAGATGTCGCTTTCATAGAGTATTCCATAGAGATATAAGAAAACCATGCACTCACATGCATTCTGATTTATATATAGCTTGGTTTAAGAAATATCTAAGAAAAGGTAAAAGGGGTAGAGAAGTCACCTCAGGAGCAATGGGGAGACAAAGGGATAGACATATTATCTCCACAGTGATTCGCTATGAAATACCGCTATGATTTCGCTGTATTTCCCGCTATGAAACCGCTATGAAAACTCTATGAAATCCCGCTATGAAACCGCTATGAAAACTCTATGCTCTACTATGTGCAGCAAATGACTCGCAGCATTATACTTTTGCAATAATCATTCGCAAACAAATACAGCTAGTTATTTGCGCATTCAGCTTTCGCGCACATGATCTTCCATTATGACTGATCTCTGAAATTAAATCAACTCAGATCAGTAGCGCAATTTGTTTTAGGCGCTAGGGCTGTGGGCCACCCGCCCCGTCCATCCCAGGTGTGCCTTTCGAATCATTAAAGACAGTATACTGGGGCGCGGAAATTAAAACAACTGCAGGGAGTAGCGAAAGTGTCTGAGGCTAACGCCCACCCTCGCCGTCCATCCCGAGCGCTGCTCATCGAATCAGTAAGATCATTGTACGCGTTCGCAAGAAATAAGTCAACCTGAATGTTGTAGGGGGAAGAAGTTTTTGGGAAGAAAAAAAGTTGACTTTATTTTTGGGAAAATTTATAATGTTCTTGTTGTTAGGGAAAAGTAAATTTTAATTTTATATTTTAAGAGAGAGAAAATATGAATAAGTTTAGTAAAGTTTTTATTGAATTGTTGAATGATAATAGTATTAGTGAAGAAGAATTGAATTTGATTAATGAAGTAGTTATTAAAGAAGGTTGGTATAGTTTTGGTAATTATAGAGGTGAAGTAGAAGTAGATTATATTGGTAATGAATTGGAAAATGAAGAAGAATTGAGAAAAGAAAGTAGTTATTTTTGTGAAGAAGTATTTGATAATATAATTTACTTTGAAGAAAATGTTTTAATTAAAGTAGTAGTTTAATTAATAATAAAGAAAGGAACTGTAGCAAGTTCCTTTCTTTTCTGCCCCAGTTG
>Ga0214923_10003352_pt1 | contig 20122 bp, 13 predicted proteins | sample LL1510_MetaG_FD_177993 | JGI IMG/M metagenome (GOLD analysis project Ga0214923, IMG submission 177993) | Freshwater microbial communities from Lake Lanier, Atlanta, Georgia, United States - LL-1510 | ecosystem: Environmental > Aquatic > Freshwater > Lake | place: USA: Georgia | collected...
CAGGACAAGTGCCGCCACCAATGGCTGCTAATGAACTAGCTATTCGTAACGCACAACGACAAGCTGCCTCACGCCAGTCAGCGATGCAAAACAACCCGCAAAACAGCCCCACTATTTTTCAACAAAAGGACATGGAGCTTCAACAAAAAGCCCAGCAGCTTGCTGCAATGCAGCAACAAATGCAGCAACAGATGCAACAAAGAGAACAACAAACACAACAAAAAGAACAGCAGCTAGGGGTTATGGGCGCTTTGATGGCAAAGAAAGCCCAAGACCTTCAAGCCCGTGAAGCTATGGGCGTGGCTCAACTTCCTGTAAACCCTGATATGTTTACCGCTATGCACGGTGGAGTTGTGTTTAATGGTGGTGGGAGAGTGCAACGATTTAATGGGCAAGGGAGCAGCAAGGTTACTTTGGGTGGGAAAACTTGGGAAGAACTCCCCGCCTATGAAGCAGAACCTGCTGCCTCAATGGGTGAACTTATTGGTGGGCTTTTTTCTCGTGGGGGTAAAAAACGCAACCCCCGCACAGGGGAACCCATAACACTTGGGGAATTTTTAAGACTTGCCGAACAAGAAGATATTCGTGTACCTAGTACAGTTGGTGAACCCGAACCTACTATTTATGCAAAAGAAACTAAAAAAAGCACAAGTGCTACCACACCAAGTAAAACGACTACAAGCGCAACAAAAGCTGGAATAGGGTCATTTTCTAACCGTCCATCGTTTGAACAAAGTTTAGAAACTTTACGCCCGTATCTTGAACGTTCTCCAGAAGAAACTTTGTACACCCGAGAATTAGGTGATACATACAAACAAATTGAAAAAGCAGTAAAAACGGGTAGGATTTCTGAAGACGACGCTAAAAAAATTATGGAGGCTAAAAAAGCAGAATTAGCAACTCAATACCAAGAATATACCAAAGGTCGTGGCGAACGCATGGAAAAAATACGTTCTTCACTTGAAGGGGAAAAGCCTGACATCTTATCCGGTATTATTTCAGGTTTGCCGGGAAGAGGCGCAAGAGTAGCAGACGTATTATTGGGTGCTGCTAAAGGTGTAACGGGTCAACAAGCTGAATACGAAAAACGTAAACGTGAAGCTGCTAAATATATGGCAGAAGCCGAAGAACTTAACGCAAAAGCTGATCTTCTTGAAAAACGTGGGCAAACGGATGCCGCAGAAAGAGCACGGGACGCTGCTGAAAAACGTGCAAAAGAAGGGGCTGCTCTAGAAATTACAGGGCTTCAAGCTAAAGCTTCTGGTGTTCAATCTTTACTCACACCTGCTACAGCCGAACGTGGGCGTATTGCAACGGCTGCGGGACAACTACTTGGCGCAGAGCTTGACGAAGAATCTAGAAAACGATTACTGGCTGAACAAGCTAAATACCGTGAGCCTCGTGCGCCTTCTGCGATACAAGAACGATTAGCCCTTTTTAAATCTGACCCTGCTACGTATGAAAAACTTTTTGGGGATAAAACCTCCGGTCGTCGCCCCGGACCCAGAGATATTATAGCTGTACAACAATATGTAGCAGGGCTTCCTTTAGAACAATTACCGCTTTCTGATGAAGAAAGACTTGCTATAAAAAATAAAGCTAAATCTTTGGACGACCCAACAAGTCTTCTTAATCAAAAAATCCAAGAAGCTAGGAATAAAGTAGCGCAAAAAATACTATCATCAGGTATTACAGATGCTGACGATATTTTAAGTGGACGATAAAGGGTTGTTATGCCTATTATTAACATAACACCTTACGGGCCGGTTAGGTTTTCTGATGCCTTATCAGAAGATGAGCTTCGTAAAAAAATTGAAGCCGTCCGTGCAAAAGGCGAACAAGAACAGTCTCAAAAATATAAGTTTGACCCTCGTGAAGAACTTTCACTAGGCCAGCAATTTAAAGGTGGCGCTAAACGCGCTTTCACTGGTATCGGTAGTCTTGCCACGGATATTCTCCCTGCTATTGGCGGCAGCTTGCTTGGGTTTGACGAATATGCCCGTGAGCAGATGGCTGAAGCAGCGCAAAAACGAGCAGCCGCTGAACTTGAATCTCCAACTGCTTATAGGAAATTAAGTGATGTTAGAGGAATCGGTGACGTACCGGGGTTCCTTGCGGAAACATTGGGTGAAGGTGCTGTTGATCTTGCTTCTTTACTTGTTCCCGGTGGTGCTGGTTCCGTTATAGGTCGTCGTCTTGCACAACGTGGCGCGGCAGAAGCAGGTGAACAGATTGCAAGTCGTATTGCCAGACGGGGTGTTCCCGAAGGACCGATTCAACCAGACGTACTTAAAGGTTTACAGGAAACCGCTACGCGTAGAGCTGCAACGTCGTTAGGTCAAGCAGGTGCAGACCTTGGGTTTAAAACAGGTCTGCGTGGTGGTTCGTACGGACTTGCTTCAGGTGAGATTTTTCAAAGTGTTGAAGAAGAAACTGGCAAGCTTGAACCTACCCTTGCACTTGCACTGGGTGTGCCGTTTGCCGCACTGGACTCGCTGCTCCCTGAAACCATAGCTAAACAACTTGGTGCAACCGGTAAGGCAGTCTTAACTAAAGAAATGCTAGAGCGTTCAACGCTCCCTGAAGCTAAAGGTCTTGCTGCTCGCCTTGGTACAGCAATCCCTGCGTTGGTTGCCAAAGAAGGCTTGACCGAAGCAGCCCAAGAAAACATATCAATCCTTGCTGAGCAGATTGCTGGCAGTAAAAAAGATTTTTTTGATCCTGAGAATGTTGACCGGATGCTCATGGCAGGGGTCAAGGGTGGTATTGCAGGCGGTGTGTTTGGTGCTCCCGGTGCAGCCGTTGAAGCTGCAAGGAATAAGGGTGCCGATCAAGCGTTGATTGATGCAGAAGCTGCGCGTCGTGCTGAAATTACTAAGGGCGAAGAAGAAAAACGTGCTGCATTAGAAGAAGCTAAGACAAGATTTGAAACTGCCGGACTTGGAGAAACTGCGCCCCTATTCCAAGAAGGTGAGTTGCCGTTACAAGAAACCAAGATAAAAGATTTTTTAGCGTCTTTAGGTCAAGAACCGCCAAAAAAAGAAGCCGCAGAAGTTAAACCTCAAGTAATTACCCCTGCGTTTTTACAGCAATCAGGTATTGTTTCTGGACCCCTGTACGATGGGTTTGTTGGTAAAGATTTAACCGACCCTGAAGTTGCTTCTGACTTTCGTGGTGTTCTTGAGCAACGTGCAACGGATACTAACTTATCAGAGGGTGCTAGGCTTTTAGCTCGTACAAGACTAACTGAACCAGCCGTAGGGGAAGTAACCGGCCCTAAACCGATTACACAACAATACCTTGCAGATTCAGGTATTGTTTCTGGCCCTATCAATAAAGCATTTAAAGGTAAAGATTTAAACGACCCTGAAGTTGTTTCTGCGTTTCGTGACGTTCTTATTCAAAGAGCAGAAGACCCTAAATTGTCTGTGAGCGCACAGATGCTGGCTCGTGCAAGGCTTGAAGAGCTTCCGCTTGTAGACCAAGAAAGTCTTGTGCTGCCTGAAAAAGTTGAACCTCCTAAACGTGCGGAAAGAGTTGGACAAGCTAAACAAGCCCCAATTGAAATTGCATCATTAGAACCAGAACGCCGAGAATTTTTTATTAGAGAAAGGTTGGATCAAGGACTGCCTATAACTCCTGCTGACCGACTCTTTATGCGTGAGCAAGAAGCTAAACGTAAAAGGGCTGAAGGAGAACAAGCTGTAAAGCTTGAACTGCCTGAAGGTAGAACCGAGAAAATTGCTCGTCCTATCCAAGAACCCACTGGTCAACTTACTCTGCCGGGATTTGCCCCCCAACAACTAGAACCAGCAGCGGCTGAAGAAGCCGCACCGGAAGGGAAAGCCACACCGGAAGCAAAAGACAAACGTCAGATGGAGATGTTTACCCCATCTGGTAAACCTGCAAAAGGAGCTAAAAGTGTTATTGAACCTGACAAGGGTAGAGGTGGAGAAGGCGTTCCAGTTCCTAGCGGACCCGGAGAGCGAGTACCCACCGCTGGAGCTGAGCCACCTGTCGCCACTGGAGTGGAACGTGCTGAGCCAGCTATTGAGGCAACTGTACGAGGAGAAGAGGCACCATCTGATGAATTAAGTCCCGTACGCAAATTAGCTTTAGAAGAGCAGAAAAAAGCTGGATGGAACCCTGATTGGCCTATGGTTCCAGCAGATATGGCTAATGCTACTTTTAGAAACCAAATTATTACCGACCCAGATCTACCTCAAGAAGAAAAACTTCAAATATTTACAGCGGCTAAAAATCTTGGGGTTATTACTGAAGATCAGATACCAAAAGAATTAAATAAAAAAGAAACTCCCACTGAAGCCAAAACAACACCCATTAGTGTCCCACCAGAGATTCAAACTGCAACAGATCTATTAACAGCAATTGACGCGGGGGGAATGCCCCTTAACCCTGCAAAGCTTAATAAGGTAGCAGAAGATTTAGGTTTAGAAGTTAGTAAAAAAGCTAAGCCGGAAGATACTGTAAAACGTATCAGGGATGCTGTTGCTCGTGCTACTCCGCAAAAAGAAACAACTGAACCCGAAACCGAAACCGAAACCGAACCCAAAAAGGAAACCCCAAGTGCCGCTGCGCCCACCGAAACCAAGCAAGCAAAAAAAGAGAGAACAACAGAGGCTCCTAAAAGAGCAGAAGTGGCAGAACCCGCCACCGAAACTGAACTTACCGAGCAAGAACAGCGAGACCTCCAAGCTGAACTAGAGCAAGAGCAAGCTGCACAAAGCGAAGTAAAAAAGGTTAAAAAAGCTAAAAAAGAGCGTCGGCAAAAAGAAGCTGAAAGTGCAGAAAAAGGTGAGCCACCACCCAAGAAAGTTCGCAAACCTCGTGCTAAGAAGATTGCAGGTACGGAAGAATTTCAAAAGCTTGAGGGTGGTGCGGCAACGCAGCTATACCAAACAACACAATTTACTAACTTCTTAGAGCGTGGGTACGTTGGGTTTGCCCCGCTTGATTTGCCGCAGCAGATTGACAATCAAATAGAGGCAGCAAAAGGCAGTGCAGATAGTAAAGAGCTTCCTCGTTTAGAGATTCAAAAAACCGACATCGCTGAAGACATTCAAAAAGTTAAAGACTTAATAACTGGGCCAAAGGCCGACACCCCCGAAGCAAGGGCTGCTCAGGTTTACTTCAGCAAAATGCCTCGTCTTGTTGATGGGTTAATCAACATTGCATTTGGCACTCAGTTTGAAGCACCCCATCTGCTTAGCAATATCCCACAATCTGATCAGTACGGCACAACCGTAGAACAAAACTTTTTCAATGGACTAACCCAAGAAAACGCGCAAAAAGCTTTTGTTTGGGTTGAGAACAACCTATCACCTGTGTCGTTCAACGAGCTTGCTGCGAGGCAAACCGCGTTTGCAATTGCTGCTAAAACAACTGACCAACAAATTGTAAGGTTAGTACAACTTGGATTTCGTGGCCCTGCTGCCCCTGTCGAGTTAGATATTGAAGGTAAGCCTATTAATAGGCAAGAAGGCATTAAAGAATACGAAGCGGCATTTGAACGAGAGTACTCAGCCGTGGGTCGTCTTGGCCTTGCACTAGAACAAGCAGGTATGCCCGTGAAGCAGCGGCGAGAAATAATGAAACTTGCCACGCGTAAAGTAGTTGAAGTGCTTCCCCCCTTTACTACAACTTGGGAACTTAACACCTTAAACGGTGACGATCTTATTCGGGTCGTACCCGAAAAAAATCAAAAGCTTATCTCTGAGCAAATTGATAAAGCTGGACCCGAAGCACGTACTGTGCTTGCAACGCACTATGGGGTTGCTCCTGATAGTCAAGAACTACTATCAAAAGTTCTTCTTGACGTTGTTAGGTTTACCAACAAAGGTATCAAAGCAGTTGATCGTGCGATCCGCAGTTTCATTAAGCAGATCGCAAACGGGCTTATGTCGATTGCTTTGATCTTTAACCCCGCCCAGTTACTTGACACGTTCTCCTATAACCCCGTAAAAGTTTATACAGAAACAATTGAGATAAAAGCTACTGTCCCTGCCGATGCAAGGGCAAACATGTCTGCGGAAGCGGTTAAGGTTTATGAGTCAATGGCCCCCGCAGCTCAAGCATCTGGTAAAGGTTTTATCATTGCAGATAAACCCGCAGGGCGCTTGCATGTATTTGATGTGGACGGTAATTTAATTGTACAAGATACCGCACTCTATGGGCGTGATTACGGTGATGTGCTCCAAGGTGAAAAGCGTGTAACCCCTGCGGGTACCTACACTCTTAGATTAGGTGATGCTGAAGGCTATGCAGGGGGAAAATCATTTGATCTTGTAGAGTCGGCTCATCGTGTCGGCAACACCGATTATGTAATTGCAGTTCATGCTGCGTACCTTGGGGATAAAACCGAAAAGCGTGAAGAGCGTTTAGCTACCGCAGCCATAAGCGATAAGCGCATCAGTTATGGGTGCATCAATACAAAGCACGATACATTCTTAAATAAACTTTTGCCTAATGCCGACAAAATAAACGGCGGTATGGTGTTTGTTATTCCTGATGAAGTAGCGTTGTCGGACACGCTGTTTAAGCCCCAGACAAAAACAGTACAACGAACCGGCCCCGGTAAAGCTTTACGTGGTGCAACCGTAGGTGACCCCCTGCACCCTGCCATCATTGCTTGCCTAAAGAGCGACGATCTACCTACTGCGCTTAAGTCGATGGCAAGTATGTCTGGTATGGTCGGTAAAGTTGCTGGTGCGTTGTTACGAGCTAACATTGATACCTCTGTAAAAGTTGTTGATAACTTAACCGATGAAGCAGGTAAACCTGTTGCTGGGTTTTTTGACCCACAATCAAATACAATTTTCCTCGATTCAAAGGCAGGGCTTAACAGCCACGTTGCACTACACGAAGCTTTACACGCAGCAACGTCGCATGTCCTAGACAACCCTTCGCATCCCGTAACCAAACAACTTCAGGCTTTGTACGACAAAGTAAAGGGGAGCCTGGATACGGCTTATGGTGCAACAAGTTTGGACGAGTTTGTTGCTGAGGCTTTTTCTAATCCTGAGTTCCAAGCTAAGCTACAGTCAATGTTCCCTGATGGCAAGCCCATCAGTGCATGGGCTAGGTTTACCCGCACGGTTGCTAACATGCTGCGCTCTCTCATGGGACGCCCTACAGTTTCAACAGAGTCTGCATTTGACCAAGTAGATCGGCTTACCAATCAGATTCTCTCTCCGGCCCCTGACCAAAGAAATGCAGGGGTGCTCTATGCTGTATCTGCAAATCCTAAATGGTTTAACAGCACCGTGGATGGGGTGCTTAAAGCCGCAAATGCGGCAGGTGTAAAACAAGAAAATATTTCAGTAATTGATGAGTTTTTGCGTAACAGCGCCACAGGTGCGATGCGTAAATTTATGATGCAGTTTCTTCCTCTCCATGCTGTAGCGGATTTAGCTAAGAAGTATTTACCCCAAGCAGCAGAAATTAATAGAACAATCAATCTTCGTAGTGGGGAAGAAGATAAGACTTATCAAGAAATTGAACCTGTTGTAACTCGTGTAGAGAAGTGGGCTAAGGGTGCAGGGAAAGCTAAGCTTGATGCGTTTAACGATCTTGTTTATGGCAGCACACTTGCCAAGATTGATGTTGCCCCACGCTATGACGAGAATTTAAAAAAGCAGATTACCCCTACCGAAGCTGATTATGCTGGTGCAGAGGCAAAAGCTGAGTTTAGAAGGTTAAAAGCTCTTTACGATTCGCTTGGGGCAGACGGTCAGAAAGCATATCGTGATGCACGAGATACGTACAGGAAGTTGTATAAGTATATTCTTGATAGCCTTACCAATAGAATTGATGACGTTATAACGGATAAGGAACAAGCCAAGCGTGTTAAAGAATCTATCCTTGAAAAGCTTGCCAAAAAAGGTGGGATTGATCCTTACTTCCCGCTAACCCGTGAAGGTAAATACTGGCTTTCATACAGAACCAAGGACGCTTCAGGACAAGAAGATTTTGTGGTTGAGGCTTTTAAAGAAGAACGTACCCGCAAACTACGAATTGAAGAGCTTGAAAAAGCAAACAAAATCCTGAAAGATAAGAAGGGCGAGCTTGATTTAAATACCTTCTCCCAACTATCCGAGATGAATTATCGTCGGGTGCCTTCTACTTCGTTTGTTTATTCTATTTTAAATAGAGTACCTGACGAATCAAAAGACGATATCTTAAAACTTTTTGTAGATGCAATGCCAGAAACAGCATTTGCTAAATCTTTCCAAACTCGTAAGGAAACATCTGGGTTTAACAAGGACGCTGTAAAGGCTCTGCGTGAAAAAGCCTTCCCAATTGCAAGGCAAGTTGCCAATATGAAATACGCAGCCAAGCTAGATAAGCTTGTAGCTGACATGCGGGAAAGCATTACAAAAAAGCAAGGAACCAAAAAGGGCGATGTACAACTTGAAACAGCTTACTTAGATATTTTAGAACAACACGTTCAGTTTGCTATCAACCCCAACACCAATCGTGCGGCACAAATACTGTCAACGATGGGCTTCAATATGACATTAGGTTTTAACGTGTCATCGGCTTTGGTGAACCTAGGACAGGTACCGTTAATTGTTACACCTTATTTAGCTGGTGAATATCAAAGCGTTGGTGGGTTTCCTACCGTTATGAAAGAAGTCAACAAAGCCTATAAAGTATTTATGGGAAGTGGCTTTAAGCGTGACATTAAAACTATTGTTGGTGATGTGGAAGTTAATCGCCGATCTATGCCTTCTTTAGACAACATTAACTACGATGCCCCCGGTTTATCAGAGGATATTAAACGCCTAAAAATACTTGCACAGAAAGCTCAAGAACAAGGGATGCTTAATCGCTCCCAGATGTATGAAACACTTGAAGCGATGGACGATGCCAGCATCGTTACAAAAGCCAATAAGCTCTCTGGGATTATGATGCACATGGGCGAGCGTCTGAACCGTCAGGTTACGATGATTGCTGCTTACAATCTTGAGCTTGCCAAGCTGAAAAAACAAGGACGAACTATTGATGACGCAGCAATGGCAGAAGCTGCGGATCGCGCACTGTACTTGACCGAGATGACTAACGGGGGTATTGCGGCAGCGGCTGCACCACTCATTGCACAAAAGTCGTCAATTGGTAAGCTGGCTTTTATGTTTAAACGCTATGGCGTGTCAATGTATTACTTACTGTTTAAGGCCGCACGTACGGCATTGACGGACCAAGACAAAGCTACCCGCACGGCTGCATGGAAACAGGTTGGATATATATCAGGTATGACAGCACTTACCGCAGGGGTGTCTGGGTTACCAATGTTTGGTGCTATAGCCATGCTTTACAACATGTTTAAGGATGACGATGAGGAAGATTTAGAGTCTATTGTGCGTAAAGGTATAGGCGAACTTCCATTTAAAGGTCTACTGAATTACACAACAGGTCTTGAAATTGCTTCTCGTATAGGGTTGAATGATCTAATAATGCGAGATGTTATTAACGAAAACGAAAAGACTTTACCCATTCGACTTCTCGAAGCTTTCGGTGGTCCCGTATATGGCACCTTTGCTAAATGGGAACGCGCAGCAAACCTAATGAAAGATGGGAATTATGATCGTGCGTTAGAAGCCGCGCTTCCTTCTGCTTTAGGCAATGTGTATAAGTCGTACCGATATGCCAATGAAGGTGCAAACACGTTACGTGGTGATCCGATTACAGGTGACATCAATACGTGGAACGCTGCTGCTCAGTTCTTCGGGTTTGCCCCTGCCGAATATGTAAGACAGCTTGAGATTAACGCGCTGGTCAAAGGTATTGATAAGGCAGTAACCGAGGAAAAGACCAAACAGTTAAAACGCTATTACGTAGCAACTCGCATGGGTGATACAGAAGGGCGCGAAGAAGCTAAAGAAGCATTACAAGAGCTGCGCCAGAAATACCCTAAGCTGTTTCCAGAAGGTATTGAACAATCTATTCAGCGGTCAATGGCTCAGCATATGCGTACGACCAAAGAGATGTATCACGGTGTTACGCTTTCAAAAGCCATGCGGGGTGAGCTTATTGATTTAGCCTCAGAATACGAGGACTAAAAAATACCCCGCCAAAGGGCGGGGCAAATGGTCGTCGTGACCAAGGAGAGTAGATGGATAACACCTACGAAACGAATAGTATCATACTATTCTCCAAATGCGAAGCCCCAATTTCCCATCTTCTATCCTCTCTCTAAATTCAACACGCCAACCTTTTTGTCTTGCAACCCGTTTTATTTGAGTTCTTAATTTGGGCAGATTGATTGAGGGAACAAAAACCGACATACCTACTTCCCATTTACTGTAAGGGATTTTAATAGTTAGCCCATCAGGATTAATTGGCGGCAGAGGTTTATGCGGGTTCCACATCAGTTAATCCATCCATGTTATGCAATACGATAGCATTAGTTGGCGGTATGTTCATACGCGTACCTTTCGCCATTCGTTTACTTTTAATCTCTGCTTTAGCCTTACTTTGCATTAGAGATTTAATAAATGGGTCATACACAATTGAATGTTTGCCGCACCATTCTCTAAACGAATCAACAGCAATATACAAAATTTTTAAGTCATATTCATAACGTAGTTTAAGCCCCATACGCGGTGTACTATCTGGCATGACAATTTGTTCAAGCAGTTCGTTTTTATCTTTCCTTGCATCTTCGGTACTACGGATAGATAGAGTGTTTGAAAAGTTTTCTGCCCAATAACGCCCTACGATTGAAAGCGGATCAACGTTAGCATCCTCAATAGCAGTAGAGGCTTCCTTAACAATTTCAACAACCCATTTAAAAACGCTAGGTATATCCCAATCAATTAAATTAATTTTTTTGGCGATAATTAACCCTGTAATAGCAGAGGCGCACCCTGCTGAGTAAAATCGGTCTTCAAAAGAAAGCCCTGCTTCTTTATCTAACTTTAGCCTGACTTGATTCCACAATTCTTCAGTTGCTTCTAAATTACGCATGACCCACTGTAAATAGGGAATATGTGCGTGACCATAGTTTGTTAAAATATTTTTTGCTAGCTCGTCCGTATCTTCCTTAGCAAGCTTTACCCCACGCACAGCTTCAATTTCAAGCAACCGTCGCATTTCTGCATTAGGTAATTGCTTCTCCATCCTTACCTTGTCTGACAATTTGACGTTACCCGTTGATACGGCGATTGTGCTCCAAGGCATACCGCGCCAACGTTCTTTGTTACTGCTACCTTCCATACGTGATCGCTGCAAACCGTTAGGGATCGCATACATATAATTACTAGATTCTTCAGGCCCGATGTTGGTCATCTCATCAAACCACATGCAGATGTTTTTAAACACTTCGGTTCGTGCAAAGCGTGTTGCGTGGGAGTCGTCCCGCTTCATCATTAAAAGACTTGGGTCGCCCCAAATTGATGCCCCTGCAAGCATAGCTGTCGTTTTTCCATAACCAGACGACGCACTCCAGATGTGAACACCGAGTCCACGAACTGCCGAGAAATCCATAAAGGGTGCACCGAACCCACAACCTATAACAAACTTGTGTAACTCCGTATTGGGCTTATTGCTAAAGAAGCTCATGTTTTTTTTCCAGCCATCTAGCGTACCCACCTGAGTAAAGAAATGTATATACTCTAAAGTTTTACTAGACGGTGGGCTATGCTCAACTCCTGACGGAAAAAATTCTTTGTTTCCCACAACAAAGCTTTGCCTGACTTCTTCTTTTTTGAACCACCCAAACTGTAGATGTGTCACTCCTGATTTCTCCTGAAATTGCAAATAGTTAGCCCAAGCAACAACATAACTTTTAAGCTCGTCAATTTTGTGGACGACGATACCTTGTTCTGCCAATGATTTACGTAGTTCTTCTGAAGATGTTGCAGTTTTGTTAGACAGCGTAAACTCGCGCACCCCGTCTTTGGGCATGTGTAAACGAAACACCAAGCACTCGCCTAGCGTTGCATCCCTCAAACGTTTCACAACATAAAAGTCATTGTGATAAACAGGTTTTTCTGTTTCAACCTGTGAGCCGTCAACTGCTCTTCTTGAATCCTTTTTAAATACTCCACCATTGCGCCCACGGAAATAGGGCGGTGGATATTTTGGTATGACGTACTGCTGCTCGTACCCCTCAGTTAGTTCAGTCGGTCTATCAACAACAATACTCTCTTCATCTTCTGAGGCTTCAGCAATCGTGCGCCCTAATGAAATGGGTGAACGGATAACACCTCTATGAACACAACCTTCACATTTACCGGGGTTGTATCTCTCAAAGGTGTCGCATAAGTATGGGCCTTTGATCTCTGCGGCTTTTTTTTCTGTTTCATACGGGGAGTATTGCGGGTGCTTTCTTGATACAACATGTATGGCTTTTTCAGCTTCTTCGGTAAACGCCGCAATTGATAGGGCTGCTCGCCACTTAGGTTCTGTCATTACGGCTTGATTTTCTATCAAGTCCGCTAGTTGATTACACCCGACCCCTTCACTGGTTTTTTGTAGAATTATTTTAAAACTACTTGTATAACTACCAAGAATTGCTTGGGACACGGGGTCGGCTTCACGTTGTACGTATAATTGTTTTTCTCTTACTTCTTCGCCAATAGCGGTTTGGTAAAAAGAAAAAGGTTTTGGGGTGCATTTATCACTAATAAGTACAACAGGGCGCGGCTCGCTTTTGAAGTGCAATGTCCCCGGTATGCGAAGAACTGAAGCCGCGTTACAAGTTATGGACTCATCAACTTGAAAATTATTTTCACGCAGTAGTGAATCTAGCTTCCATGCAACTTTCTGCCAATCTGCCTTGGGTACTTCTTCGGTAAAAGGCCAGTAAACATGTATACCACGACCACTGCTTGTCATAAGCGGGCGCGGTAGGTTGTATTTTTTACAAAAAGAAATTAGGGTGCGTAGCCCATCTTCACGAGTGAGGTAAGGTTTTCCTTCCCCGCAATCAATATCAAGAAAAAGTGATCTAAGATAAAACGCATCTTGGGCTTTACGTGTACCCTTTACTGCAAACGTGGCTAGTGCGAAGTACGCATCCCAACCATCTTCTTTAGCTTCATCTCCTCGGGCAATGAGTCCTAAAAGTGTGTCGTGATAAGTTTGTTTGTACGGCCCCTGCTTTTTCAATCCTTTTGATGTGTATGCAACATAAATCCCCTGTGCGGGTAGCACTGTCTGTAAAAATTGTAATGTATCCATAGCCGCTTCCTCCGCAGAAAAAGTAGGGCGACGGGGGTTCCCTGCGGCACGAAACCCTTTCGATCCGTCGATCTAGTCGCCCGTAGCCCTGATACCTACTCAGTCATCAAATTCATCAAGTAGGTCTGCTAATTTAGTTTCCGGTTCAGCTTTTTTGGATACTACAGTAGGCTCGGGTGTGGGAAGGGATAGAGTCTTTACAGTATCTGTTTGAGATACAGTGAGCGTAACTGCCGCTAAAGCTTCAGGGCTATCTTTAACTTGCTGCACCATTTCAAACTCTTGTTCTGTAATTGGACGCAAAGGTTTGAAAGTAAGTTTTGGTGTTGAGCTAGTTGTGTCAAACCGCATCTCGGTTACCACTCCCGTGATAGGCGCACGGTGTGCTGCAAGATGTTTTGCGTAGGCTTGCAAAGGTAGTTTACCGTTTTCTCCGTCACCAAAAATGCTTGTAGCGGGTAACGCTAACTGATAAACAAACCCGTTAGGTTCGTTTTCAGGAACTACAGCAAGGCGGCGTTGAAAACGACATGCGCGGCTGTCCCCCTGCCCGGAACCTTTAGCGTTTTGGGGGCAATCCATGCATCGGCCTGACTGACGGTTTTTTGCTTTGGGGTCTGGAGTAACCCCATCATTAGACCAACAATCAGGTGTGGTAACTTGCCCTTTTACATAAGTTCCGGCGTAAAAAATCCGGCTGTTTTGGGGTGCGGCTTTTACAATAATGACGTTCATGGCGCGGTCTTCATTTACTGCGACCTCTTTACCACCAACCATCATGCGAAACACGCCGCCCTCAATAGAGATACGTTTGGCACCGCTGCTATTTCCCGCTAAAGCCTCGGTTGTTTCGTCTTGCATACCTTTAAGATATGCGGGAAGTCCGCCTTTAAACAATGCTAATTCAGACATTTATTTCTCCTTACAGGTCTTTGTCTGGGTTAAGGTCAAGTTCTAACTGACGAGGGTCTTTTTGTTGCTCTTGCTTATCTTTGTTCTCACTGTACGCTTTTAATGCTGCGTCTACTGCGGACAGCTTAAACCGATAAACGTTGGCAACCTTTAACGTAGGGATGATGTCGTTCCTCATCCACGCTCTGACGGTTGATATTGATACCGAGTAATGTTTTGCAACATCCTCGATGGTGATGTACTTCTCTTCTACAGCTTCCATCAACTTCTCCTGTTACGTTGAACGGTTACGGAATACTCACTGTCCACATTCAATCCCGGTGGCAGTAAATCAGGGTTACCCTCTAAAAATTCTTTGAGATTTGTTTGATGCACTCGTTTCTCTAGCACATGTGGAATCTCATGCTCTAAGATAAAACCATAAAAAGCCTCCCAATTGTCTGTCCAGTATTTTTTGTTGATGGTGCGATACACCAATCCTTCAGATGTGCGTAGACTTTCAACATTAGATGCCTTCATCTGCTCAAGAAGAGCGTTCTTTACAAGACGCATTTTTTCGCTAATCCTCTCGTACTCAGTGTCGTATGTTCGGGTCAGCTCTTCGCGCTTCTCTCGCATTTTGATGTAAACGCGGACTAATTTATCGACGGAAACACCGTCCTCTACTTCGGTCATCATACTCTCCAAGGGGTTGTTATGCCGTTACTATAGTGGCATTAAATAGTTTTGTCAAGCACTTCTTTGTACAGCGCTACAAGCTGTGTGTGCACGTTAATTTTACTGTCAAGAAGTTTGTATATGTGTTTTTCCGCATTACTACCTACTAATCTAACTACGGTCACCTTGTTTGTTTGCCCTGCTCTATGAGCACGGGCATTAGCCTGTGCGTAAATTTCCATTGAAGGGGTAGGCCCCCACCACACGATTGTATCGGCAGCGGTCAACGTCACCCCATGAGCGGCTGCTTGCGGTTGTATAATCAGTATTTTTAAATTGTCTGTGTTCTGAAAATTATCAAAAATTCTAGTACGGTTAGCCACAGATACATCACCATCAATCACTTCTACAGGCACTCCGTCTTCGGTTAGGCGTTCCCTAAGAACTTGGATTGTATTTTTGAACGGTACAAATAACAAAACTTTGTTGCTCGCCTCTTGTACAACTTCAAGCAACACTAGGTATCTATTTTTTATATCAAAAGTAACTGTTTCACCTGAGTCGGTGTAAGCCGCACCACAAGAAATTTGTAACAGTTTGTTTAGACTTACTGCTGCGTTTACCGCTGTAATTTCTTCTCCTGCTGCATTGACAACCATCTGCTTTCTAAGAGTCTCATAGTACTTGTTTTGTTGTGGGGTAAGTGCAATTGTCCTTGTGGCGTACACAATGTCCGGAAGATCCAAGCATTCCTTCTTAGTGAACCTGATAGCAGGTTGAAGAACTCTATACACGGTATCAGTTGCGTTGTCTTTTGGTTCCCATCTAAATCGTGATAGTTTATACATCACCATGTCTTGATAGGCAGCGAAAATTTTTGGCACACCTGTGGGGTTCACTAACTTACCTAACGCATACGCATCAAGCGGGGACTGTGCCGCAGGGGTTCCTGTCAACATCCATAACCATGTTTCCGGCTTCAACAATTTATATAGTGTTTTCCATCTTCTAGTGTTTATATTTTTATAAGCATTTGCTTCGTCAACAACGATGAGGTCAAACTTGGCTTCAACAATTGCAGGGTACGCTATGTTTACACCGTCATAGTTAATGATTATAAATTCAGCGTCACCGAGCACAATTTTAAAACGTTTTTCTTCTGAGCCATACGCAATATCAACCTTACGATGCATGGCAAATTTGAACAGATCAGCTCGCCACGCCGAATCCATGATTGATAGTGGGCAGATGACAAGCGCTCTTTTAATTACACCCATACGCATAAGATAGTCTGCGGCCCAAATGACTGATCCGGTCTTGCCTGTCCCTTGTTCGTTCAGGCAAAAAGCACGTTTGTGTGTGGTTAAAAAAGATGCTGTAGTTTTTTGGTGGTCAAATGGTTTGTACATTCCGCGCCAATCGTAGTCCCGCAAAATAGGGGATGGCACGTTACGAATTTTTAAATTGCTTAATATTTGGGCTTCATCAAGCCCCCATTTAACCAACACTTTAGTAGAACCGGATGGTTCTTTACCAACAATACGACTGTTAGGTATGTGAGCGGTAACAGCTTGTGGGTTTTTTAAGCGTAATAACAGTGCCTTATCTTGGATAATTTCCATTTACTCTCCATAATTATTTCTCACGTTTACTTGTTTCTGATACAAGTGCGCTTTTTGAATTTCTGCGAAACGATCTATTTTTTGATTTGTTTTGAATGAAGTATCCGTCTTTGTTTGAACCTCCGTTGCTAAGTGCTTTACGATGGGCTACATCTTTACCCTCCCGACTGTCAGCTTTACCGTCGTGGTCTTTATCTACGCTATTTTTATCAATAGCGCGTCTAGCACGTTGACGCTCAAGCTTTGCGGGAATGTCGCCCCTTGCAAGCTGTTGTTGATATTCCTTCTTGTAGGGTCTTGGTTTATTTACATAAGGCATTAGTTGTTCTTCCCATTGTGTGTACAACTCAACACAGGGCAATGTTTACGACACAAGCCACTTGTCTTTGGGTTCCACACCCCAGTGCTATAAGCTTCTAATAACCTATCGTACTGCCCCGTCCATTTTTGCCATGCATCTTCTTGCATTTCATGGTCATACTTGTCTTTAACAAAAGCATTACATACAACAAAAAGTAACCCTGCTTTAACTTGCGTGATCTCAGGAAAATGTTTAAAGATCGCTAGCGCCATAAGCTCTAGTTGGTCCTTGTCTGCGTATTGGGCAGACTTCCCTGTCTTATAGTCAACAATAAAGGCTTTGTTGCGTTCTCGGTCAAGAATCGCCAAGTCCACAATTCCACGCCACCAAACACTCCTACTGCCAAAAGTGCAGGGTTCAAGATCTCTAGTAAGGCCCATGCGGTACTCGCATAGTTTTTCTCCATCCATACTATTGAGTTTATCCAAAGCTTCTTTAGCAAAATTAAAATACTCTGGCAGTGGGATGCCCCCTTTAATATACTCCTCTGCGGCTTTATGAAATTTTCCACCGTAAAGTGTGGCCTCGGTGGGGTACTCCACAAAATCTTTGGCTACTTTAAGATGGAAATATTTTTTGGGGCATTGTTCAAACAGCTTGATGCTGCTGTAACTCCAAGCGGGATTTGGGGACGCTTTGTGTAACGATCTTGTCTCGGACATGTCTGAGTGCCGTAAGGGTGGTAAGAACACAACCATACGCTTTTATTGAGTCATTTTCAAGTAGGTTCTGTTTCATCTTCTTCAATGCAATCTCAGCTTCTAATAAATGAGCGACATAGTCATCATACTTAGCAATCACCATAACTTTCTCCGATTCCTGATTCGCAATTAATGGGTAATCCTTGCGCCCAATCGGGCACCCAACGCATACACTCTTCTACATAGTCACGTGCTCTATACTGCTCTGTGATTGGGGCGATACAAGCTATGGCATCATGAACTGTCAAAACCACGCGGTATTCTTTTGCTATACGTGTCATTTGTTCACCAATGATGCACCTTGCCAGAGCTTGACATACGTTCTCTATGACTTTTCCACCATAGATTTTGATTTGCCCCTTACGAGTTTTGTAAGTGAACTCCTCACCGTTTTCAGCAGATAGTTCGTCATATCGCATTAACAACTTACTGGGCAGTTTAATTGCTTTGTGTTTGCCCATGACCTGTAACACCCCAGACTTACCAAGTGTTCCGTCAATACCATCTGCCATCAAGCCAAGCGCAAACTGCGCTTCTCGCCAAAGCCCTACAATACACGGATTTGTTTTACGGTAGATGTCAATAATTCTACGGCATTCTTCAAGTTCCGTTTCAACCCCCATCGTCTTTAACTGAGCCTGAAATTTTGCCGCACCCATGCCGTACCCTGCACCGAGGATTGTGGTCTTACCGACAAAACGTTGATCTTTCGTAACCTGATCTTCAGCTACGCTGTAGATTGCACTCGCCATCTTTTTATAAACATCTTCCTTGTTTGCAAAGGCCTGCACCAAGTCATCTTGTTGAGCCAACCATGCAAGCACCCGTGCCTCGATCTGTGAAGAGTCCGAATCAATGATGACGTAACCTTTGGGCGGCAAAATAGACTTCTTGAGCTTCCCTGCGTTATCTCCACGACTAGGTAAGTTTTGCAGGTTTAAGTTATCCGACCCACCCCACCTACCGGTGTGCGCTGCATAGTATTTAAGGGGGACAGGCATATCGCCACGTTCCGCGATACCTATAAACCGCTCAGTACGTGTCTCTTCTAGCGTTGACTTTGTACCAATCCGTGCAGCGACCAAAGCCTGTACTCGCTCATCGGGGTGTTCAAGCAATGCTTTAAAGTCTTCGTCACTTTTAGCTAACGCCAATGTTTCTTTACCTGTGGTAGGACTAATCTTTTTAGGTGGTTCTACCCCAACAGAACGCAACAAGTCTGCAAACTTTGGGTTACTCATTAAATCGGCTCGATTTGCTGCGGCTTCAGCCAACAGTTTTTCTTTACGCTCTTGAACCTCTTTCAAATGCTGTTCCAACAATTCTTTATCCAACCTGAGCACAGGTTCGGTAAACATACGTAAAGTTAGATCAATGAGTTTAATTTCATGCGGCGGAAAGTTTTTGCCTATCATCAACCTATCAAAAAGTTGGTAGGTCAGATCAACATCATTGATGCAATAGTCACCGTAAGCTTCTAAACCTTCTTTGGTAAAGTCGGCACGGCGTCGCCCTGCTGCGCTTATAACTTCTGTACCTTTTATACCTAGGTTATAGCGTTCTGCTAAGGCTTTTAACGAACCCCCTACTTCTACACCGTGCAAGGCCCTTGCCATAGATAAGGTATCAAGCCATAACTTAGGTCGTATACCAAAAACCCAATTAAGAATAGCCCCATCGAACATAGCGTTATGAGCGAGAGCGGCGCTAGCTGTCCAATCAAATTGGTCTAGCCAATCTTTAATCTGTTCATGCGTACCGCTCGCCCACTCTGTGGGGTTGTCGTCTACTTTTACCGCGACCCCAATAACTTCAAAGAAAGGGCTGCGTATATATTCTTCCGTAGTTAGTTTAGTTAGGGAAAACTCTTTACTGTAAAACGTTTCAAAGTCAATTGTTATTATTTTCATACGTTATCCTAAAAAGGTGCTTCTTCAATGTCAGTGGGTTGTTTAGAAACTTTTACTAGCACAACATCTTTGCGGTTGATGAAGGCGTAGTGGGGGAAAGGCCAGCCGCTGTCTGCGGGTATGCGTATACATAGCATCCCATCGTCGTCTTCCTTTACAACGTAGCCTATTTCGCCCGTGCTCTTGATTCGTACTCGTGTATCAGGTTGCATGATTAGTTTTTTCCTTTATGACAGGGGAGAACTCCCGCGTTGTGAAACGCTGTTCGCAGTGCGTACACACGCGTCTGCGCTCCATGTAGAACCGCCGCCTTACATCATCGAAAAAACGGCGTGTGTCTGTCACTTTTGTTGGGTAACCGTCTGTTGTTTTAGGGTCAACGCAGTATGGACAAATCATAAATTGCTCCTTAATGAAATTTTTTTATTAGTGTGATATAACCCATTCGTCTTCCAAAATTTGGAGCGATCATGGCACAGGCAGCTTGCACAGAGGAAGAGTTTATTGAGATCTGGAACCGGTTAGGTAGTGCCAGTCTCGTAGCCAAAGAAGTCGGGATAAGTCTTAGGCAAGCGCAAGAGCGCCGTAGGAGCATTGAGAACCGGCGCGGTATCTCACTCGACGCATTCAATGACCAGCGGTTGTATAAGATTCTGCATACTGAAGACAAGATCCGGTCGATTGCAAATATAAATGGGCCTGTTATAGTTTTTAGCGACGCACATTTCATGCCAAACGAAACAAGCGTTGCGTTCA
>Ga0214923_10003353_pt1 | contig 20119 bp, 14 predicted proteins | sample LL1510_MetaG_FD_177993 | JGI IMG/M metagenome (GOLD analysis project Ga0214923, IMG submission 177993) | Freshwater microbial communities from Lake Lanier, Atlanta, Georgia, United States - LL-1510 | ecosystem: Environmental > Aquatic > Freshwater > Lake | place: USA: Georgia | collected...
AAGGCCTTTAGCAACGATTTTGTGCGCGTAATCGCGATCCGAGATAATCCCGCACATCTTCTCGTCTTCAAATACGACGAGGCAGTGGATTTTCTTGTCGACCATAAGCGCCATCGCGTCTTTGACGGACACTGAGGGACTGGTGTGGATCAGACCGAATGTTTTTGTGGCGAGAACTTCGTTAACGGTAACCATAATCGTTAGTAACCCCTCTACGCTTCTTAATTAACAGGTTGATGTTTGCTACCGAAACTTGATGTATCATCGTTGCGTTAGTCAATGCACAATCGATAACACATAATCAGCGAGGTAGATAATGGCAAGAATGTCTTATGAGACGATCCAAAAACAGATTCAAAAGCTTCAGGCTCAGGCGAAGAAACTAGAAGAAGGTCATCAGGCCAAGAAATTGAAGGCCGTGGCTCAGGTCCGCGCCCTCATGAAAAAGCTTGGCGTTTCAATCTCCGACCTTGACGTTTCAAACCAAGCTGACACCACAAGTCAAAAACGCAGAAAACCGAAGCCTGCCAAGGCGCCCGTAGCCGCCAAACGAGGCTTCACACCAGTACCTCCGAAGTACCAACACCCGGAGACCAAGGAAACGTGGACAGGGCGGGGCAAAGCTCCGCGATGGTTGGCAGCATTGATCTCTGAGGGACATAAGAAAGAAGATTTCCTTATCGGAATACCGGACACTGCCGACACCTTTGACAAAGAAGGCCACACGACAACCAACGCCACCGGACAGTAACGAAAAGACTTTAAAGCTTGGAGCGGGCAACGGGAATCGAACCCGTGTTTGAGGCTTGGGAAGCCGCCGTTCTACCATTGAACCATGCCCGCTGATACAACCAATGTACAGGAATAAAAGTCGGATTACAAATTCTCTGTTCCTCTAGTGCGTGGGATATTTGAGGTTTCGGGTTTTCAAGAACATCGCTAACTGAAATCTGCCACCTTGAACATATTCAACGCAACGACCGTCCTTTGACCTTGATTCTCAGGGACTTGATGAAGTAGTACGCCGGGGAATATCACGATCATGCCAGCCATTGGGTTGAGCTTGATTTGATTTTCAAAGATCAAAGGTGCACATCCCTCTTCAGTGTCGAGATAAACCACGCATGAGAAGTCTGCGGGAAAATGTGTGTGAGGGGTCGTATGCCCTTTATTACCGTAGATCGAACCCCAACAATCGAGCACTTCAAGGCGAAAGTTCAGTTTCCTGATATCGGTATTCCAGTGGTGTTTTGCAGCATGTTCGGTGAGATTAATCACAAGCTGGCACAAGGGTTGCAACTTCGCATTCAACAGATGACTTTTCCAAGGGCTTGTGTACTCGCCCTTAACATTCGATTGCAGGGGCTCGGGGTGCGTAATCCTCAGTTCTTGCAAAGCTTGCCTCGCCTGGACAAGTTCAGGTGCGAGTGGCGCCAATTGAAACCCGAAGATCGGGAGTTTGATGATGACCTCAAATTGCGTGGGGTCCGGAATCTGCATAGCGATTTAAACGATGGAAATTACAAAATATAGTCGGCAAGGAACCCTTTATTGTAATGGATTCTATGGCAAAGATAGTCGGCGTTCAATAACATTCAGGTATCGTACAACACGCTGAAACTTTAGCTTACTCTGGCCGAAGCCGGACGTTGCCGTGCTGTCTCCGTTCGAATCGATAAAAATGAATCGTGTCAAACCCATTTTGGTCTTCGATCTCGGAGGCGTCGTCTTTGACTGGAATCCAAAGCTTTTTTTGAAAGATTTGTGCAGTGCACTCGGTCTGGCCGATGATCGGGCTGACTTGCTTGGACTCGCGGTTTTCCAGGACTACGGGTTGACGGCTGACTGGCTCCAGTTCGATCGCGGAGCAATCGACATCGCAAGCCTTTCTCAACGCATCGCTCAACGCCTGATCGCCCCGACTGGTCAGAACGCCCCCCCCACGCAAGCGGATCGCAAACTTGCCAGGGCAGAAAGTCGGGCGATCGATGACAACGATGTCATCGCCATAACGGCCCGGATTGTCGACTGGATCGAAGCACTCGGTCCTCGCTTGACACCGATTCCTGAAACCATCGAATGGCTCAAGCACTTGCGTGAGGCGGGTTTCAGGATCTATTTTTTGTCAAACATGCCAAAGCCCTTCATTCAGCACCTTCACGTCCATCAGGCGGTTTTTAGCCAGTTTTCAGATGGGCTGTTTTCGAGTCATGTCGGATGGGTAAAGCCTGAAACGGAGATTTTTTCTTTAGCCCGCGAACGTTTTACGCGCAGGCAACAAGAGTACCTGTTCAATGAAGGCTGGACCAATGCGAGAACTCATGAAGAACAAGAACAAGCGCTTGTTTTCTTTGACGACAGTCTTGCGAATGTTCAAGCTGCAAAGAGGCTGGGTTGGCAGGCGATTCAGTTTCGCGACGCCCGTCAAGCGTCGCGAGATTTCCAGCAGTTACAAGGCCAAGGTATCCACTTAAAGCGCAGTGTCCGATCCTTCGTGGTGCGCGCAGGTCGCATCGGCAGCGGCCAGAGCAAAGCGCTGTCGTCGCTTGCTCCGCTTTATTGCATCGCCATGCCGCAAGCCGACGCAACGCCATTTTGCGAACATTGGCCAGCCGCGCACCGTCATAAGCCGCTTGTGGTTGACATCGGATTTGGCATGGGCGACGCGCTGGCTTCGATGGCAGCACAGGATCCATCGCATCGCTATCTCGGCATCGAGGTGCATCCGCCTGGCGTTGGCAGTTTATTGCAGCGTATCCATGACCAGGGTCTCGATCATGTCCGGGTGATTCAACACGACGCCATCGAGGTGCTCGAGCGCGTGATTGCCCCGGATTCCGTTGCCGCCTTCCATATTTACTTTCCAGATCCCTGGCCCAAAAAACGCCACCACAAGCGGCGGCTGGTTCAGAAGGCCTTTGTGGGTTTGCTCAGCTCGCGGCTTGCAAACAACGGCTATGTGCATTGCGCAACCGACTGGGAGCCCTATGCGCAATGGATGCTTGAGGTCTTGAGCGCGCAAACCGGCTTGCGTAATCAAGCGCTTGGCTATCATCAAAGGCCCGCATGGCGACCGATAACGAAGTTTGAGGCGCGCGGCCTCAAACTTGGTCATACCGTCACCGATCTTCTGTTCCGAAAACAATCATGATGCCAACCAACCCCGTTTCCAGCTTGCTTGACCAGTCTGCCTTGACCTTGTCTGAAGCGATCCATGGCAGACGCCTTTCCTGCGACGAATTGATGCGGGCGGTGCTCGATCAAATCAGCCGATTCAATCCGCACTTCAATGCGCTGATCGCGCTCAAAGACCCCGAGCAGCTGCTGGAGCAAGCCAAAGCCTATGACGCAATGCTTGCCAAAGGCCAGTCACTTGGATGGCTTCACGGCATCCCGCAGGCGATCAAGGATCTTGCTGCCACCAAAGACATGATCACCACCAAGGGCTCGCCGCTTTATGCCCAACACCAGCCCAGCGAAGACGCGCTGATGGTGGCCCGGATGCGGGCAGCCGGAGCGATTCTGATCGGCAAGACCAACACGCCGGAATTCGGACTTGGCTCTCAAACTTATAACCCTTTATTCGGTGCCACCCGCAACGCCTGGCATCCGGATCGAAGCTCAGGGGGTTCAAGCGGCGGTGCCGCTGTCGCCCTCGCTTTGCGAATGCTGCCTGTGGCCGACGGCAGCGACATGGGCGGATCCCTGCGCAATCCTGCAGCCTGGAATCATGTTTTCGGGATGCGACCTTCGCAGGGACGGGTGCCCAAATGGCCTGCGCAAGACTGCTTTTTCGCGCAACTCGGCACCGAAGGTCCGATGGGACGTTACACAGCGGACCTTGCACGATTGCTGGCCACCCAGTCGGGCTACGACGCGCGCGCGCCCTTGTCGCTTGATCAGGATGCCCGCCAGTTCCTCGAACCTATGGCTAAAGGGCAGGCGGCTTGCGACTGGATGAAGGGCAAACGTATCGGCTGGCTTGCTGATTTGCACGCTTATCTTCCGATTGAAGAGGCGGTGCTGCAATGCTGCGAGACAGCCCTTGAAGCCTTTGAGAGCATGGGCGCAGCCATCAATCCCGCAAGCTTGAATTTTGATCCCGCAAGAGCCTGGCAGGCCTGGATCAAGCTGCGCCATGCCACGGTGTCGATGGAATTGTTGCCGTTTTTCAAGGACCCGCAAAAACGGGAGTTGCTCAAACCGGAGGCACGTTGGGAGGTCGAAGAAGCGCTAAAGCTCTCTGCGATTGATCTGATGCAAGCGAGCGCCGAACGATCTGCTTTTTATCAGGCCTGGATTGAGCTCTTTGCATCCTTCGACTTTTTAGTCTTGCCAAGCGCGCAGTGCTTTGCCTTTGATGTAAACACAGCATGGCCTGCGAGCCTTGGCACACGAGCCATGGACAGCTACCACCGTTGGATGGAAGTGGTGATCTACGCCACCTTATCGGGTTGTCCGAGCATCAGTGTCCCTGCAGGCTGGGGAGGTGCAGACCAGCTGCCCATGGGCATGCAGTTGATCGGCCGTCCCCGAGCCGACTTTGATGTGTTGAGAGCAGCGCAGGCCTACGAGACAGCCCAGGCAAGCTGGATCCACAAGGCGCCCCCTGCACTTTGCACTGCCTGATGGCCGCTTGCAAGGCGTTTTACGCGATCACTGCCAGGAAACAAGGCCAGTGTAATCGCTGAGCAAGACCAAAGCTCCAAACACAATCCGATACCAGGCAAAGGCAACAAAGCTGTGCTGTGCGACGAATCGGATCAACCAGCGAACCACAAAAAGCGCCGAAACAAATGCAGCGGCCAACCCGATGGCAAACATCGGCAGATCCTCAAGGCTCAACAGGTTGCGGTACTTCCAGGTATCGTAGATGCCTGCACCGATCAGCGTGGGGATGGCAAGAAAAAAGGAAAACTCGGTTGCGGTCTTGCGTGATAAACCGAGAAACATCCCACCAATAATGGTCGCGCCCGAACGGCTTGTGCCGGGGATGAGTGCAAAACACTGCATCAGTCCGACTTTCAAGGCATCCAGGCCGCTTAAGCGGTCGATGCTGTGCACACGCACCGGATGCCTCTGACTTGCAGCCCGCGCTTCAGCCCAAAGAATGATGACACCGCCAATGACAAAAGCAAGCGCAACAGGAACAGGATAAAAAAGATAGCGTTTAATCGTACTACCCAAAAGCAGGCCGAGAATCACTGCCGGACAAAAAGCCACCATCAGATTCAACAACAAACGCCAGGATTCTTCGCGATCCCGCCTTGAACTGGCTGCCCCGAACAAGCTTGCACCCAGGGAACCGCGCAAGGCGCCAAGCAATCGCTCGCGGTAAAACCAGATCACCGCAAGCATCGCACCTGTTTGAATCGCAACATCAAAAAGCTTGGCCTTCTCACCATGAAAGCCGATCAAGCTGCCCACCAGAATCAGGTGCCCGGTTGAAGAAATCGGCAAAAACTCGGTCAAGCCTTCAACCAAACCCAGTATCAGCGCCTGCAGCCAGGGGTGCATGAGGGCTTCAGCCATGCTGATCGCCCTTTGTCGATTTGAAATGGTTGATCAATCCGATAAGCGATGCAATCGCAAGCGGTAAATCCAGATAGGTATCCCACAGGTTAGGGCTTGGAGACCATTCTAGACGCCAAAATACCGCAGGCAACAAGCAAAGCCCGGCAAGCAGGGGGCGCTTGAGCGCAATCAGGAAAATCAAAAGACTCAGGATCAAGGCGGTCAGGATCTGGCCTGTCCGCGACGCATCGGCCAAATAGCCCCACTGGAGGATGCGCCAAGGAAAGACAGCGAAAAGATCAAGGCCCACTGCAAGACTCAGCAGACCGAGTAACACCCATACGGAGGCAGGAAACAAGCGTTGTTGCCCCAACTGAACCGAGGCAAGCATCAACAGCAAAGACAACAGGGAGAGGCTCGCGGTGAGCGGACTCAGATAAGCACCCAGCGGCAAACCCTGAAAGGGAATCCAGGCAATCGCGCCGATCAGCAGCGCACTGGGCCAGCGCAGCCAGGCTTTCGTAAGCCAACGCAGGCTGAGCCGCACGAATAGCCAACCAAGGCTGATTGCAGAGGCGATCAAGGGCATGGACTGAAGCAGCAGCCGATGCAATACCTCAAGCGTTTCAATATTCATAAGCCCTGGGCGCGAAACACCCGATGGGCAAAAGCTTTTCGACGATCGGTATAAAGAACATGAATACGACCATCGTCGGTTTGCGCAATCACAGGATAAGAAAACTCATCCCCTTCGCGGCCTTTTGCAAGCACCATGGTATCGGTGGGTTGTTGAAGTGCATTCATACGCTGCAAAACCAGGGTCTCACGGCCGCGGGACTCGGGGTTGCGCACCAACCAACTCGCACCGTCAAAGGAAGGAATCGCAGCCACCGCAGAATCAGGATTTTTGATCAGCAATGCGCGCGTAGGTTCTGATCGATCAAGCCGCCCCAGCCAGACCCGCGGATCAAGCTCGGCTGCATCACGAAAATAAAACTCAACCATCCGTTCATCATGCACCACTGCCCAAGGCTGAAGCAGATGTGGCGGACCATCCATACGCTCGCGATGCACAAAGCGCCCCTGCGCATTAAAGCGCAGCAACACGCCGTACTTGGAACCAAGCTCAAAATACACCGGCAAGATGAAGCCTCCGCCCTTGAGTGCAACCGCAGGTGCGCGTACCAAATGCGATAAATTCAAGAACGGCGACAGCGCCAGTCGCTCTTGATGTTCAAAACTCTGTCCTCCGTCGGCGGATCGAAAATGCTCAATCATCGCTGTAGCCCAGCCGCCGATGGCAACACTTGTCACAAACAAATGCACATAACCCGAGCGATCCACATGCAAGACCGGATTGCCCAGTTTTCGAACCCATTGCTGCGAACCGTTGCTCACATCCTCGGGCCTGAGCACCACACGGGGCTGCGACCACTGCCTTCCGTCAAAAAGCGCAGTCGATATGCTGACGTCGATTGCACCTTCACGCGTGCCGCCGAACCAGGCTGCCAAGAGCCTCCCACCCGCAAGCGCGGTGACCGTGATCGCATGCACCGAAGGCGTTGATACCGTCGGCCCCCTGTGCAAGAGCTCGCTCTCAGCCACAAGCTTTGCCGGGGCTTTCGGCGGCACTTCGGCTCGGGACGGTAAGGCGTCGCGCGGCGCACTCATGACCAGCAGCAGCGCAAACAAGGGCAGGATCAGCAAAAAGGCCGGATGAATCTTCGCCTCCTTTGCAGCGGTCCGATCGCCGGGCCTCGCCGCTTGCCTGGGCCTGCCGCCTGAAGCGCTTTTGCCGTCCTTCGCAGGCTTGGTCATTGCCCCTTCTCCAAACGCAGCGCAACCAGCTCAGTTTGTATACCGGAGAGATCCTGCGCGCTGATGGCCGCTTTCAGGTCGCTGCCAGGTCGCCAGAATCGCAAGGCAGATCCCTGATTCACCAGAGCGCGCCACTGCCCGACTTCAACCACGGTCCACCCTCGCCGCTTAACCGTCTGCTCCAGACTTGCGCGGTCGACTTGCGCCAGCACAAACCATTGCCCCGACTCGAGTTGATCAAAATCGCTGTCTCTTCTTGTATTGAGATGGCGATGGGCTTTGCCGCTGTAGGCCGCAAGCAGCGCCGGATGCGGACCCTCCCAGAAAATCAGCTCGGAGGAGCGCGCGTGTTGAACCAGCCATTCGGGCGCTTGATTGATCCCCATTGCGGGATAAGTGATGGATACAAACATCAAAACGTTCAAAAGCCAACAAAACATCGCGAAAGCCAAGCGCATCAGGTTGGTGCTCTGCCACCATATGATGATAAAAATAATAAGCATAAGCAAGGCCAGGGATCCGGTCTGAACCGCGATGTCAAACCAGATCAAAAAAAGGCTCACCAAGCTGATCAACAAAACCATGGGCAGCGCAGAGGCGATGCGAATCCAGGGTGACAGCGCCAACAGGCGCTCACGCAAGTGGTTTTGCGCCAGAATGCCGGCGAGCAACAAGGCCACCGGCACAAGTGCTCCCAGCAAATAGCGCTCAAAGCTTTGCATCAGGAAAAAGGGCAAAAGCCCGAGCACTAGCCACAACAAAAGGCTGCGGCTCGTGCTGGCAAAACCATCATCAAAGCGCCTTAAGGCAAGAAGGCCAAACAGAAGATACAAGCCCCAGGGCGCGCTGATCAGCCAAAATCCGGCCAGTGGCGCGAGCGAAAAAGCACCCAACATCCTCGCCTGCACCTCTTGCTCCAGCACCTCAGAGACCAGCGTGGTTTGTGAAGCCACATCGACAAACCAGGGGGCAGCCAGCGCCATGCCAAGCAAAAAACTCAGCAGCGCGCCACCCACCAGTCGCCAGCGCAGCGACCCCGGTTTGCCGATGGCATGTGCCCTTCCGAGTTGGGGATGAAGCAAGAGCGCAAGCAGGCCTGTTGACCAGATCAGCCAAACCACCGGGCCTTTGATCAGAAAACCGTAAGCAAGAAAAGCCGCAGCAGCGATCCACCAGGCTAGTTGTGCGAGCCAGCGCTTGACATGCGCATAGGCAGGCAAAGCAAGCGACAGCGCATCGATATTTGGGGCAAGACTGCGAAGGCTTGCCCAATAGGCAAGGCTTGCGCAGGCTGTGACCGGCAGATCCAGCATCAAACGACGACCCTCGATCAGCCAGCCAGCGCTGAGCATCAAAACCATGCCGCCGAAAAACTGCGCGGCAACCGCATGCCGGGGAAAGAACCAGCGCGCCAACGCGCCAAGCGCAGCGAGCCAGGTCAGCGCCCAGAGGATCGCGGGCAGACGCAAACAAAACATCGAGTTACCGCACAGTTCAAAAACCGCCCGCGCGCTCCAATAAAGGCCGGGCGGCTTGCGAAGCCGTGGTTCTCCGTCAAGAACAGGGATCCACCATTGGCCGCCTTCGTGCATGCTCAGCACCACACGCATCGACAAAAAGTACTCATCCTTACCGCTATAAATGCTCAGGCCGCTGTTGCCGGGCATCAGCACAAGAAACCCTGCAACCGTAAGCAAAAGCAAAACCCAAGGGCTTGCGGACGCCAGGGCTGAGGGCTGAGGGCGCATGCGCTGTTATCGCTCCGACGCTGTCATGTGGATCGCGTAGGATGTGAAGCTATGAATCGACGACGAAGCTTGTTCTTATTTGCTGCGCTCATCCTGATCGTGGTGGTCGCTGCCACCGCCGCTGCAATCTGGAAGCGCAAAGACGGCAAAAAGCCCCCCAATCCGCTGGCTCTTGAGCTGGTTGCCAAGCAGGCCGACGAAGCCCTGCGTTTCGGACCGATGGACTGGATCAGGGTTAAACCCACCGCATTAGCCTCCTACACGCCGCTGACCGGTAGCCTGAAAGCGGTCGACAGCGCCACCGTCAAAGCGAAAGTCGCTGGCGAACTTCGAATCCTGAGCGTACGTGAAGGCATGGCAGTCAACAAGGGTGATGTGGTCGGTCAAATTGATCCCACGGATTATGAGCTGAGAATTCAGGAAAAGCAGGCCCAGTTGCGTCAGGCTGAGGCGCAATGGCTCACCGCACAACGCAATGCCGAAGCAAACAGCCAACTGGTCGCGCGCGGCTTTATCTCGGAAAACAGCAGCGCCAACACGATTTCGGCACTCGATGCGGCCAAAGCAGCGCGAGACGCGGTGCAGTTTCAGCTCGAGCAGGCGATGAAAGCGCTAGCCGACACCCGCTTGATCGCACCGATCAGCGGGGTGGTCGCCGAGCGCTTTGCGCTGCCCGGAGAAAAGCTATCGCCCGATAATCGGGTTGTCTCGATTGTGAGCACCCAAAAGCTTGAAGCCGAGGTCGCTGTCCCGGCGCAGGATTTGGCAGGGATCCGGCCTGGCCAAAGCCTGCGCCTGAAAGTTGAGGGCATTGAAACGGAGCAGGCCGCGAAGGTCTTGCGCATCAACCCAGCAACCAGCGGAAACTCCCGCAACGTGATGGTGTATCTGGGGCTTGAGTCATCGGGTACGAGCCTTCGTGCAGGCGCCTTCGTGCAAGGGCTGTTGCCTATTCAGGCCAGGGCCGAGGTGCTGGCGGTGCCGGTCAACGCGGTGCGCGATCAAGGCGGGCGTCAGTCGGTTTGGGTGGTACGGCAAGGCAAGCTTGAAGAGCGAGTGGTGCGAACCGGGATCCGTGATGATCAGGCAAAAGCGCCCAATGGCGCCATCGGGATGGTACAAATTTTGGAAGGCTTGCAAGAAGGCGACACGGTGATTGCCACCACGCTCGGTAGCAGCTCGAGCGGATCGGCCGCGATGAAAAACGGTGTGCCCGTCTTGCTGACCCCACCCTGAGGGCGCCAGCAGCTTATGTGGTTTACCCGCGTCTCGATTCAACACCCGGTTTTTGCCACCATGGTGATGCTGGCCTTTGTGGTGGTCGGCCTTTTCTCCTACCAGCGTCTTTCTGTTGAGCAGTTTCCTGACATCAATTTTCCGGTGGTGCTGGTGCAAACCGAATTTAGCGGTGCCGCCCCCGAAGTCATCGAGGCCGAACTCACCCGCAAAGTCGAAGAGGCGGTCAACACGATCAGCGGCATCAAGGAAATCGCCTCGCGCTCTTACGAAGGGCTTTCGCTGGTCATTATCCGTTTTGATTTAAATATCGATCCGGTCCAGGCCGCCCAGGAAGTTCGGGAAAAAATTGCGCTGGTCAAACCGAGCTTTCGTACCGGGGTGAAAGAACCCTTGATCACCCGCTTTGACCCGGATGAAAACCCGGTTGTGTCTTTTGCGCTCAAAAGCGACAGCCTGCCCGCTCGCGAACTCACCACGCTTGCCGATCAGTTGATCAAAAGGCGCTTGCAAAATGTCCGCGGCGTCGGGCGGGTGACCGTCGTGGGCGGCGTGCGGCGCGAAATCGCCATCGAACTCGACCCTGTCCGCATGGAGGCTTTGCGGGTCTCGGTTGACCAGGTCCTCAACACGCTCAGGCTTGAAAACCAGGACCTTCCGGCCGGTCCAATTCAATCGGGCGATCGCGATCGGGTGGTGCAAATCACCGGACGCATCCGAGAGCCTCAGGATTTTGAACGATTGATTGTGGCGCGCCGACAAGGCCAGCCGGTTTTCCTCTCGCAAGTGGCCCGGGTGGTTGACGGTGAACAAGAGGTCGAAAGCATGGCCCTGGTCAACGGTGATCGGGCGATTGCGCTTGATGTTGTCAAAGCCCAGGGCGAGAACACGATTGCGGTGGTCGACGCGGCGATTCGCACGGCCCAAGAACTCAAACAACAACTGCCAGCCGGGGTTGACCTTGTGGTCGTGCGCGATGCCTCGCGGGCGATTCGCAATTCGGTGGCCAGCGTTCAGCGCAATATCGTGGAGGGTGCTGCGCTCACCGTGCTGATTGTGTTTTTGTTTTTATCATCATGGCGTTCGACCGTGATCACCGGGCTCACCCTACCCATTTCGCTGATCGGTACCTTTTCAGTCATGTACCTGCTCGGGTTTTCAATCAATTTGGTCACGCTGCTTGCGCTTGCGATTTGCGTCGGACTTTTGATCGATGACGCCATCGTGGTGCGCGAAAACATCGTGCGCCATCAGGCGATGGGTAAAAGCAACCGGGACGCTGCCTTTGACGGCACACAGGAAATCGGACTAGCGGTGGCAGCCACCACCTTTTCGATTGTGGCGGTGTTTTTCCCAATCGGCTTCATGGAAGGCATTATCGGGCGCTTCTTCAAGCAATTTGGTCTGACGGTTGCCTTTGCGGTGCTGCTCTCCATGCTGGTCTCCTTCACGCTCGATCCGATGCTTTCTTCGATTTGGCACGACCCGGATGCACAGGGTGGGCGCGGAAAAGGGCCGCTGGCCTGGTTGCTGCGCAAGTTCCAGGCGGCCATGAGCTGGCTCGAGTCGCTTTATGTGGACTTGTTGCGCTGGGGTTTGAAAAACCCGGGCAAGACCATGCTGATTGCGCTGCTTGCTTTTTTCGGGGCTTTTCCGCTGTTGCGCTTTGTAGGTACAGAGTTTGTACCGGTTGCCGATAACAACGAAATTTATATCCGTTTTTACGCGCCCGACGGATCTTCCCTGGCTTACACCCAGCAAAAATCAAAGCTTGTGGAGTCAGCGCTCAGGCAACTCCCGGGCGTTACCGATTCGTATACCACCATCAACAGCGGCTTTGCGCAAGGCAAAAACTACGCAACCATCGTGCTGCGTCTGGTCCCGCGCGCGGAGCGGCCGATGTCGGTCGACCAGATGAGAGCACCGGTACGAGCCATCATGGGCAGAGTGCCGGGGGTAACAGTCACCGACGTGGGCGGCGGCGATGCCGTCGGTGCGGGCAAACCAATTCAGGTCAGTTTGCAAGGTCCTGACAGTCGGGAGCTTAACCGCATCGTGGCCCAGGTGCTTCCTGATCTGCAAAACATCGCCGGTATCGTGGATGTGGATACTTCGTCCAAGCCCGGAAAACCCTCGATTGAGGTCAGCTTGCAGCGGATTGAGGCGGCAGACCAGGGCATTGGCCTGGCACAAATTTCGTCCAGCCTGCGCAGCTTGCTTGCAGGCGATGTGGCAACCAGCTGGCGGGGTCCGGATGACGAAAACTATGAGGTGCGTGTGCGCCTGGCACCCGAGTTTCGTAACAGTTTGAACGATCTGGGACGTATACCGATCACCACCACCTTGTTTGAGACCGACGGCAGCCCGCGCACGGTGAGTTTGCGCCAGGTTGCAAAACTCACCGAGTCAAGCGCACCCACACAAATCAACCGCAAAGATCTGGTGCGCGAAGTCGCAATCACCGCAGGCGCAGACGGCGTGCCGCCCGGTACGGTGGGACTTGCAGTCCAGGATGCATTGAGCAAGGTGGCACTTCCGCCCGGTTATCGCTTTGTGACCGGTGGATCAACAAAGGATATGGTGGAAAGCGCAGCTTACGCAGCCCAGGCGCTGCTGCTTGCGGTGATTTTCATTTACATGATTCTTGCTTCGCAATTCGGAAGCTTCATCCAGCCGGTTGCGATCATGATGTCCTTGCCCTTGGCCTTGATCGGGGTGGTGCTTGCCCTGCTTTACTTTGGCTCCACCCTCAATATGTTTTCAATGATCGGTTTCATCATGTTGATGGGCCTAGTCACCAAGAATGCGATTTTGCTGATTGATTTCACCAATCAGGCGCGGGCTAGCGGCATGGAGCGCGCTGAAGCGCTCTTGAAGGCGGCAGAGATTCGACTGCGCCCAATTCTGATGACCACGCTGGCGATGATTTTTGGCATGGTCCCGCTGGCCTTTGGGCTCGGAGCGGGTTCTGAGCAACGCGCGCCGATGGGTCAGGCGGTGATTGGCGGGCTCATCGCATCCACCGTGCTGACCTTGCTGGTGGTGCCTGTGCTTTACGCGCTTCTCGATGATTTCACCCGTCGTTTTTCGGGCAGAGGCAAGAGCAGTCGCTAGTCTTCAGGCTGCAAAGGCCAACAACAAGGGCCTACAATACTGAGGCTTTAGCCTTAGTGGAGTGTTTCACATGATGGATTTTGAACGCGCACGATTCAATATGGTTGAGCAGCAAATCCGCCCCTGGCGCGTGCTCGACCAGGCTGTGCTGGATAGCCATTTTCAGCTTCGCCGGGAAGACTTCGTCCCGACATCGATGCGTAATCTCTCCTTTAGCGATGTGGAAATCCCTTTGCACATCGATGGCGAAGATACCGGCCAGTGCATGCTCTCGCCCAAGGTTGATGCACGCCTTGTACAGGCGCTTGACATCAAACGCGGCGAGAGTGTTCTTGAAATCGGAACAGGTTCGGGTTGGATGGCCGCTTTGCTGGCAAGCCGCGCGATGCGGGTTGTGAGTCTTGAAGTTCATGCAGGGCTTGCCGGTTTTGCAAGCGACAATCTCAAGCGCGCAGGTCTTTATCAGGTTGAAGTGATTCACGGCGATGGCTCAAAACCTTCGGCCACCACGCTTGCGGACTGGGATGTGATTGTTCTGTCCGGCAGCGTGGAAGAACTACCCGCTTCGCTGATCAAGCAACTCAAGCCCGGTGGCAGGCTTGTTGCAATCGTCGGGCGCAGACCGATCATGCAGGCTCAGTGCCTGAGCAAGGCAGCCAGCGGCGCAACAAGGCTAGAGATTCTCTTTGAAACGATTGCCCCGGCCTTAGTCGGATTTGGCAGACCGAGCCACTTCAGTCTCTGATTGGTCAAAGCAGCCCAACGGATCGCACAGCTTCCACACAAGAACACCCTGATGAAATCTCAATCCTCGATCGTTTACAAAAGCATCAAGACCATGAACCCTTTAAAAACACGAAAGTTTGCGCCTGCCCCATTACTGGCGGTGGCCCTCGGAGCAAGCAGCCTGCTTTATGGATCGCAAGCTGTGGCGATGGATTTGCTGCTCGCCTTTCGTGAAGCGTCTAGCCAGGATTCGCAACTTGCATCGGCTCAGGCTCAGATGCGGGCGGTGCAGCAACGACTGCCGCAGGCACAATCCTTGTTCTTACCGACGGTGAATGCCTCGGCGAACTATGCCCAGCAATGGACTGAGGTCAATACCAATCCAACGGTCAACTACACAAGCCAGGGTTTGAGCCTGAGTTTGAATCAGCCGGTGTTTCGCCTGGCAAACTTTTCAACGCTCGAGCAAAGTAAGCTTGCGATCACCCAAGTGGAAGCGGTGGTGGCTGCCACGCTGCAAGACCTCGTGCTTCGGGTGGCGCAAGCCTATTTTGAGGTACTGATTTCGCAAGATGCGCTGATCACCTTGCGTGCGCAGGAAAGGGCGATCAGCCAGCAATTTGAAGCGGCCAAACGCAATTTCGAGGTGGGCACTGCAACCATCACCGATCAACAAGAGGCGCAGGCGCGGCTTGATCTCACCCGGGCTTCCGTGGCTGCGGCGCAAAACGATTTACAAATCAAAATCGCCAACCTGAGCTTGCTGGTGGGCAGTCGGCCGAAGGTTGTTTATGCGCTTGGGCCCAAGGTGGTTCTACCGACCCCGGCGCCTGCCAATGAAGATGACTGGGTGAATGCTGCCCGAACCAACAATTTTTCGGTTCTCCAAAGTGTCATAGGACAAGAAATCGCAAAGCGCGAAATCGATAAACAACGTGCTGCGAATTATCCCAATGTGGATGCGGTCGTCTCATCAAGCGCATCCAAGGGCTCTTCGCCGTTTCAGCCGAGCAGCAAAATCCAGAACAACTCCATCGGTTTGCAAGTCAGCGTGCCGCTTTACACCGGCGGGGCGATTGCTTCAAGAATTGTCGAGGCCAACGCACTTTTTGACAAAGCGCGGCAAGACGCCGAGACTGCACGACGCGCTGCCGAGCAAGGCGTGCGAAGCGCATTTTTAAGCGTGAATTCGCTGATGGCTCAAGCCAATGCACTTGAGGAGGCTGAGAAATCAAGCGCACTGGCCCTGGAATCAAACGAGCTTGGCTATCAGGTGGGTGTTCGAATCAATATCGATGTCTTGAATGCACTCCAACAATTGAGTTCAACGCGTCGCGACCTTTCAAAAGCACGTTACGACGCCTTGCTTGCGGGACTTCGCCTCAAATCGGCAGCAGGCGGCCTGACTTCGGATGATTTACGCAGCATCCGTGCCATGCTCGCAACAGAGCGTCCGATCAATATTCCACCGGATGTGGCAGGCACGTCTTTTGATACGCCGGTAAAGGTCGGGCAACCGCTCAAACCGCGATAGGCCTGACTGACTCGAGATGCTTCCCGACGGCCACCATCACCCGTTGGCTTGCACCTTGATGCGCAAGCACAAAGCGCTGCGCTTTTTGCCCCATAGCGGCCAGGTTCTTTCGATCGGCGAGTAAGTCAAGGGCAGCGCTTAACACGCGTTCTGATTCGCATTGGATCGCTGCGCCGCACTCCAGGGCCTCGCTTGCAGCCTGCGCAAAATTGTAGACCGAAGGACCTAAAACAACCGGCCGGCCCGCAGCGCAGGCTTCAATCAAATTCTGTGAGCCGGTATCGATCAGCGAGCCGCCCATCACCACGAGGTCTGCAAGCGCATACCAGGCAGCCATCTCGCCAAGCGAGTCGCCAAGGATGACGCAGACCGAGGGGTCGACGGCGGGAAACAGCGGATCGCTTCGCCGGATCCACCGTCCTTCGCAACACTGATCCAAAAGCTCAGCCACCTGCTCAAAGCGCTGCGGATGCCTTGGCACGATCACCATCACGATCTTCATGGTCTCCCGAGGAGCCAGACCAAGCCATTGCTTGAGCAAGAGCGCCTCTTCGCCTTCACGGGTACTGGCTGCGACCAACCAGGATCTTTGCAACAAGGGTTTTTCTGAGGCACTGTCTTCCTTGCCGGAAGATGCCAAGCCAGGCGCTCGAAGATCTGCTTCATCGCGCCAAGCCAAGCCTGTGTTGAGCAAATCCTGCGGTAGCTCAAGGTCGAACTTGAGGTTGCCGCAGACTTCACCCTGCACATCGGGCGCAAGCTTTCTGATGCGCATCAAATCAGCGTCGGTCTGACAAAGTATGGCTTCGAAAGCGAGCAAGGCGGGTTGAATCAACCCTTGATAGCGCCTTGCCTTCGCCAGGCTCTTTTCCGACAGCCTTGCGCTGATCAGGATCATGCTTATGTTGAAAGCACTTGCCCTTTGCATCAGCATCGGCCAGACTTCTGTTTCAATGATAAGACCGATATCGGGTCGATAATGGTCAAAAAATCGATCGACCGCCCAGCGATTGTCATAAGGTAAATAAAGTTGTAACGATTGATGGTCTGCGTAGCCGATCGATTTGAGCAACGAGTTGCCTGCCTCGCGTCCTGTCGGTGTGCCGTGTGTGAGCAGTAATCGGTGCTTGGGATAATCCTGCTTGATCGCGCGCAAAAGGCTGCCTGCCGCGTTGGTCTCTCCCAGCGAAACCGCATGCACCCAAATCAGCGGGCGCTTGTCGTTTGCACGCAGCCCGCCGCCAGCCGCTAAATGTTGATGCAAGTCCGATGCGCCGCCAGGCGCAGATTGATGATGCGAGCCTGATATGCCGCCAAGCGCTGATCGATGATGTGAGTCGGATGCGCCGTCAAACGCCGGAAATCGCAATCCAAAGCGTTCGCTCAAGTGTTTGCTATACGCAGGCTGCTTGAGGCTCCGATACAACAAATAAGCCAGTAAAGCCGGGCTCAGCAGCAGCCAAAGCAGGCTGTAAACCTCAAGCGCAAGCCGCGATGCGAGGCTCAAAGGCTTCATCGCTTGCGAAAGCCCAATTGCCCGGTCAACGACATCCCCCGCGCAATCGCCACCCGCCCAAGAGGCGGGCAACATTTACCGGGAGTATTTTTCATGACCAACCTCGCTGGGATCGAATCGATTTTGAGAGAACATCAAGCGCGTTATGGCAGCAACCATCCCTGCGCCAGTGCGCTTGGCCGATTACAGTCAAAGCTTACCCGAGCCGGTTTGCCTTTAGCGTCAAGCGATTTGAGGCGATGGTCAAAGCTTCGAGGCCATGGGCGCCCCGGCACAGCAAAGCGCTAAAGCCAAGCCGCTTGGGGGGTGCTTGTTGGTAGACTGCCAAGCACCAGCCAAGATAGGCTCAGCTTGTGAAACGTCTCCTGATTGTCAAACTCTCCTCGCTTGGCGATGTGATTCAAAGCCTTCCGGTTTTGCATGACATCAAGCGCTACCGACCGGATCTGACGGTCGACTGGGCGGTCGAAGAGGCTTATCGTGAACTTTTACAAAACCACCCAAACCTCTTTGAAGCGCATGCGGTGGGTTTACGACGCTGGCGCAGACAAGGCTTTCTCAAGCCACAGTCACGCTTCGAACTTCGTGCCTTAAACACGAAGCTTTCGCAAGCCAACTATGCCTTTGCGCTGGATCTTCAAGGTTTGTTCAAGAGCGCCGTCGTTGCAAGGATGAGCGGCGCAGCGATCGCGGGACTATCGATGTCTTGTGCTCGCGAATCGCTGGCGAGCCTTCTTTATCATCATCGTTTTACCCTTGAGAACTGCCCGGCTCCCGTGCGCTGCCGAATCCTTGCAGCCAAAGCCATGGGTTATGAAAATCAGGCAGGCTTTGATCCCTACAGCAAAGACTCGGACGCCTTTGGTCTTCGCCAGAGCCTGCTTGCGCAGGATCGCAAGGCGCAAGCGCTCATGCTGATTCACATCAGCGCAAGAAAAGACAAGTTATGGCCCGAATCGCACTGGATCGGGCTTGGCCAAAAGCTTGCAAGCCTCGGCAAAAAGCTTCGGTTACCCTGGGGAAACGACGATGAAAGGGAGCGTGCAAAACGCCTCGCGGCTGCAATCCCAGGAGCTGAAGTCATGCAACAGCTTTCGCTTGCTGCCTTAAGCCGGGAACTGAGCGCAAGCCAAGGAGCCTTTGGGCTTGATACCGGCTTGTCGTATCTGGCCATCGCAGCCGGCATTCCTACGGTGCGGATTTATTGCGGCGTTGACCGGGGAAACACAGCGGGCTTTGACTGGATCAACAGCCGCTCGGTGCTGGGTGAAGCTCAGCTGCCAACGGTGGCTGAAGTCTGGCAGGCCTGGGAAAGCCTAAGCAGCTCCGGCGCCTGAACGATGTGAAGCATAGGTTGAAACGATCCATGCGCTGCGAGAAAAGAAAAGTGAGGCACGAGCAACGAACGGTGCGCTGCGAGAAACGATCAATGTTCCGCTAAAAGGGCAAAGCAAGACCTGGCCTTACGCGATTGAAAGCCTCACGAAAATCAGCCTGAATGCGGGCCAGGGCAGCATCGTTATCCGCTTCAAAACGAATCACGACCACAGGCGTTGTGTTTGAGGGGCGCGCCAGACCAAATCCGTCCTGATATTCAGCACGCACCCCATCGATGCTGATGACCTGACTTGCCTGCTTGAAAAAATCACCGGCTTGCAAGGCTTCCACGATCGCAAAGTTTTCGCCTTCGGCGCATGCAAGTTTGAGCTCAGGGGTAGAGGGCGAATTGGGCAGGGCTTCAAGAAGCACCGAGGGTCCGTTCAAAAACTGCGCTGTTACCGGGGACTCATCGGGTCGCTGCGCGTGTTCAAGCATGGCTGGCTCGCGCGAAAGAATCTCAAGCAAGCGCGCAGCCGCGTAAAGACCGTCATCAAAACCATACCATCGTTCTTTAAAGAATACATGCCCGCTCATCTCACCTGCCAAGGGCGCAGCGCTTTCCTTCAGCTTCACTTTGATCAGCGAATGTCCGGTCTTGTACATGGTGGCTTTGCCACCGGCTGCCTCAATCACTTTTGCAACATGACGCGAACACTTCACATCGTAAATAATCTCAGCGCCTGGATTGCGAGCGAGCACATCGCGAGCAAAAAGCATCAGCTGACGATCCGGCCAAATAATCGATCCTGATTTTGTAACCACCCCAAGCCTGTCACCGTCCCCATCAAAAGCAAGACCGATCTCGCAATCGGTATCGCGCAAGACCTTGATCAGATCTTCAAGATTGTGCGGATCAGCAGGATCGGGATGGTGATTGGGAAAGTTGCCGTCGACCTCGCAAAAAAGCGCTTCCACCGTGCAGCCCAGTCGGCTGAAAAGCTCTTGTGCAAAATCCCCAGCCACCCCATTGCCACAATCGACCGCTATTTTCATCGGTCGGGCAAGTCGAATGTCATTGACGATTCGCGAGAGATAGCGTTCTCGGATATCGAGCGATCTGATTAGGCCATTTTTTGCATGACCGGCGTTGCTGCGGGGGGAGCTTTCACCATCCATCTCCTGAGCTGCACAAACCGATCGATATAAAGCTTGAATCGCCTCGCCATAAATCGGCTCGCCACCCACCATCATTTTCAGACCGTTGTATTCGGGCGGATTGTGTGAGCCTGTGACCGCAGCACCTGATCCGGTGCCGAGTTCGTAGGTCGCAAAATAAAGCATGGGCGTGGTGACCTGCCCGATGTCGATCACATCGACTCCGGCTTCGCACAAACCCTCTGCAAGCGCTGCCGACAGTGCCGGGCCGGATAAGCGTCCATCCCGTCCAACAACAAAGGCGCTTTGCTCTGCAGCCAGCGTAAGCAAACCTAACTGGTAGCCGATAGCCCGCAGCAGGTCCGCGGAAAATGTGCGATTCGTCACACCGCGCAAATCGTAGGCCTTGAAGATGGAGGGATCGATAACCATGTTCTT
>Ga0214923_10003354_pt1 | contig 20115 bp, 16 predicted proteins | sample LL1510_MetaG_FD_177993 | JGI IMG/M metagenome (GOLD analysis project Ga0214923, IMG submission 177993) | Freshwater microbial communities from Lake Lanier, Atlanta, Georgia, United States - LL-1510 | ecosystem: Environmental > Aquatic > Freshwater > Lake | place: USA: Georgia | collected...
ACATTTGATTAAAGGACACTATACTCTATACAACCAAAATTAGTTTAAAAGTATGTTGAAAAATAGAAGAAAATATCACAAACACTCATACAAATATCACATAATGTCAACTTTGACACCTATCGACGAAGCTGCTAAAGCTGGAAATTTAACCTTATTAATGAGGTTGCACCTAGAAGGACAAGAATGGACTACAGACACAATGGCTTACGCTGCTTTAGGTGGTCACTTAGAGTGTTTAATATACCTTCACGAACATGGCTGCGAAATGAATAAATGGGTGACTGCGAATGCTGCTTCAGGTGGTCACTTGGAGTGTCTGAAATACCTTCACAAAAATGGTTGTTCATGGGATGAATGTTCGCATTCATGGGCTGCTGGAAATGGTCGATTAGAGTGTTTACGTTATCTTCACGAGAATGGTTGCCAATGGGATATCAATGCGACTAGATATGCTGCTGCAGGTGGTCACTTGGATTGCTTACGCTATTTGCACGAACATGGTTGTGAATGGGATAACTATGTATTTGCATTTGCTGCTAAAAATGGTCACTTAGACTGTATACATTATCTTTACGAACATGGATGTGAATGGGATGAAGATGTTAGTACATGGGCTGCCAAGTATGGTCATTTGGATTGTTTAAAATACCTCCACGAAACCGGTTTCAAATGGAGTCAATATGCAATTGAATGGGCTGCTGAAAATGGTCACTTAGATTGCTTAAAATACTTACACCAAAATGGATGTCCGTATGAATCCACAAACTTATTTTACAGTTTAAATAAGCACATTGATAAGCTGGACTTTGATCAACACAGTTGGCTACGTGAGTTTCTATTTCCTTACGTTGACTCTAATGACTTACCTGCAAAACTTAAACAAACGTGCAAAGCGAAGATAGCTCAAATCAAACTAGAAAAGCAAGCTTTAGAAGCTGAGTTGATAGATAAGCTGACATTTGATGTTGTCAAGCACTGTGTAGTTGTGTTTATTTGATCAAAATGAGTTTTAAAGTGTGTTGAAAAATAGAAGAAAATATGTCGTATAATGACAACTTTGACACCTATCGACGAAGCTGCTAAAGCTGTAAATTTAACGTTAATGGTAAGCTTACACCGGGAAGGAGAACAAGGTCACACTTCGAATACAAGAACAATGGCTTATGCTGCTTCAAGTGGCAACTTAGAGTGCTTACGTTACTTACATGAAAATGGTTGTGAATGGGATTGGCGGGCTACTGCGAATGCTGCCTACGGTGGGTATTTGGAGTGTTTACGCTATTTGCATGAACATGGTTGCGAATGGAATGTATGGGCTATTGATAATGCTTCCGGGAATGGTCATTTAGACTGCTTAAAGTACCTTCACGAAAATGGTTGTCAATGGGACACAAGTTCAACGGTATTGTGTGCTGCTGCAAAGGGTCACTTAGAATGTTTACGCTACTTACACAAGTCTGGCTGTCCCTTTGATAGTTGTGCTTCTTCTGCTGCTGCTTTCAACGGACAATTAGCCTGCTTAAAATATCTTTACGAACATGGGTGCAAGTGGGATAACGACTCCTTTACACACATTTATAAAAATGGCTGGGAGCCTACGAGTCCAACGGCTCAACTAGATTGTTTACAATATCTTTATGACAACGGTTGTCCTATTAGTATAGAAGCTTGTATAAAAGCTACTTCTTTTAGCCTAGACTTTGATAGACACGTTTGGCTTCGAGAGTTTCTGTTTCCTTACGTTCACGTTAATTCTGATGACTTACCTCTAAAACTTAAAGAAAAGTGCAACGCAAAGATAGCTCAAATCAAACTAGAGAAGCAAGCTTTACAATATCTGTTGGTAGACAAGCTGCCATTTGATGTTGTCAAGCACTGTGTAGTTGTGTTTATTTGATTGATTGAATGTATTTTTGTTAAATATTTTTGTTGAACAAATTGATGAATAAAAATGATATGTTTATTCAAACGACACGTTTTCCACGAAAGGCAGGAGGATTGGTTTCGATCATGCCACCACCACATAATTCTACAGCATACGGTATAGCACCAAGTATAACTTCCATACACTCGTAGATAGACTTTGGTGAACCAGGAAGATTGATAACAAGGGTACCGACTGAAAAAGTAGGTGAAGAAGTAGGTAAAGAAGATGTACGTTCAATATAACCATTACGATAGATTATGCCTGCTGTTTGAGCTGATAAAATTGCCGTTGGCACATATTTCAAACTCATGGTTCTCATTAATTCACCGAATCCAGGTAGTTCTTTGTGTATCATTTTCTTCATGACATCAATAGTAACATCACGTTTTGCAGGGCCAGTTCCACCTGTGGTTAAAATCAAGCCACAGCCATGTTGTAACAACACGTTTATGGCGTTTTCAATGTCATCCATCTCGTCAGGCACGCAAATGTAGACTATTTCGTGTTCCAACACAAATTTTTCTTCTAAGAAATCACGTATTTTGACACCAGACAAGTCTTCGTAAATACCATTGTAAGCACGATCTGAAGCTGTCAAGATACCTATTTTACAACCAACCGAGTTTATAGACGAGTTTAAAGACGAGGAGGAGGTTGAAACCGAGGAGGTTGAAGAAGAAGAAGTATTTATGTTAGTAATATGAACTTTAGGTCTACAAGACTCGACGTTCACCTTAACCTTATTAAATTCGGTTGTGTTGATATCTTGTAGACAAATGACATCGATAAGCTGACCTTCTACAATAGGTTCATTCGAAGATACACACACCAATCCATCCGCACAACGTAGAGATAACAATGTAGAAGATGCTTGTCTACCAGTAGAAGAAGCAATCCATTGACCGTTTTCGTTATTACCAATTTCTCTCGTGAGTTGTACACGATGATATTCTGGACGTGTTGGATCTGATGATTTACAACTAAAGGCGGATTTGCATCGTAACACTTTACGAACGTGTGGTTTGCCACTTAACGTTTGATACACAAATGGTTCTATATATAAGTAAAAAGACACGGCTGAAGCAACTGGATTACCAGCCATACCAAAGAACATACATTGTTTGTATTGAGCACAAACAAAGGGTTTTCCAGGCATCATATTGACTTTTGTGGTGTACACATCGAATGATAACTTGTTCAACACACTCAGGGTAAAATCTTTTTTACCAACTGATGCACCACCTGTCGATAACACAACATCACATCCTTGATGATCATATGCCTGTTTAATAAATTGTTCTAATACATCAGCTTGGTCGGGTGCAATACCAAGATCGATGATATTCAAACGTTGTTGATCAAAACGTTCTCGGAGTAGGGTTAACAACATAGGACGATTTGTGTCGTAAATTTCACCTGGAAGTAAGGTTAATGTTTGGGAAATATCACGAACTTCATTTCCACTTGACATTACACCAATGGTTAATAAAGGATGAGATTGACCTTGTGTTTTTACCTTGAGTTCACGGATACCAACAGAGATACACAACGCAATCGATGTAGGTGTGATACACTCGTTTTCATCCAACAGAATGGTGCCAACATTGATGTCGGAACCAGGGGTACGAATATAACGGTGTGTACAACTAGGAGACAAAGGAGACAAATAAGACAAATCTTTTTTGCACATGATTTTCGTAGCATCGAGTATTTTACGATTTGAACCTATACCTCGAGTTGAATTTTCGCCATCAGCACTTTCAACTTCTTCAAACATGACAATACAATCAAACCCATTTGGAACAATACCACCAGTAGCAACATAACAGGTTTCAAAGTAGTTAAAGTTGAGGTAATTATTGGGATTGTTAGCTTTATTATTATCAGAAGTCGAAGATGAAGACGAAGTCGTAGAAACCGTAGGAAGAGGTGAAGGTTGAGCAAGCATTTCTACATCTTTACGTACTGTGATGATATCAGAAGGAAGCCAGCATGTTTTCCACGCAAAGCCATCTCGTTGTGAGGTTGGAAATTGAGGGATTTGTACATGACTACGAACTTGTTCATAACTACGATATCCAACAGCTTGTTGAATAGGTTTTGTGGTAATTTGTTGACCATGTTTTCGTGGTTGTACATTCGTCAAATGAAAGGTGGAAGCAAGTTCTTTCACGATGTTTTGAACCGCATTTACAGATAACAATTCAGAAGACATCTTCCTAAAAGAATAGTAGAATGAAAGAATAAAAAATACGTTTATTCAAGACATACACGTGTGTGTTTAAATTGAAAATACGTTTGAAGATAGTTATCCACCTGAAATAGGTGGAACGATGGTGTATACATCTCCGTCGCAAACGGTGTGTGCATCAACGTTAGCTATATATTTGTGGTTCAACGCAAATCGACATCGTTCAAAAAACGCCATATCAAACCCAGGATATTGTTGTACAAGTTGTTGTAACATTTGATACAACGAGGTACTTGTTGAATTTGTTGTCGTATTTTTAGAATGGGACGGAATTACAAGTTGAATTAGATTGGTATTTGCAAGTTCACGAGCACGTGCAAAACATTTGAAAGAGACACTCATCCAAAAAAGAAATCAATAAATACAATAGGTTTATTAGTTTAATTCATAAAAAATCAACGACAAAACATTCACTAACAAAAATCGCAACAAAACATTCATCATCAATTTTAAATGTTACACATATACCGTTTGATACTTGAATGCACGAGAACATTCATTGAGTAAGGACACGTATGCAATCGATGTTTTCAACAATGTTGGATACTTGGTAAAATGTATGGGATAGGAAAAAAAGGATTGCCAAATACTTGCTTCATCCGCTTGTTGAGAATGTTTATGGTGTTCAATTGTTGTGTAAAAACACGATATCGTTAAATTCGAGTGTAACGATGGTATTAAATACGCATGATCTTCTAAAAATTGATATACATGAACGATAGTATTGAGTTGAAACAAGGTGTGTATATCACTCATGGTAACTCCAATGTGTGTAATGCAATATGTAAGCAAAAGTCCGAGTAAACGGAACATGCGTTTAGCTTGAAATGTTTCGACAGCTACTTTTTTATCACTAAACGATTGAAACAATTGTGTTACATCCAACTTCAACTCAACATAAGGTTGATGTAAAACACGTTGTAATACTTGTAAAGAGACACGATTTATGGCGAGAAATAAATACGATGGTTCAACCACAATTTCATGTTGAAATTTATTGTAACAACGAATAGAATCATATTCAAACACATAAGCATACATACTAGATGGAATATGACACAAGACATCATCACGATCGAACTGAATCAACGTCTTTAAAATATCCTCGTTATTGTTGTGCTCGTTAAGCTCGTTGTGCGAACGGATCATGTAACTGTACAGCAATTGAAGCCATTGTTCAAAGTACCATTTGTCTTGTACATGAATGCATAAACTGCGAACAAAACGAAGAATCAGATCATCTGTGATGGCGAACTGTTTGAACCACCATCTGACAATTCCACACAGCTGGTTGAACATCAACACATTGAACACGATTTCATAATCTTCCGCCTGAAACCTGGATTTATACTTGGTGATAAACTCTTCAAACATAGGAAAGTATAGTTCAGGGTTGTATTTGATCATACTGACGATATAACTCATATCATTGACATAATTGACATTCATTTGTGCTGAAATGTGTGTGTACAACTTAAAGATCTAAGATAAAAAGATCTAAAAACAAAAGGCAAAACAAATAAAAAAAACACAAAACTTTTTTGAAAATTTAAGCTTTAATAGTGTCACAAAAAGATTAACAACAACAAAAAGTAAAAACAGAAAGTAATATATTTGAAAATGACACCACCTGTTTTTGAACTTAAAACCGATTCTATTTGGGTGAAAATAACCCATGATGTATTAAACCCACGTGAAACTGAAGAATGGTGTACAACAGATGAAGTAGGAAGTGTCATCCAATTTGTTGGCACTACACGTAATAACTTTGAAGGACGTATTGTAACCCGTCTAGAGTATGAATCCGATGAACAACTTGCTCTACATCAACTCCAAGAGATTTGTGAAGAGACGATTCATACATTCACATCTTCGTCATCTAGTTCTTCTACAACTTCGTCTTCAACTTCGTCTTCAACCCCTCATCACATACGTATTTGTATGCATCATCGTTTAGGACTTGTTCAAGTGCGTGAAGCATCTATCTTATGTTGTGTATCTTCTCCTCATCGTAAAGAAGGATTCAAGATGTGCGAACACTTGATGAATGACCTGAAAGCGAAAGTTGCTATATGGAAAAAAGAATGCTTTGAAGATGGTGGTAGTTTGTGGAAAGAAAACATTGAACAATTTCAGGTGTAAAAAATTACAATACGTAGGAATGAACAAGACAAATTGATTGTTTAAGATGTGCATACACCGACTCAAGTAGATGCCAACCAAAGAGAAAATCGTTGTTTCTGTTTGTCATCGTCACTTACGTAGTATTTACCTGCAATATCCCTATGAGTATCATTGTATACAAACAGCGGGTGTTGAAGCAATACAGGTATTACAACAATTATTGTCGTTTTACGAGAACCAAATCAACCAACAAATGGAGCACATCATTCAATACATTTGTTATAGTGCATTGCAATATACATCTACGACGTCCCAACCATTGCAACCTGAAGTGTCTCAACAAATTCTAAATCAAGTGATGCAATATTTGTGCGATATCATTGCGTTAGTTTATGATTGGAAACAATTGATTTTGTCGACACATCCTAATGGTACAATTATACTCCAAGAAGAAGAATTTACACGACAACAACAACGAGTACTCATAGCGTCTGCAAAATGTTGCGTACAACTTTTGAATACATTACCATGTTTACAACTTACACGTGACTCTCAAAAGCATATTATTTATCTTCTTCGAAGTGAGTTCAAAAAACAACCACAAATATGAAAACTCCAATCTTTTTTATATGGTAGAAAATAAAAGTAAGAAGCAACTTACGAAGAAACAATTAACGAACAAACAAGAATGATCACGAAAGAGCAACTTGATTTGATCTTGTTCATTTTGATTGGATGGACAGCCGTATGGATGTATTATAACAAGTACATACGACCAAAGTACAAGCCCAATCCTTTATTGAATGATCCACTCACTCAATTCAAAATTGAACTTCCATCTCAGTTCAAATGTTATATCAAGAATGTATCATCTAGGAAAGAGAATAATGATTGTCGTAATGAGGATATTGATGGTTGGACCTTGGGACATATTGCCATATATTTTACTATTGGTCTTTTTGTACATGATGTCGAATGGGCTGTTTTGTTCATATCCTTTGGGTGTGAAATATGGGAGTATTTTGCAGGATGGCGAGCACGTTGGGTATTGGATCCATTGACGAATTTTGCAGGATACATGCTTGGTGTTATGACTGCTAAACAACTTGGATTGAAAGCAGCGATGGCAAGTTCAACATCGTTATCTGTGAATGATATTGGTGTAGACGTTCATTCTGTTTTAAAGACTTGTATCTTACTTTTGTTGTTGGCTATTCAGTTGCATTATTGTCATCCATCAAAGATGAATTACACCTGAATGAAGGTTGTATTTAAAGTTTATACTTGAACTTTATGTATAAAGTTGAGGTGTGAAAGATTGAAACACATTGTTTTTCAATTGTTGTTTTAAGTTGTGATGAATGGTTTAGTATTTATTTTGTTTTTATATTTTATTTTATTCCATTCCATTTTTAAAATACAAACTGATAATAACAATGAATGTGGAAACAACAAACATCGACTCGCAACCTGAAAAGTCTGAACTACCTTCAAGGAATAATAGTGCATCTGTAGAAGAAGAACTTAAAATGCAAGAACCTGAAAAGCAAGAACAACAACTTGTAGCAACAAAAAAAGGAAAGAAAGACAAAAAGAAAGAACACCCTGAAGTCAAATGTGGATGTTGTTCATGGGTGTCTGAGTATGAAAAGTTTGTAAAATTTCGTAATGATACTATGGAGAATCAACGTATTGTCAAATTCAACGATCTTCAAAAGTTGGATATACCACACATTAAACAAATCATTGACCAAACAGTTGCGTCTGTTCAGACGTTTGCTCAAGAACAAAACATCGTAAAACAATTACGATCTATCAAGGATGATATTGAGTTGATGCAAGCACATAAATTCATTACTGTGTTTTCCAACAACGTGGACGATCCAAACTGTACGTGCAAGTTGCATCCTCAAACGTATAATTTGGATCCTACTAAAGTGGAACAATTATTTCAGATAGTAGACAAATCCATACAAGATGTACATGAGAGACAAGCACAACACACAAAGTTAACGATACAGAAATTACAAGAAAAAATGACCAACATTAACTATGATAGCGACTATTTTGAACATGTTGTCAGTTCATACATGGATCGTTATTACTTTGATTTGGAAAAAACGAAAGACATCTTGTTCAGTCTTTATGAGAGGAATATGGACGTTGTACCTTTTCTTCGTAAATCTGGTTCCAAAGTACATTCATTATTGTATAATAAACAACATATTTTTGAAGAAAAGTTTCCTTCTCCTAATGCTATCCCTTTTGAAAAACCCAGTCAGCAAACTAATATCAACAATATTGAACTTAGTCTTAACGACTTAAAATATGCTCAAAATCAACTTGAAAGTCATCATATGCTTGATTTTTCAGATGTTAACCAGTTTATTTTGTTTGTTGAGACAATGTATGGATTTGCAAGTATACGTGCTTCCACAGATTTTGTTATTTCATTCATTTTGAAAGATTTTTATGATCCCAAGTATAATCACAAAACCTTTGAATATTTATTCATATATTCATGGATAGAAAATCCTGAATTCATCAACTGCCTTGCAAAGCATACATTCTTGTATCAGCACAAGTACATCCGGTTTATCACTCTTTTGTTGATTCCCGATGTTACTTTTGGAGGAATGATACCTGGTGAATTTATACATATTTTTGACCTTGCTACTATAGACAAAAATCTTTCATCGAATGAAATAGGATCTGAATATTTTTGGACACATTGGGGTGACCTTATGAGAACTACAAAATGTATTTCGTTTATTTTAGACCACAGTTTGTTTCACAATAACCCAGCTTTAGTGTCCCAATTATCTGAGTTTTTATTGAATAGAGTCCAGTTCAATTGTAACCATAAACAGACAGAATTTATGGTGTTTTTCTGTACTCGTCTTTGCAAGCATATTCGTGGGTCAAAAGAGTCAATATGTCGAGACATTTTTGTACAGAAGACACAGCTATTGTTGAACCATTATAAGCTGGAAAATCATGGAACACAGTTTTTACAATCTTTTTGCTCAGATGGATTTCTAGATATTTTTGAAGCTAAAGTTTTGTTGCAAAACATTCCTCGTGATGTAAAAGAATGGTTACATTCATTGATTCATGAAATGCAACAAATTCACCATAATGAAAAGTTGTTATATTTAAACATAACATCTGTTCATTATTCTCATAATCCAATTTATGTTAAGACAAATATTTTTTTGACACCTTCTTATTTTACTAATCTTTACAAAGAAAGACAAACCAAACAACGACAAACAACAATCAACCTTGATATTCAAACAAAAGTGTTAAAACATTTTGATTTTATTAAAACCGCGTTATCATCTTTTTGGTATTATCCAAATACAAATCGTCGTGTATATATATCTCAACAAGCTTTGAATGATCTTTATTTTAACATGCAATGTGAGGTCGATGATATTGAACTATCGTCTATCACCTTTATCAAGTCACCAAGCAAGTTGATTTGCAGAAAATGTTACTCTGATTATAAAGAGGCATGTCAAAAAGTCTCAAGTTGTAATCTTAACGATAATGTTGATGAATTGAGTCGTAAGCATAAGGTTGCTTTGGAATGCTATAACCTTCGGTTCCTGTACACAATGAATTGTGCACATGAGACAGACGTAGGACATAACACGCAACTTGATGATGTTGAAAAAACTACCGAACATTGTGAGGAGGTTATAAAGAAGAAGAAAAAGATGACCCAAGTCTCGGGTGGTGATACATCGACGACTTTAGCAGAAGCAGAAGATACAAGCGCAGACGCACATAAATTCCCTGCCGGAATGAGATTTCCCTATCATCCTATTTAACTTGAAAGGTAACGTTATTTTTGTTTCTATAAAAAATCTTTGTTTTATTGACTTTTGTACTCACTATCTTTGTATGCAACTTGGATATGTGTATCTTAGTTCTTTTTACCAACTTTTAACTTTTTTCTCCTTTGTTACATAAACAACCATGAACAATAAACCACATCATCAATTATTTTATTTAGGTCGTGTCTTGTTCAAACATTGTGCTCAAGGTCAAGGTCTAAACGATGACCAATTAACCCAGCGTATTCAACAATTACAACTCAAAGGTGTTGTTGTAACAAAACCGGAATTAATCCAAGTTTGTTCATTAAACCAACAACCGTCTCTTACCTCATCTTCTTTTAACCAACCATCTTTGAACCCATCTTTTAAGCAAGAAAGCAAATACACAACACTTTTAAAATTAACAGATAATGAACTTGCAGCTATAGAAGAAACAGTTGAAGTTTTAACCAAGCGAAATATTCCTGAAGATGTCATAGACGCAATCGTCGCAGATTTACTTCGTGAACCATCATTTGATGAGGTTTACTTTGATGTCAAGATGCCGGTTTTGAACGTAACACCTCAAGAGTATATTATGAACAAGAGAATAAGAGCTATGACCAATGGTGGTTCTCGTCCATTGTCAGAAGAAGATCGTGCGATACTGTACAGTCCTGTTAGTTCAAAGATCGAAGAAATCGTTGATACATTTATTGCAGACAGAAACATTCTACAAGAGGAAGTCATGGGACTTGTTTCTAACAAGCGTTTAGATCTTAGTCGTGAACCACAATTCAGAAAATTTTATTATCGTACACAATTGAAACCTGAACCTATTCATTTAGAACCACAAGATGCATTATACTTGTACCTAGTCTTGTGGGATATATTGTCCTCTTTTTATACGATGAATATGCAAACAAAGATAGCACTTCTCAACCACCCACGATTCAAACCTGTATTAAATGTCATGTTACACACACTCCAACAACTTGTTGAAAACAAACAAGTACAATATTACGACGTGCACGGAAAATCTCCAGAAGAACAAATACAATATGATCGTCGTCAACAACAAATGTATACGTTGGAAGAAAAGATAAAGAATATATTGTAGGTGTAATTTATTAACTACTTGATTAACTAAATAGGTAAATAGGTAAATAGATAAGCACAAACTAATAGCAACACTACGTATAAAAATAATGTTTTATACACACTTTTGTTCTTCCTTTTTTCTTCCTTTTTTCTTTCCTTTATTCATTTCTTTCCTTCTTCATAAACGGTTGTAAGATTTCTTCTGTTGTTCCTTCTTCATCGATATTACAACTCAAATATTGTGCACAACGTCCTATGACTTGTGCTGGTGTAAATGTATCAGATTGGAAGTTTGAACAACATTCAGAACTTAATTGTCGCTTGAAAATTGTTTGCCACATCTGTTGTACTTGTTCTTTGTTACACAATTTCATTTCTATTTTCACATCGATTCTTCCTTCACGTATCAAGGCTGGATCTAGCTTTTCAATATGGTTTGTCGTGATGATAAACACGGTATTATCACGAGTCAAGGTTCCTTGTAATACGTTGAGTAGATAATCAAGTGTAAGGGCGGAATCTTCCGATTGAAGGAGCTCCGAGGTGGTTGCTTCAGATTGAAAGATAGGTTGGTGAGTAGGAACAGCTTGTTGAAAAGAAGTAGGTTGTGCTAATCGAGAATGAACAATGTCACTGTTTGCATCAATATCTTCAAACACGATGACACCACCGTTCAGATTGATGGTGACTATGTGATCAATAAGTTTGCGTAAATCTTGGTTTGTCTTGATCGTCTTAAGATCCACGTAAAATAAGTCTTTTTGCAAGTACGAAGCTATCGCTAAAATGGTTGCACTCTTGCCTGTTCCAGGAACACCATACAACAATACACCAAGTTTAAGAGGAAATCCAAGCTGTTGCATCAATTCTTTTTTGTGACGAAAATTATCGAGTGATACAACCAACTTACGCTTGTCTTCAGTCCGTAAATACAAGGTGTCCATGCCTTTATAAACATCATTCAAATGGGTAACAATGACCTTGGAGGTTTGAACGGTTTTGGTGATTGTTTCTGAAGGACATTTGTCTAAAATGTGCAACGAGATAGCAGCATCTCGGACACCCGTAGGAGAACTGGTATTTCTTTGTTGCTTCGAATCCTCGTTACCACCGTGTTTATTCTCTTGTTCATTGTTTGTAGCTGATGACACATTTAGAGTAGACACGATTGTATCTACGCGTTTCATGAACGAGGTATACTCTGGGTTCGGAACTTGTGTTTCTTCTGTGATTGTGTCTACTTTGATGTAATTAACCTTGATTTTATGGTTCAAATGATCTTTGTTGTTTTCATCTGTTACCGACGATGTTTGTAACTTGTCTAAAAATTGAACAAATGATTGAAATTGTTCTTCAGGGCTGAAATGATAAAGATTGTGAACTAGAGTAATCGTTGATTCTTGTTTACTGACGGCAGTCGTAACAGAAGTCATAACGGCACTTTCTCCTTCTTTTGAATCTTTTGAAGATGGCGTGTCCTTGTGATCAATAGGTTTTTGTATAATGTGAAAGTATTGTAAAAAATATTGACGGGCTAACCTCAAATTAGGTTGATCAAGTACTTTCGTTATTTCTTGAAGTTGTGTTTGAACTTGATAAAACGCTATTTCTTCTTCGTCTATCTCATACAATAATGTACTTGTTGAAACTTTACTGAACATATATGACCTACCGAACCATATAAAATGTGAACAAGCATCATTTAGGAGTCGATCTACGAACGAACGATAAACTTGATAATTAGATCCAATAGCGATAAGTATGACAAGACTTTGGAAACAAAATATATCAACTTCCCTTGTATTTATACGATCAACAAACCATATAAAATATGCATTACGATCAAAGATACAGGATAAATGTAGCTTGTGAAATGCTTCTGTAAATTTTTTGTCGTGAAAGACTGTTCTGACCAAACGACTACATGTTGTTTGAAAATTGTGTGAATGCATCGATATGTGATCAAAAGCAAGAGTATGCTTGCCTTGTGCAGAATTCTCAAAACAACAACAGTAAAGATAAATGATCAGTTCCATACAAAAAGCAGGAAACAATTTGGATGTCCATTTATGCATACTAAATGCTGATGTAGCACTTGTGTCACACACATGCACTTGCGAAACACGTTCTGATTCTATCTTGTTGCCATTCTTTCGAATATCAACATCACGATTTTCTGTCAATAACGTAACTGCAACTTTGGGTAAAATGAATACAGTTTCCGGCATGATAAGAAACGTATGGATACGAAAACAGTTTCCCCTTGATTTAAAGTAGTCAGCAAAGGTAATACGGGGTGCTTCTTGTACTTTCTCATCATATTGATAATTAGGATCAACAGAAGTTGCACAACATGCTTGAACTTTTATGATACGTTTGAACGTGGTTGTTACATGAAAAGAGACTTGCAATTCATCGTCAAAAATAACAGTAAACTCTGGAGTCACTAAACGGTTGTTTGTCCATCGTTCATATTGAACTAGTTTACCATCTTGTTCATGAGCAATGGTTAACACCTGATTTGCATGCATAAAACATGGATGCTGCGCTAACTTAATCCATAAATTTTCACCCAATGTTGCTGTGTATTTACGAGAAGATTGTGTTTGCGATTCAGGTTGGGATTGTGACGATTTTGCGCCAGACACCAACGAAGACAAAGCATAAGACACTTTTTGTTGAACTACTGATGTGTAAGAAGACACATTAGAATATACTTGTAGAGCTGGATACCACATCATTTGATACACGTTGGAAACATCGTCAGACGTCATATTGCAAATACGATCAACAGATTTATCTACTAGTTTGTTAGCAAGTTTCTTGGCTCCATCGATGCTTGCCACAAACAAGAACGTACCAAGCATGGCTAAGCCCCATTGACGTTGTTGAAATACATGTTCTACTAATTTGATGGTTTGCAACGCAATCGCTTGGTCAATATACTTGGAGACAGACAAGTTCGAGTTCATTAAATCCACGTTGTTGTTTAAAGAACTGGAACTCGAAGAAGTTGAAGATGAAGAACTCGAAGAACTCGATGAAGATGACATTGTACTTAAAAAGCGTGTTGAAAAACGATAGACGTGTAATCGATTGTACAACTGCAAAAAATCAAGTGTAAACAATATTCAAAAAATCAAGTGCAAAAAATAGAAAAATGTCGAAACAAAATAAAATTCAATCATTCGTAATTTAAACATCTTTACTCAATGTTGTAAAATTCAATTTTTTTATTTTACAACTAATAATAAATAAGTTATGTATCCACGAGTTCAAAATCCTTCTTTACCTGTGTCTCCTGCATATGTGTATACCGACGACTATTTCAATCGTCCACAAACACGTACTTTTCTTCAAGATTTACAACCTAATTTATATATGTATGGTGTCAACAATGATCCTATCTCTTCAAATATAGGTATATCCTATCCTCTTCAAAATGCTGCATCTATATTGAACCAAGTCTACGACAACCGTACAGGTCAAACCTATCCTGTCTACACAAGTGTAGATCCACAAATGTTAGTACCTAATGCACCTAAACAATTCGTTCAAAATCCAACAAGAACCAATTGGTCTGAAGAGTATTCTAACTATGAATATCCACCTGGAACAATCGCATATGAAGACGTGCAAGATCCAAGATTTATGAGCTATGGTGATGAATCACGTGCATACTCCAACATGGATTTGAACCAGGTAGAGTATTATTACAACGATGTTGATTCATATCGTATTCCAAGTTTTATTCAACGTTCAAAAGTTGATTTCATGGAATATCGTAATGGTGACCAGGTGATGCCATACTATGAACGAACAGCTGGTTTGGATGACGTACGTGCAACAGTTGAAGCTGATTTTACAGATTCTTCCATCCATCATCGTTCAGATTTTGCAGCCGTTGCCATGAACAAGATGAATGCAATTATGGCACAACGTCGTCAAGCACCATTACGTCGTACAGCTAATTCCATGCACTCCACCTATGGTCCTTCATAAATTGTGTACGTTTAACGTTTACGTTACTTGGTTTTTCCAAGTTCATCCGCTTGTTGTAAACGTGTAAGAATCTCTTTTCGATTCAATTGTTGTTTGGTATACAAGTGTGGTAATTCCTCGTGTTGGCTTCTTCGTTCAAAATTTAGTAGTACGTGTATTCCACAATCATATGTATTGGATTGAACAGGTGTTGGTGCTTGAATGATTTCAAGTTGGTTTTTAGAAATAGTCTGGTACGTCTTATTTAAACGAAGAAATGGAATAATCGTGGTTTCCACTAATGTTTCAAGTTCGTGTAAACTCATATAATTTGGAATCGAATCATAGAACAAAATTTGTTTTGTTGTAAGATCAACTTCCATCAAGATCCAATGATTGGATTTCACATTGACAGGAATCAAAAATCTATTAATCGATTGCTCTTGCAATTTTTTCCAACGTCGTTCATATGATCGTAATTTATCTGGGTGCCACACCTTGGTTACAGGATTATAATCACGTTGAAGTTCAGGTATAAAATATGTTAACATATGTTTGGTTCCTTTTGCAGGTGTAAGTGTAGAGACAAATGCATTGATCAATTCATCGTTCAACCATCCTTCTGGTTGTAATCGTTCGAGATCTTCCTCCGTAAGATCAAACTCATTTATCTTCATCGCAACAGTGTGTTTGTTGTGTTTGTCAAGGTGTTGTTTTCTACGTTTGGATCTTGTTTGTACAGTCATATTTGCGTCGTCTTCAGTTGTATCTTCACGTGGTTGTTTAACCTTAGATGGTGGTTCAGATTCTTGGTTATCCTCTGGTTCGATTTCGTGAGATTCACCTATTTCTTCTTTTGTTTCCGGGTGTTTTGTTTCTGGGTGTTCTTGTTCTTTTGGTTCCTTCATCTCTTTTTCCTCGGTTGGTTGTTCTCGTAGTATTTGTTGCAAAACGTCACGAGCATGTGTGTCCAACAATTTATCAATCGTTGCTTCAAGTTGTTCACGTGTGATGACGTTGTCACGAATTACATTTGTGTTTATGATGACAAGTTCAAGATATTTGAGAAGCATGATCTTGTGAGTTGCATTATATGCTTGCACTACATTCTCTACAAAATGTAATGTTGGAGTTACACGAACATCAACTTGTAGAGACGATATTTGTTGACGTAATATGTCTTGGTGATTATTTTCAACTTGAGTCTCTTGTTGCAATAATGCATACAACAAGGTGTCTTTGTGTCGAGATGCTAAAATCGTGTCTTTCCAATCCGTATACACAGCTTGTTTTTGTTCTTGATTCATACCCTGAATGTGTAACATAACATCGTCTACATTGTCTGTGATGGCAAAAAGTTGTAAACTTTTCACGAGTGGATGCTTGGGAAGTATTTCAGGTGTAAGCCCGTATGAAGAAGATGTGTGTTGTTTGCGAAAAAATACGTGTAACTTGTGGTTCAAGTCGTCTTTCAGATTCGGATTTACGTACTTGTTAGAACCGTGTTTGTACCCATATGGATACCCATATTTGTAATTTATTTGCAACACATGATACAATTCATTTCCTAACATGTGTTTTTGCAACTCGCGGTGAGACAACCCACTCTTAGTTTGATTTTGTACTTGAAGTATGTTCATATATGTATATACTACTCTATCTATCAAAGGATAAAACATAAAATTAATAAATCCATTTTCTTATTTTTTCATTTTGTTTCCTTGCAGTGTCAAAAATAAAAAAAAAATCTTTTAAATACTATGAAGTCAAGTATAAAAAAGACATGACACACATCATTCAGATACAAGAATTAGACCAGCTATTATCCAATGTTATAACAACAGACTTAGATAAACGTAGATACATTTATGGAACCTACACTGAGAGTTGGAAGATGTGCCATTTGTTTATGGAATACGTAAACCAACACTTTATTAGAAACCAAGTTCATGGACAGGTTTCTAACGTAAATCTTCAAGATCTTCAACAACAAATTCAACAATTACAGAAGGTTTTATTTTTTGACATTAAAGAATTTATTGATGCATTCAACAAGATATTCAAGTACAAAGGATATAAACACATTGGACGTCAGTTCTCAAAGTCATTCAAGAATAATCCAGATAATCTTGCATCAAGTCTTGTTATTGATCTTGGTAATAATGTTGACCAGGCAACACAAAATGCATACAATGACTTAATGGCATTCAAAGGTCAAAACCGATTTTTTGTTGATTGTTTTCCAAATGAAATCGACAATATTATGATACGAATTTTGACTAAAAATCAAATCGACAATGAGGTTCAAAGACAGTTATCATGGTTGGATTTTAACAATGAAGCTATTCATTTGTTGTCAATAGAACAACTTAAATTTCATTGTAAACATCGTTCATTTATTAATGAGAAATTAGTTGCAAATGCATTAAATTCTGTCGATTAAGTAATTATAATAACCTAAAATGTAAGTATAAAATGATTAGTTTTTATACTCGCAACTCAAAATAATCATCGTTTGAATCGATGTTTAAACGTATTTATTGCTTTATCTTTTAAATTGCCAAATAAACCATAATGCAACAACTAGAAACACTACTATTAACGTGTATACAAGCAGACAAACGAAGATACATATTTTCAACACATACTTCAAGTTGGAGAACATGCAATAGATTATTACGTTTTATATCAGTATGGTCTCAACAAGATAAAGAGTTATTACACCGAACTGATATTGACAGACTTCATACTGAGATCAAAAATGTTCATACTACCTTGCTCTTTGATGTCAAATATTTTTGTGACCAATTTAATACTATATTTACTTATACAGGATCGCTGCCGTTTGAATTTATACTACATATGGATTGTTCGTCAAAAAATTTTGATATTGATACATGCGATATTGAACAATTTAATGCGTTTAAACAGGCACATATTCATGCATATCACGACGATGACTTGGATAATATTGGATTGCGAATATTAACAAACAATCGTATCGATTATTGTGATGAAAATAGAAGACTAACATGGCTTGATTTTAACGAGGAACTTATCCATCTTTTACCCATGAATGATTTGTTGTATCATTGTAAACATAAGACACTTATCCTCGAAGATATAGTTGCAAATGAGATACTGAAACGGTTAGAACGAATGCATAATGTTCAAGACGTATATACGTTCATAAAGGATTATAAATTGATAACACCCACACATGAATTCACATCGGACTTTCTTGCAATAATCTTACACCTTGGACAATATCTTGAAAATGAAAGTTTTATACGTGTGAGTAAACAGTTTATTGGTTCGATTGTTGAGGAACTTGAAGTTATAAATTTACTTGTAAATATGTTCATTCATTCACTTGCATCATCAACATTTCATGAACAACATTGTGAACAATTTCAAAGTTTAAATCAACGTCAATTATGCTTGATCAATCAAGTATGCTTATGTGTTACACACATAATAAAGCATCATCTTCAACGTACATCCTCTAGAGTAGAAACGTTTATCAACGAACTTTTTTATCATGAATTTAAACTTTTTGAATGCAAGATCGAAGACGGTTGTTCTTCATGTTTTGAACACACATTTCATTATTACACTATTAACACATGGATACATACATTCGTGTATCTTCTCGTTCAAACCTATAGTGAGTCGTTAGGTGAAAGTTCAAAATCAGTTGATCCTATGATTGTTCAAACACAGATTATTAAACTTATCTATCCTGAACAAGAGAGTGAAATCATTTCAAAGTGTTACCAGAATGTATTAAATGCCCCAGAAATCCCAACCGTTACATCTCTTGCTGACGCATTACAATCTATTGATATGTTTATAAACAAATGCAACATATTGTTAGATAAATAAGTAATATTGAAGTATGTTCATATATTACAGGATAGACTAGAGTGTATAATATTAATAAAAAAATATTTTTATTCAGCTTGTTGTTACCGTCTATCATCGAGCATAAACTCATACATCAATGTTTATATTGACTATTGCATCTGCAGGTTAAGCACAAACAAAGCAACATCCAAAAACAATATAGAAAATACAAACAATATAAAAACTCATCAATCATTTACGTTTCTATTTTTTCAACTACTTAAGTATGTTTAAATTATGTTTTTGCACATAAACAGATTTTGTCGTATAGGGTGCAATTTGTTCGATGGATATAAGTTGAAATGATTGTTGTTTAGGATTGAATTGAAACACGGATGTATTACTATTATCGAGATTCAATAACGTATGTTCAACATAATGATGTAGTTCGTGTATGTGTGTGAATATTTGTTGATAAAAGATATTTCCACCTTCAACATAAACCGTAAAATACAGCTGTCCCAGCTGTTTCAACAACTCGCAAAAGTCCGTTTGTCGTGGTACATGCAATACGTGTTCACGTTGTTCGTACAGTTCTTCATCACCTACAACCACTATAGGTAAAACACGTTCTATCATCGAAGTAGATGAACTTGAAGAGCGAAGACGGACAGTTAAACGTGGATGATCCGTATTAAACGTCTTTGTCGTTGTCATCATACATTGTACACGATCTCGTTCTTGATGTACATCTTGAATTGCTTGTTCATGCGTCGTGATACGACCACCTGTGTACACCAAATCCAACGAGGTTGCAATCTTAAAAATGAGATATGGCATTCCTGTACGACGATGATGAATGTATCCGCTAAATTTGAACTTAATGTTTCTTACTTAATGTATGTTACTTAATGTTTAAGCAAGTCACCTTCGACTCAAACAATAACTATACAACCTTCCATTCTTTCGAATTTTCAGCATATATTTATCTTGTCAAAGTTAAGTCATGCAATATTAAATTTTTCAATTCAATAAAGGCCTAGCGTGGCAATGAGACC
>Ga0214923_10003355_pt1 | contig 20115 bp, 25 predicted proteins | sample LL1510_MetaG_FD_177993 | JGI IMG/M metagenome (GOLD analysis project Ga0214923, IMG submission 177993) | Freshwater microbial communities from Lake Lanier, Atlanta, Georgia, United States - LL-1510 | ecosystem: Environmental > Aquatic > Freshwater > Lake | place: USA: Georgia | collected...
CAGTTAATGAAGATTTTAAATTTGCACTCAAAACATCAAAACTTAAAATATCAATACTACCATAATAGTCCCTAAGAAAATCAGATACCGATGTCCTGTTATTTGCTTGAGAATTTAAAGTAACCTTATAAAAATCGCCAGTCACTAAAACGTTGTTACTATCTAGATAATTTTGCACATATTCAATATCAAATATCTGTGATTGTGATAATGAAATATAATTTTGACCATTACCCGCATTTGTGTCTTGCGAAAATGATTGATTGGGTGTCTGTAGTCTTTTATAAAGTTCCCTATTCATTGAATAAGGTACCGACCCATTACTTGTTTGATTATCCTCATAAAATACCTTACCTATTTCATCATCAGGTGATGTTTTAAGTTGGTCGAATAAGTCAATCTGATTTACTTTTATATAAAATGGTTGACCAACAGTTGTTTCATATGACTGTTCTTCAGAACAACCAATGGTTGAGACAATCTCATCTATTAATGTTTCTTTTATTTTTTCTTTAGTTTGATTAGATGCTTCTAAAAAAATTTTAGTTATTAAAGCCAGTGAAGGTCCTCCAGAGCCAGGAAGAGACTCTTTGAATAGATCAAGTAATAACTCTAGTTGATTTTTTTGTTCACTTTTTATTTGTTTTATATTTTCTTTTTTACTTGATTTTGCGTCACTCAACCTTTTTTTTGTCTTGTTAGAAAGTTCTTTAGTTGAGTTTGCTGTGTTTTTTTTCAGTTCCTTTTCTGTTTGTTTTAACTCATTAACTGTTTTAATTGCTGAAACTTTTTTAGATGCGTCTGACCAACCTTGATTTAAATCTATAACCATTATTAAATATTGAATTTACCTTTATTAGTATTATCTATGTCTTTCTGTATTAAATTTTGTAACAAATCATCATCAACATCGGTTAGAGTAAAATTATCATCTTGATTTTTATTAGACTTTTCCCAAATTGTTGATTGTAATTTAGAAAGGGTTAATTTTTTTTCTATGGTATCGTTTATTATTTTTTGTTGTTCTTTTATTACTGGCCCAATCAGTGTCATATCTTCAGGATCCTTCAACATTCCTAACATTTTATTTTGAATTCTAATTGCTGTAGATCTCTGTTCAACAAGTTCGTTATATATTTCCTGCATTAAACTCAAAACTGAATCTTTATTAAGCGATATTTCTTTTTTTCTTTGTCTATTCATAATATATAAATATAAAAAAAAGATTTTTATTTATTCAACCTTTTTAAGGTTTCCAAGTAAAGTAATTTATACTTTTTCAAATAGTTTCTAATTTCTTTAGTACTTAAATTAGTCATTTCTCTTAATTCAAATAAAATAATATTTTTATTGAATTTATTGTTATCATTACCGATAAAAATGTTACTATAATTATCAAACAATTCTATCAATGCGTTACCTACCTTTATTTCACAATCATTCATTGCGAAATTATTGAGGTGAATTTTTAAGTCTTTAAGATAAACTTCAATTATTTTTTCTGCTTCAGTGTTTTCATATTCTATATAATATACCATATCTGGTCTATTTTCCAAACTAGCTGAAATATCTTCATATGAAACTTTTCTATTGTTGTCTTTTTGGTCTTTCTGTATTTGACCCATAAGATAGTTTTTGCATATAGTGCCAAAATAAGAGTATGCCTTTTTATTCTTATCCGGTTTGAACTTATCAACTTTAGTCATCAAAAAAGAATGAGTGTCACAATGAATTTCGTGAAAATTCATATCTTTTCTATAAAGCTTATATCTCCTAATTATTGAATCAATCATTTTATCAAGAGGGTCTTTAAGAAATTTATTATATATCTCTTCCTTTTCTTTTTTTGTTTCGGCCAATATATAATCTACGACCGCCTGTTCTTCTTTTACGTCAAAATAATTATTTACTTTTTTACTCGACCTTTTTCTATTTTCTAAATCTTCATTTTTATCTACTAAAAACATTAAACTTCTTGTGGTTCATATTTTATATTTCTATCATTGATAAAAAAATGTTCTTTTTTTGCTGATTCAATCCAAAAGGTTACCTCATTATCTGTTAAAACTTCTTCACCATTTTTATAATTCCAAAAAACAGATCCTTCACGAAGATTCATATGTTTATAACCAATTTTTGGTATTGTCATAATCTTAACAGAATTATATGTTAACCTTAAGAAATACTCATAAACAAACGTCAATTTCATTGATGGTTTAAATCCACCAAAATCTTTGAAAACTGATTTTTTTATAACCATACCACTTGATTGAAAATTTTGATAGTTCATAAGTAGGTCATTAGTTAAATACCCCATTTCAGTATTTATACTAACCGCAAAAGTTGCTTCATTAGTGAACCCAACAAAAACCCCCTTATCGTCTGTATCAATAACTAATGGTAAAAATGCATCAACATCAGAGTACGATTTAATATATTCATCCACATTTTTAAACCATATAGATGAATATTCGTCATCAAATTCTAAAATAGAAATCCATTTACTTTTACTATTTTCAACACCTAAATTAACTTGTGAACAAAAGTCAAAATTACCTTCATTTTTTATGATATTAACAGTAAGTCCGCTATAATCATAATTTTCTATTTTAGATTGTAGAAGATCTTCACCTGTGTGCACAATCACTAATTCGTTTATTGATTTTGTCTGTATTAATATTGATTTAATACATCTATCAAAATAATCATCAAAATCAATCTGTCTAGCTGAATTTATTGGTAGTATTACCGATACATCTAATTTTTCCATAATATTATATTTTTTCTTCTGTTAATTTTATTTTTTCTAATTGATCTTCAAATGAAGTAATTCTTTTATTAAAATATTCATCAAATAAATCATTAATTTTTGATGAATAGGTTTCTTTATCGTTGAATGATTCGCCAACAAGAGACATGTTACTATACAATGATTCATTTATATTATCCTCCAACCAATTCTGTGTAAAATTGGCAATAATATCAACTATTTCATTAAAATTATTTGTCCATATACCGTTGTTTTCATTCATCCATTCAGGTTTCAAATTAGGTATTTTTCCAATAATTGGTGTATTTACAATCATACTTTCTAATGGAAAAGTACCAAAACCTGACTCATTATCTACCCAAACAGAAAGATATGATTCTTTTAGAAATTTTGAAAAATCTTTTTGGGTTACTCCTCTCATATCTCTAAATGTTATCCATCGATACTGTGGATATTTTAGGTAAAATGTTTTTATTATTTTTGAAGTGTCTCTTGAATCTCTTGTATGGATAGATATAATTGGTTTTGCTGGTTTATCTTTTTTAGTAAAAACTTCTGAAATTAAAGGTTTAACCACATCTATACTTATGTTTCTAAAAATATTTTTTACATATTCTTTTTGCGTCTCAGTTGTTGTTATGCATTTCATGAAACCATATTGTGACCAACTAACGCCAGGAGGTAAAGTCTCCAACATGTGATCATACGCCTGACATAAAACAATTTTAGCACAAGGAAAGTTTTTTAATTGTTCCATGACATGTGCGTAAATTTCAGGAATAATAACAAAGTCCTCTGGTGAAAGAGATAAACTTCCTTGATCAATACTAACGTGAGGTAAAACCATATATTTTTCATCCAACCATTCACCAACACCTTTATATTCTTTAGTTTCATGTATTATTATTGAATTAAATCCTTTTTCTTTTAGAGAATATGCCATGACATAAATCTGTTCAATAGATGCTTTAGGATTACCTTTTGTGTCTTGCACCAAAAAATAAATTCTAGCGTTTTTGTTTTTTAGATTGTCTATTGACTGTTCTAATTTTTGTATTTTTTCTAATTCCATTTTATAGTTTTTTTAGTATATGGTTTATTAATAGTGTATTAAATGCAATTTTAAATGGTATTGTTAAGTCTTTACCTGCCTTTAGTCCCAAACTTTCATCAACATCCTCTCTTTCAGTTAAAAGTACTTCAATAAGACTTTTAAATGTATCGTATCTAGTGACACTTATTTGTTGATCAGGAATTTCAGTTTCTGAAGGGGTTGTTAATGGTAAAACAGATTTTTCAAAACTAACTTGTCTTTCTAATTCATCCAAATCTAAATAGTAATTTTCTCCTAAAAATTCTAACATTTTAATATAGTTTGTAGTTTTTCGTCAAACTCCTTCAATGTGTCTATTTCATATTCACAGTCGACATTTTTATTATAAATCGTATTATATTTTACTACGATTTTATCTTTTGGTTTTTCTAATATTAAGTCAGGATTAGCAGTAAGTAAAACATCAATTTCATTCCACATTGAATTTTTTGTAGTATTTGAATAAAATTTTACTTTTTCTAATAAACACCCGAACTTTGATAGGAAAAATAATGTTGCCGGTTTTGATTTACCCATTTCGTCTGATACAATCAATAACTCATTATTGTCACGATATTTGTGATATATTTCATTTAAATCATTAAATGTAAATGTTTCAGTAGAACCCGCATGTCCAAATATTTGCATTGCAAAATCTTCATACATAAATGAGTATAATTCATTATCATCATTAAAACTAAAATGATTCATTAAATTTAATGATGTAACATCACTTAAAATTTTATATTCAAAGCCCTCTTTGTTAATTATTTCTTCAGTATTACCAGACATGTCAAGTTCATAGGTTTTTGATTCGTCCTCCCTTTCTTCAATCATATGTTTTTCATATAACTGAGTAAATTTACCAATAGTGTCCCTTAACACTCCGTTAATTTCAATCCCTATTCTCTTCATATAATGAAATTATATAACATAAAATTTTATTGTAAATTATTAATTATTTTTAAAAACTTTGGATATTTATGTATGTATATAAAGGAAAAGTGTTAATATCATGAAATGGTTAAAAAAAGAAACCCAGTATCTAATTGAAAATTTTGAAAATTTTTATAATTATGAGTTGTCGGAATATTTGGATAGAACCGAAACATCAATAATAAATAAAGCAAATAAACTTGGATTAAAAAAATCAAAATCACATATTTCTAAACATATTTCAAATAGAAATAAAATTGTTGGTAGGGATTTAAGTCACATATTATTACATCAAATTGCTAAAAATTTTAAAACTAAATCAGAATTTCAAAAGTCTGATCCTTCAGCATATTCGTCAGCAAGAAGAATGGGTATTTTAGATGATATTTGTAAACACATGACTTCAAAAAATTTTAGCATTCCACAAATTATTTTAAGTGATATTATAAAAAAAATAATAACAGATAAAATTATTTTTAACGATAGGAAAACATTAAAACCATACGAAATCGATGTGTTTTTACCCGAATATAATTTAGGATTTGAATATAATGGTAAGGGTTGGCATACCAATAACCCCAATGATTTTGAAAAACAAATTTTAGGAAAAAAAATTAACATAAACTTAATTACGATTAATGAAAATACTCGAAACTATGAGGTCGATATTAAAAACCAACTTATTGAAAATTTAGAATTGATAAATAATATTTGTAATAAAAATATTTTATCTAATGATGTTTTAAATTGTAAAATAGATAACCCATATAATAACATCTATGATTTGAGCGATTTAAAATCTATTGTTAAAAAGTATAATTCATTTAAAGAATTTTATAAAAAAGAATATAATATTTATCAAAAAATACGTAAGTTAGGTAAAATAGATGAATTTACATCACATATGTGTTGTCGAAGAAAAAAAAGAAACATCAATGAGGTTATTGATAAAATTTCAAAATATGAATACTTATTAGACTTAATTAAGTATGATTATGGAACATATATTTTTGTTAAAAAAAATAATTTAGATCAACTATTAATTAACTTAAAAAGTAAACGTAATTAATATTCAGTATTGTATCTTTTAATAATCTCAGTAATAATAGGATTTCTCACGATATCTTCAGGCTTAAATTTAAAAATTCCAACATCCTTCATATCATTTAGTCGTTCTAACGCATCGTATAGTCCGGATTTTTCTTTTTGTTTAAATTTATCAGATTGTTCAATATCTCCTGAGATAAAAAATTTACTGTTGAACCCGATTCTAGTAAGTACGGTTTTCATTTCGTTAGGTGTTGAGTTCTGGCTTTCCTCAAAACACAAAATTGAATTGTCTACCGAGATACCGCGAACAAAGGATAATGACATTATTTCAATTATACCTGACTCTTCCAACTTTGTGGTTGCTTCTTTGCCTATAATTTTTTGTAATAAATAAAAAGATGCGTATATGTATGGATCCATTTTTTCCCTAACATCTCCAGGTAAACTTCCAAGTTTAGAGTCACTACTTTCAACTGCAGGTCTAATTATGATTAATTTTTCGTATTGGTTATTTGGGTCCATTAACAGGTCAATCGCCGCTTTTAAAGATACATGCGATTTACCGGTGCCCGCAGGTCCTGAACAAATAGTTATTTGATTGTTCTTTAAAAGATTATAGTAATGTTCTTGATTTTCTGTGAGGAATTTATTTTTTACTTTTTTCTTGATAACTGAATTTATAAAATCTTTTCTTGAAAAGGGTTTGGATTCTTGTTCTTCGGTTTGGGTTTGCGGTTTTTTTCTTGTCATATTATTTTCTTATAATATTAAAGTTGTTTTCAAAATATTCAATAGTTTCTTTTAATCCATCGTAAAGTGGTGTGAATTTAAAATTAGGTAAATATTTTTTTATTTTCGAATTGTCACTTGGTTTTCTGTATTGTCCTTCAGGTTTTTCTTTATCCCAAATAACATTACCCTTAAAATCCATAATTTCAATAATTATATCGACAACTTCTTTTATTGATATTTCATCAGCTGTTGAGAGTATGATTGGTTCATTTTCTTCATAGTTGTCTAACACCCATTCTGTTAGTTTTGCTACATCACGGCTAAAAATAAACTCCCTTAATGGTTTACCTGAACCCCATATTGTAAAATCTGTTTTATTTTCTCTGGCTAAATAACACTTATGAATTAATGAAGGGATTACGTGTCCATTTACAATATCATAATTGTCATTTGGTCCATAAATGTTTGTAGGAATTACTGATTTGTAATTTAATCCATATTGTTCTTTGTATGCCCTGATTTGTACGTCAGCCATTCGTTTTGCATAGGCGTATGCATCATTTGAAAAATGTGGCGGACCTAAATGTATTTTTGATTCAGTTAATGGATATTCAATGTTATCAGGAAAAACACAAGTGGATAAAAAGGTAACTAACTTTTTTACACCGAAACACCTGGCAGATTCAATGATATTTGTGTTCATCATTATGTTATCGTAAAAAAACTCTCCCTTAAAATTCATATTACTACCAACCCCACCAACTTTAGCTGCGCAATGAATAACACCATCAAAATGATTATTACTAAAAAAATCATTAACTTGATTTGTGTTTCTAAAATCAACATCAATCGATGTCGGCTTGATGTATTTTTTTTGTGTAAATTCAGTCCCTACTAAACCATACCCACCTGTAACTAATATTTTACTTTCCATAATACTCTAACCAATATTTAATCATTTCATCTAACATTGATTCAAATGTGTACTCTGGTTGCCATAATAATTCTTTTCTTAGTTTTGTTGAATCTCCTTTTAAGTTTTCTAATTCTTCAGGTCTAAAGTGTTTTTCATCAACAACGATATAATCTAAATAATTTAAACCTAATGAACTAAAGGTATACTCACACAAATCTTTAACTGAATGTGAAACACCTGTTGCACAAACATAATCTTCGGGTTTATCTGATTGTAACATTAACCACATCGCATAAACGTAATCTTTTGCGTGTCCCCAATCTCTTGTTGCGGATAGATTACCTATGTGTAGATTTTTTTGTAGACCTAAACTAATCCTAACCGCGGCCTTTACCACTTTATTGGTTACAAAGTTAGTTCCGCGTCTTGGTGATTCATGGTTAAATAAAATACCATTCCATATTTTCATACCATATGCGTTTCTATAATTTCTACAAATATTATATGAAAATACTTTAGCGCAACCATAAGGCGACACTGGATTCATGGGCGTACCTTCTCTTTGGTATCCATCATCGTCTATTGAATTACCAAACATTTCAGAAGAAGATGCTTGATATATTTTGGAGTGTGGAGATACTAACCTAGCGGCTTCAAGCATGTTCAATGTTCCCAATCCGGTAGCATTTACAGTATATATTGGTTGATCAAAAGATATTCTTACGTGTGATTGAGCGGCTAAGTTATATATCTCATCAGGTTGAACTTTTTGTAAAACACTTATCAATGATGCCATATCAGTTAAGTCGGCATACTCTAATGTGATTTGACTCTTGTCTCTTAAATGATCTATTCTTGATGTTTGTGTTTCAGAGACTGAATTTCTTTTTACGGTCCCCCAAACCTCATATCCTTTATTTACTAATAGTTCTGCCAAATACGACCCGTCTTGACCATTTATACCTGTAATTAATGCTTTAATTTTTTTAGATTTTTTCATTATATATGACTTTTTGTTCTCCTTAATTATTTTAAAATTTAAACTTTTGTAGATTTTTAATGCCATGATATTATCTTTATCTACAGATAAAAGTATATCACCATTATAGTAATTAATCAATGATTTGACAATATATTTACCATACCCCATACCATTATTTCCGTCAAAAACTATAACCCCTAACCATACATTGTCATCTTCTTCATCTAAATGTCCATAACCTACACATTTACCATTATTAAAATATAAAAAAGTGATTTTATGTTTTTGTAATACTGAAAAATCTCTTTTTTGAAAGTACCTAAATGTTTTTGTTCCTTTTGGGCTATTCTCTATGTGATTCCTTAGTAACTCAATATCTTTTTCTGATGTAATTTTTTTTTGTTCTAACATAGTGAAATTAATAATTTTCAATAAAGTCGCTACACACACCTAAACATAAATTAATATCTTCGTTATTAATCTCAGGTAATACCGAAATACTACCCTTAATTGGTTGTTTTCCGGGATATGCCCAAATAAAATTTAAAGAGGTAAGTGTTATGTGGTCTTCTTGGTGCCAAAAATAATTAAAATCATACCCACATTCTTTAAAGAAAAGTACTGAGTCTATGTCTTTACAATGTATCCACAATTTAGATAATCTATCTTTAAACCAATTGAAATCAACCCCGTATTGAGGGTTATCGTGACCCAACCAAAGGATATTATCTATAAACCAAACGTCAACTTCAACATCATATCCTTTTGTTATTGCTAAATCGATGTAGTTCGGTTCGTTTTCATAAGACTCAAATTTACCATTAATATTACCTCTGTGTGAAATTTTTATCATTTTTTTAATTTAAAGAAATCTTTTATTAGTCTGCAAATATATAACACTTGACCCTTATTCAAATTAGGGAAGCTTGGTAATAATAATACCTGTGAATTTAATATGTCGGATATGGTATTGTCTGATTTTATATTTTTTAAATGTTCGTGTGAATTAATTGAGTAAAACATAGGCCTAGTTTCAACTCCCATTTTATATAAATGTAATTCTAATGCTTTTTTTTCTTCAAGAGTAATATTATTGAATCTTACAGAAAACATCCAATTTGATGGTGAGGTGTTAGGTTCTATTTTTTGAAAACTAACGTTTTCTATTGTTGAAAGGTTCTCATAATAAAGTTTAAATATTTCTGATTTTCTTTGTAATATTTCGTCTAAAAATTCTAATTGCCCATAAAGGATTGACGCTTGGATGTTTGTCATCCTGTAATTATATCCTAAATTATTATGTATAAATTTTTCACTTGACTGTCCTTGGTTTTTAACATTATTAATGTATTCAAAAAGGTCGTCATCGTTAGTTACAAAACACCCACCCTCACCGCTAGTTAAAGTTTTGTTTGCAAAAAAAGATGATGAAGAACACAATGATTTTGTTCCAGAATAAACACCGTCATATTTACCAAGCATCCCCTCACAATTATCCTCAACAATAATAGTATTTATAAATTTTTTCTGTAACTCAGGAACATTAATAATGTTACCTAAATTATGGACAACTAATAACGCATCACCATCATTAGGTGAAATTAAATTTAAATCAAAATTCCACGTATCGATATCTGAATCTATTGGTTTAAGGTTTAATTTGTTATCATATAAAAAGGCGTTCCAAGCGGCAACATAAACGTTGTTTGGGCAAATAATATTTTTTACCCTTGGATTTTTGTACTGTATTGATTTAGAAAGTAAGTGTGTTGCTGTTGTTCCATTGTTTGTTAAAATAACCCACTTTACCCCTAATAAATCTTTTAATTTTTCTTTTGTTGCGTCTAGATAATATCCTTGAGAGGATATCCAACTTGAATCAAGCGCTTCGTGAGAATATGATAGGATTTTTTTATTTAAAAATGGCTCATAAATTTTTATCATACTTTAGCAAATTTCATTACAGAATTATAATAATATTCACAACATTTATCAATATTGTGGTAGTTATTATATGAATTATATCCATTCTCTGCATAACGCTTATAAGTGTCGTCTTTAATTAGATATTCTATTTTATCCGATAAATCGGAATAATCGTCATTAAATTTACAATAACCTTCCAAAAACATGTGGTTTTTGTCCACAGATTGATTCCTCATATTTGGCATTAATAGCGCTGTTTTACATGATAAAATCTCCCATATTCTAATTGAGTCATACGAATTACCAAAATAATGTAACCCTATTTTAGATTGGTTAACAACATTCTTGAATGTTTCTGTGGCAAATCCTGGTTTATATTCCGCACCTACAACATCGATATACCATTTTAAATGACTTAATTTGGTTTTAGACAATTCTATTATGTGATCAACAAAAGGTCTTCTTCTTTGGTTTGTCATATTACCTATAAAACATACGTCATATATTTTTTCAGGTTCTGATTCATCGTAAATACTATTCATTGGGAAATGAAATGGGATTACTGGCGAATGAGTATTAATCATAGTATTATCAGTTAATTCTCTTTGCATAAAAAGATTAGGTTCTCTATTAGTCCATCTTTGTAATTGCTCTTCGTCTGTGTCATCATGTTGTATTAAAAAACAATTAGATAATTGATTATTTAATAAATAATTTATTTTATGTAACTGATTATATTCATGTAAATACACAACTACGTTTTTATATTCACAATTAGGTACAAAACTATGTAATGAATTCTCATCAACAAAGTCAACTGTGTGGCCCATTTTTTCAAAATATTTAAAATATGTGGTTGACCCCCAAACCCACGAGTAATTAAAAAATAAAAAATCTTTCATGTTTAATAAGTTTTATGTGATCTTTGTAAGAATTTACCATTATCTAAATCTTCACCATTTTTAAATGATTTGAACATTTCAATTAATTTTTCATCTACCTCATTTATTAGTTGATTTCTTTGGACGTTCAAGTCGGTGGCCTTTTTTAAAATGGACCAAAGTTTTTCCGCTCCGTCTTCAGTGTTAAAGTACTTCTCTTTATATTCATCAAAACTCATTTTTCTAATTTCATAAAGTATTTCCTGATTATCCCACATTTTCATATCTACTGTGACTAACTTATCAATAACGTTTCCTAATGTATCGGCCATTTTATTTGTTTTTTTGTTCATTTATCCATTTATATGTTCTTTTCATTCCTTCTAATAATGGTTCAGATACAACCCACCCAACCTTTTCAAAATACAAACCATTATCGGATCTCCTACCTCTAACACCAATAGGGCATCTAAATCCGTATTTTTTTAAAAACTCATCTCCTTCAATATTTTTAATCGTAACATCTTTATTTGATATATTTATGGCCATTGTTGCTAACTCATTTATCGTTACCATCTCTTCGGATCCAATATTAACCGGACCAATAAAATTACTTTCCATAAATTTCATAACCGCAGATACGCACTCATCTATATATAAAAATGATCTGGTTTGTTGACCATCACCCCATACCTCCATTTCACCACCATTAGGTGTTTCACAAACTTTTCTACACATAGCAGCAGGTGCTTTTTCTTTACCACCATCCCACGTTCCTTGTGGTCCAAAAATATTATGAAATCTTGCTATTCTAACGTCTAAACCATAATTTCTATTATATGCTAAATAAAGTCTTTCACTAAATAACTTTTCCCATCCATATTCGGAATCGGGATTTGCTGGATATGCCGAAGACTCTTCACAATTTGGGTTATTCGGGTCCATTTGGTTGTGTTCTGGGTACATACAAGCAGATGAGGAATAAAAAACTTTACCCACACCTAATAGTGTGGCGTAATGACATACATTTAAATTTATTAGTGCTGAATTGTGCATTACATTTGCATCATTTTCTCCTGTGAATATATATCCGGCACCTCCCATATCTGCAGCTAATTGGTAAACCTCATCAAATGTATCTTCGTTGTCTAATGTTAAAACTTGTTTAACGAATTGGGGGTCTCTCAAATCACCTAAAATAAATTCAGAGCAAAACTCATCTTTATCAAAATAGTCGTGTTGTTTTATATCCACAGACCTAACAAAGTTCCCCTCAATGAAAAGTTTTTTAGATATGTGACCACCAATAAAACCTCCACCACCTAATATTAATATTTTTTTCATAATTAATTAAAATATGTTTTATAAATTTTATAATACTCTAAAGTTTTTTCGGGTAAATAGTTCTCGTAATTTTCAAGGTCCTCCAATAACTTTAAATTATTACGATAACCGATTATTTCATTTTCCAAGTTTTTAATTAAATCTTGTGGGTTTCTTTCTTGATATACTGAAGGTTTTGTAAAAACTACACAATCTTTATAATAATTTTGTAAAACATACGATCCCCATATATCGTCCATCCTACCAACATAAGGAAAAACTGAATAATATTTTAAAACCGATCTGTGTAAAAAAGTGTTTTGTGAATTAAATGGGGCCAACTGACTTGTGGTGAATGGATCAAATTCTTCAAACTTTATTATCGGTTTTTTACTTAACCTACAAATCGCATCAATATCAGGATCACCATCCCAAAATTCCGCCTGAACTAAGGGTGTTATTATTTTTTTACCTTTATATTCAATATCATTTTTAATTGTTAAATGTTCAATAGGGTAACCTCTATGCCATAAATCTTTATGTGATGTAACCGATATTGGGTCAAAATAGTTACACCTTAAATTTGAATAGTCGTCAACAGATACCTCAGACCCAATCATAATATTATCTCCCCAAAAATCATATGGTATATTATCATCATCTACTGTTGCAACAACATCGCAACCATTTTGATATGCTTATACAAACCCAATATTTCTTCTTTGTATTGTCCTCCACCCAATTATTTTTGATAATTCTGGGTATAATTCGTCTTGTTTTTCTGGTGTTAAATACGTTGTATTTTTATATTTAGACTCAAGTTTGATATATTCTTCATGTGGGGTCGATGTGTCCCCAATAATAACAAATTGAAAATCTTTTTTTTCTGATATTTCACAAAATTTTAAGGTGGCCTTTGTTGGGTGGTTTATTGTTGTTGTAATTATAAATTTTTTCATACTATAAATTGTTTGATAAAGTTGTTTATGTCATAATTATTAATGACTTTATTGTAAGCACTATTAATAATATGTCTGTAGTTATCGTAATTATTTAAAATTTCTTCGACTATTTCTGTAAAATTAGTATCGTCGTAATATATAAAATCTTCGTTAGGGATAAATAAATCTTCAATAATGTTAAAATCGTCTTTTTTACATAAAATTAAACTTTTAGCTCTAGCTGCTTCAATAACTCTTGATTTATGTTGGGTTAACTTATTATTGACTATTTCGTAGAAATTTTCAGTATTTTCTTGAGTGGGAATATGAGAACAATCAATCAGGTTATGTGTTAACGTTATTTTAGATTTAGAAATCATATTCATCTTTTCTTCAAAATTTAAATCAAAATGTGTCGTATATTTTCTACCGTGTTTGTTTATAACTGCGTGTTTATATTTTAATATCCTATCGTCTAAAAACCAATCGGTACCTGATCCGGCATAAATTAAATCAAACTCTTTCTCATTATCCCTATTCCAATTTGACGACGACGGAAAATACCCATAAGCATACAATTCTCTACCTAATTCTTGGTTTCTTTTTTTTACCGTGTACGGACATATTGAAATTATTTTATCGTAAGTTTTTTCATAGTGGTTAATATAATCATTACGAGTTTCATTAAAAACAAATGAGTTTGGTATTTCTAAATCCAAACAATAATATTTTTTACCTGGTTCCCGATTAAATTTTCTTACATCGATGTGAAACTCAACATTAGGGTTATTAATTAATGATGATTCAGTAAATTCTATTTTAAGTGCCGGATCTTCTGAAAATATATTTGGTAATTTAACAACCATAGTTAAAGTATTACGTTAATTTTATTTTTTTTAATATACTCACTTAATTCCGCTCTGTCCGAATACATATGGGCATATGTATTGTCATTTATATTATAACACATAAGTAAAGAAAGAAAAGAACTACTAATAATATGACATTCTTTAGCTTTTTCGATTACCCCTAATAGTGAAAATGTTTTATATTTTTTATCAGCATATACGATAGATAAATTATTCTGTATTTTATTTCGATCTATTAGTATTCCCTCTTCTGTTTTTTCATGAATGAAAATATATTCCGAAATATTATTATCTAATACTAATTCTTTAAATATTCTATCCTCTTCTTTATAGTCTCTCTCAATGTAAAAATGCGTTTTTTTTATTTTTGGGTCATATCCGGCCCTTAAATAAAATGCATCATCAAAATCTTTTGAGTAATGAAATTCATTTTGATCAATTAAAAATGAAGAAATAATTTTGTAATAGTCAGATTGGTTAATATGAACACCCATTTGGTAATCATTCTCAACTGATACCACTTTAATTTTCGGGTTATCTCTATACATGAATGACACGTTATCAAAATTATGGGGCTTTGCTGGAACAACAATTTCAAAATCAACAAAATCATCAGAAATTTTTCTCACCATACCATTATGTACAATATTATCACCTAAACCTAAGTGTTGTTTAACAAATATTTTCTTATTCATAAACTGCAATATTAAACTCATTAAATTTGTTCTTTATTAATTGGTTGACTTTAGTGTGATCCAAATGACAATAATCCATAAAAAATTCCATTTTTGTTTTTCCATCCATATCAATCAAATCTTTTATTATGGATATATAAGGTATGTTTTTGTTTAAACATAATCCCTCTAAATAATCATTCCAAAAAAGACTTATTTTATTTCTAAAAAGACAGTCACCAACTATTGGTTCGGAAGGGTTATCACTTGGACCTGCGGTTGTTGATGGGTGACCTCCCCATCCCAAAACTTTATAACCTTTAGAAATTAAATCTAAATAAACTATAAAAAATCTATCAACACATTCTTTTACCACGTCTTCTATTGTTCTACCTTGAATTTCTATTTGTTTTGGTAAATGTACTCTACAATCAACTTCCCCAACAATCAACATAATATAATCTGTATCTTTATTAATGTTTAAGTTTTTGATCCAATTCAACATATTACTATAATGGTGATCATAAAAGTTATATGCGATTGTCGGACCTAAAGATATCGACATAAAATCCTTATTATTATTTTCACCAACACCAAAAGTCCCTGGTGATGAGTTTGTAAAAATATGTGAATGGCTATTACCAAATGTGTAAATCATAATTTTAATAATTTTTTGTTAATGAATACTATTTCAACCTCGTCGTTATTTTCAAAAACACCATCCATATAATAAGTAACCATATTTTTAAATCCAAGTTTATCCATATATTCTGTTAATTCTTCCGCATTTATAGAATTTTCATACAACGGGTCGTGAACACCAACTTCTGTGTTTATGACCTTAACGTCTTTTAATTTTTCACCCATACCGTCAAATACTATTTTTTCGGCTCCCTGAACATCTACCCATAACATATCAACACTCTTTAACCCTATTTCGTCCATAAAATCATCTAATCGGATAGCTTCAGTTTTTATTTCTGTTTGTCCCCATTCTTTAGATCTACCGTTGTTTGTTACTTTTAATATTGATGATGCACCAACATTACCACCATTTACAACATTAAAGGTTGTTGTTCCGTTATGGGTTGAACAAACTTTAGGGATTACAACGATATCGTTAGATAGTTTAGAATTTTTATTACATTCCTCAATCATGTTAGGGTTACCTTCAAATGCCCAAATTTTACTATGGGGTATAAATTTTTTCAATTCTAAACTTTGCATACAATCTCTAGAACCTATATCAAAAATTGTGTTAATACTTTCAAAGTCTATATAATCTGAAATAAATTTTATGAAGTCAAAAGTAAAATAAGCCCTGTATGGTGCGGATAAGTATTCTTCTTTTGAAACGTTGTTAACGTATTTTAAATTATTTATAATTTTTGGTTCGATGTGTGAATGAACCATAGGTCGTAAAGTGTAATTATCTATAATCATTTTTTATAGTTTTTTAAAAAATTATCGAGATCTTCGGGAGTACCCAACCCCCACATTTTATCAATATTAAAAATTCTAATTTGTTTGTTATCTTCGATTGCTTGATTAAAAACAGGGCAAACATAAAACTCATTATTTACTCTAATATTTTTTTGAATCATATTTTCAGCATATTTTACAAAATCGGACCCGTTTTTCCAAAAATAGAACCCAACGGTTGCATCTTCGGAAATTGGGTTTTTTTCTGCAACCTCAGTAACGATACCATCTTTATTAGTTTTGGCGAATGACCATTTTGGGTGTGTTGATTTAAAGGTCACAATTCCACCATCACAACCCGTTTCTTGCATTTTATACATAAACTCATTTGAATCCCATTCTACGAATTGATCTGAATTTGCAAAAAATAATGGATCATCATTGTTTATAAATTCTTTAGCGATAAGTGCCGTGCATGCTGCACCCTCAGTTATGCCATCAACCTCAACTATTTTACAGTTTGGGGTTATAAGATTTAAAAGAGTGTCTAAGTTATATTTTTGCCTATGGGATTTTTGAACAACATAGATAAAATTAGCATCCAAATTTAAGTTTTCAATAACAACCTGTATCATAGGTTTATTATTAACATCAATTAACGGTTTAGGGAATGTGTATCCCGCCTTTTCAAACCTACTACCGGCACCGGCCATAGGTATTAATACGTTTAATTTTTCATTTTTCCACTTAGGTTTATAGTCCATTTTTTTATTTTTTAAATGTTTATTAATATTTTCATAAGTAACTTGTTTAGGTGACTCAACCCTATATATATTAGATGTTGATCTACTAGCAGCTAATAGACCAAATGGAGAGTCCTCAACGATTAATGTTTCATCAGGTAATACACCAATAGTTGACATTGCTTTCCAATAAATCTCAGGGTGGGGTTTACTGTTTTTTACATCCTCATTAGATAATATTAAATCAAAAAATTCAATTATATTTAACTTAGATAAAACTGTTAAAATAGTTTTACGTATACTGTTACTACAACAGGCAATTTTAAACCCCTCATCACTTAATTTTTTTATACAATTATATATTTCGTCAGATGGTTTTAAAATACTTAATTTATTTAAGGTTAATTTTTGTTTTTTTGACCAAACAGATTCGTATAAATTACTTGGTAATCCTTTTTCCTTTGTTAACATCTCTAATTTTTGACTAGTTTTTAACCCATCATATTTACTTAGATGTTCACCCCATTCTATTGAATATTTTTCACCAAGAGCCTCGTTTAATGCCTCAAAATGTATTGTTTTTGCTTCAACTAAAACACCATCTAAATCAAAAATTATTAACTTAATCATGATATTTGTTTTAAATAATTTATTATTTCATCGGTAGTTTCTTTAAAAACTACGGGTTTTTGTTTGTTTAGATACACTGACGAATTATTATTCATGGTTATTTTATGGTTTAATCTAACTCTTTTTGACCACTCAACATCCTCAGACTCACCCCATGACAAATTTTCATCCAAAGGGTTTTTTAACATTACCGATTTTTTAGCCACCCAATAACTACCTGATATGTATTGAAATCTATTTAGATCGGTAATGTGGTATGGTAATAATGCAAATTCCCTTACAGTATTTTCAGTGCTTTCTCCATTACCAAAACTGTAATCTGGCCATAAACACCAATCTCTGAACCTAGTACCATCTTTATTTATTATTCTATCCATTCTAATTTCAAAATCGTCACCTGAAATGAGGTGACCTTGGTACCAATCATCTGATAAATAAAGATAATCATGTAAATAAACAAGATTATCAAAATTTGCGTTTTCAGTAATTATATTTTTTTTTCTTGTTATCCAATTATTTTTTAATTCCTCATTAAACGGAATATGATTTATTTTTGGTGTTTTAAATTCCCCGAAACCGCCGACAATGATAATCTCGTAGTTTGGTATGTTTTGTTTTTCAATAGACCTAATAGTCGTGATTAAATCTGATTCAGATTTATTTGTTATTATTCCAAAACTTATATTCATTTTATAAATTATATTTTTCAATTATAGATTTTCTTTGGTCTCCAGGATATGACGAATATCTGGATTCATCATTAATATCAATAGATTCTCCGATAAATGCGAAATTATCTAATTTTCTATCTCTTTTTATTGGTGTACATTCCCTTTCAAATCTAAAATATTCATCGTGCACAATCCTTGATTCATTTGTTAATGGGTAAATCACATCCCTTAAAAATTCTTGATCTATAAATTTATTATATGGATTATAATTGTAATTATTGATTAATTCTTCAATGTTAATTACCCCACCTTTTGATCCCCACATACCACCATTAATTAACCAAGAGTGACCAACAGGGTGGTCCCTAACTATATGAAAGTCTTTACCCGATTCAATCCATTCGTTAACTGATTCCACGTCTCTAAGTGATATTCTTGAGTCGGTATCTCTTGATATAAAGTATTCGACTTCACTATTACCGCATGGGTTAAATCTCCACATCGACCTATAAAAACCAACACCTGTAGATTCTATTAAATTAACATTGTTTGATTTTAATGTTTCTAATGTTTCGACAGGAACTGTATCGTCATAATAAACCCACATTTCCCAATTTGGGAATATTTCCGTCATTAACTCTGAATTTTTAATCGCTCCGATATTGTAAAGTGGATCTGATCCAAATAAAGAAAAACTAACAACTTTCATTTTTTATTTTTTTATATATTATGTCTTCCGGCAATAAATAATTTTTTACTATTTCAAAATTATTTTTTACATGTTCTATTTTTGACTTGTAAAGATCTTCGTTTAAATCTTCTATATTGATTTCATCTAAAAATAAAATCCCTTCTTTATCGAAAAAATTTGTGATATTTTTGGTTCCTTTATAAATTGGTATGGTTCCTGTTGCAAAACAATCTAATATTTTTTCAGTAAAATATGTATCATGATCTGAATTTTCAATACACACGGAGAACATATAATCGTTAAGTGCCAATTCTTTTTCTGATATTTCATTAAACCCTCTACCATAAACGTCAATGTTGTTTCTATGATTGTTTGCAAAATTAACTCTAAAATTTTGTTGCGGAGTAAACATTTTATTTGAGGTTATCATTGAGACTAACATTGTCTTATCATGGATTTTTGGATTTTTAATCCAAGACCCCATCGCCGGTACCCATTTAAATTTCTCATTTAAAGACAATAACTCTTCATTATAAGTGAAAATCATTTCAAATGTGTTTAATACCTCATCTAAATTTTTCAATATGTAATCAAAACATCCATTATTAAAGTATTTGGATTCTAACGTCCATAAAAATTTCCTTTTTCCATCATTTTTATCTTGAATACCTCTAATTACATCCATATCGATATAAAAAGAAATGTCGTTGTTTTTAGTGAAAAATTCCCAAACAAAATCTTTTGGTTTTTGATTTACCGTTGACGACAAGTCGTGAGAAAACTGACCTGATATCATATTAAACTTATCCATATATTAATTTACCATTATCGTATTTAACATTTATTTTTATCCAACCATCTTCAT
>Ga0214923_10003356_pt1 | contig 20108 bp, 9 predicted proteins | sample LL1510_MetaG_FD_177993 | JGI IMG/M metagenome (GOLD analysis project Ga0214923, IMG submission 177993) | Freshwater microbial communities from Lake Lanier, Atlanta, Georgia, United States - LL-1510 | ecosystem: Environmental > Aquatic > Freshwater > Lake | place: USA: Georgia | collected 2015-10-15
ATAAATTGGCGTTCAACGAAGCATCTTGCGTAACAAAGAGTCGGTTTTTTGCTGAAACGTCACCAATGACTGTGTTTGAACCGGCGACGTATAAATTGGCGTTGAGCGAGGCGTCTTCACTAACAAAAAGACGGTTCTTAGCAGAAACATCTCCAATATTAGTTGTCGAACCAAGCACATACAAATTCTCATTGAGAGAAACATCTTTCGACACAAAAAGACGAGAATTTAAAGAAACGTCACCAACACTAGTCGTCGATCCAGCTACATATAAATTAGCATTCATTGACGCGTCATTGGTTACAAAGAGTCTGTTTTTAGCGTTTACGTCACCAATGACCGTGTTTGTTCCTGCGACGTATAAATTAGCATTCAATGAACTATCAGCAGTAACAAAAAGGCGGTTCTTAGCACTAACATCACCGATCATGGTGCTTGTGCCTGCGACGTATAAATTAGCATTCAACGACGCATCATCGGTTACGAAGAGTCGGTTTTTAGCGCTAACATCACCGATCGTGATGCTTGTGCCTGCGACGTATAAATTAGCATTCAATGAACTATCAGCAGTAACAAAAAGGCGGTTTTTGGCGCTAACATCACCGATCGTGGTGCTTGTGCCTGCGACGTATAAATTAGCATTCAATGAACTATCAGCAGTAACAAAAAGGCGGTTCTTAGCGTTTACGTCACCGATCGTCGTGCTTGTGGCTGCGACGTATAAATTAGCATTCAATGACGCATCCGAGGTCACAAATAGTCTGTTCTTAGCGTTTACATCACCGACACTGGTCGTGGAGCCAGCGACGTATAAATTCGAGTTCAATGATGCATCCTCGGTAACAAATAAGCGGTTTTTGGCGTTTACATCACCGACACTGGTCGTGGAGCCAGCGACGTATAAATTCGAGTTCAATGATGCATCCTCGGTAACAAATAAGCGGTTTTTGGCGTTTACATCACCGATCGTGGTGCTTGTGCCTGCGACGTATAAATTCGCGTTCAATGATGCATCCTCGGTAACAAATAAGCGGTTTTTGGCGCTAACATCTCCAACAGTGGTGCTTGTACCTGCGACATATAAATTCGCATTCAACGACGAATCGGAGGTAACAAAGAGACGGTTCTTGGCGCTAACGTCACCTACAGTCGTGCTTGTCCCTGCTACGTATAAATTAGCATTGAGCGACGAATCTGCAGTAACAAATAAACGATTCTTGACGCTAACATCTCCAACAGTCGTGCTTGATCCAGCCACGTATAAATTAGCATTGAGGGAAGAATCAGCAGTAACAAATAAACGATTCTTGGCGCTAACGTCACCGATACTAGTCGTGGAGCCCGCGACGTATAAATTCGCATTCAAGGAACTGTCGGCAGTAACAAACAAACGATTCTTAGCGCTAACATCACCGATTGAAGTGGTGGAACCGGCGACATATAAATTAGCATTGAGCGAAGTATCCGCACCAACAAAAAGACGAGATTGAATAAACGCATCATTCGTCATCGAAAGATTACCATTCAATGAAATATCTTCAATAACTAATAATTTATAATCCACTGTTGTTATTACCGTATCCGTGGTATACTGTTTTACATGTAAGTTGCCGTTTAATATAATATCTTTACCTATGGAAATATTACCATTAAGTGAAAGATCACCCTCAACGTTAACTTTAGATTTCATAGTAACTTCTCCGTTTTGTAAACTTTTGCCGTTAACAAATAAGTTCTCGTTTATAGACACATCTTTACCAACATATAGTTTCGAATTCATACTAACATCACCATTTTGTGCGCTTTTACCAGATACAAACAAATTCGAAGATAATGATACATCCCCAATCAAAAACGCACGATTATTCATAGTAACATCACCAGTGGTCGTGCTTTGTCCAGCTACATAAAGATTCGCATTTAATGACGAAACTCCAGTAACAAAAAGACGATTCTTGGCGTTTACATCACCAACAGTAGTGCTCGATCCGGAAACATATAAGTTCGCATTCAATGACGAGTCCCCGATAACAAAAAGACGATTATTAGCGTTTACATCGCCAACGGTCGTGCTTTGTCCAGCTACATATAGGTTCGCATTGAGCGAAGTATCCGCAGTAACAAAAAGACGATTCTTGGCGTTTACATCTCCGACGGTCGTGCCCGAGCCGGCAACGTATAGGTTCGCATTAAGAGACGAGTCCCCAGTAACAAAAAGACGATTCTTAGCACTAACATCTCCGACGGTCGTGCCCGAGCCAGCAACATATAGGTTCGCATTGAGCGAAGTATCCGCACTAACAAAAAGACGATTATTGGCGTTAACATCACCAACTGTCGTGCTTTGTCCAGCCACATATATGTTTGCGTTAAGAGACGAATCTCCAGTAACAAAAAGGCGATTATTGGCGTTAACATCACCAACTGTCGTGCTCGACCCGGAAACATATAAGTTCGCATTCAATGAAGAATCTCCAGTAACAAAAAGACGATTTTTAGCGTTAACATCTCCAATGGTCGTGCTTTGTCCAGCCACATATAAATTCGCATTCAATGACGAATCACCAGTAACAAAAAGGCGATTCTTGGCGGAAACGTCTCCTATGTTTGTTGTCGAACCGGCTACGTATAAGTTCGCGTTCAAAGACGTATCCGCAGTTACGAATAAACGGTTTTCTGTTATGATATCACCATGAACCAAAGCTTTCTTTTCTACGTATAGCCCAGAATTTAATGACGCATCGTCGAGAACAAACAAGCGCGAATTCATAGAAACGTCACCGTTTTGTGTCGTAGAGCCATTAATAAAGACGCCCGAATTAAACGATGCGTCTTGATTCACAAACAATTGAGAATTCATGGTAACGTTTCCATTTTGAACACTATCTCCGGCGACATATAAATTCGCATTGAGTGAAGCATCCATAGTAACGAACAAACGATTTTTGGCGTCAACGTCGCCAACGCTAGTTGTTGTGCCCGCAACATATAAATTTGCATTCAACGAAGCATCCGCAGTAACAAACAAACGATTTTGTAAAACAGCATCGCCGTGTTGCGTAAGAACGCCGTCAATATGCGCGTCAGATTTCAATGTTACATTTCCCGCGTGAACACTTTTGCCCGCAACATACAAATTCGCGTTTAACGAAGCGTCTTTCGCAACAAATAATCTAGAATTCATGCTCACGTCGCCAGCTTGAATGCTCGAACCACCAACAAACAATTTTGAGTTGAATGATGCATCGTTATTAACATACAATTTCGAATTCATTGTAACATCACCTTTTTGTATAGTCTCGGCGTCCACATATAAATTTCCGTTGAGCGAAGTATCCTGTGCGACGAACAAACGCGATTTCATCGTAACATCGCCGTTTTGAATGGACTGTGCATCCACATATAAATTTCCATTAAGCGAAGAATCCTGTATGACGAACAAGCGCGATTTCATCGTAACATCACCGTTTTGCGTAGTTTCGCCGCCTACATTTAAATTAGCGTTTAATGACGCGTCTAGGCCAACTGTTAATTTAGATAACAGGTTAACATCACCAGCCTGTATGCTTTGTTGAGACACATATAAAGTTCCGTTTAATGAAGAATCGCCGTTTACGAACAATCTACCATTCAACGACATGTCTTCTGCGACAACGTGCTCATAACTTATCGAAGTGATAACTGTATTCTGATGATAAGCCTTTACGTATAGATTTCCGTTAACCGTAATGTCTTTACCTATCGACAAATTTCCATTCAATGACGTATCATTATTTACTATTAAGTCGTTATTCACATATAAATTGCGATTTAAAGACACATCAGACGCAACAAATAATTTGTTGTTCAATATGGAATCGTTATTCACATATAAATTATGATTTAAAGACACATCCGCTCCTACAAATAAATTAGAATTCAACGACACGTCTCCAATTACACTTAAAAGCCCATTTAGATCAGTATTTCCTCCAGCATATAAATGTCCGTTTATTGAAGCATCAACGAGAACATTTAAATTTCCGTTTTCAATAGCATTGTAACCTAGGAACAAATTACCATTTAAATAGGTTTCGCCGTTGTTCGTTAATGTACCTGTGAATGTAGGTGTGTCCGTCGGAGCATAATTTCCGGTTAAACCACCATATGTCGCATCAATCTGTGCGGTCGTATAATAATTGGTTAGTTGATCACCAACATAAGTGTTTACGAAAGCGGTTGTGGCTACTTTGGTAGAATTATCACTAATACTTTGTGTTGTAGCGGTTGTATCACCAGCAAACGACGCTTGCGCGTTAGAAAACAAACGCCCATTTATTGTTACGTCTTTACCTGCTGTTATCGCACCAGTGACTTTTAAATCTTTACCTAAAGATAGATTACCATTCATTGAGGCATCCGCACCCAATAAAAGACGCGCGTTCAATGACGCATCGCCATTCATAATGGTTTGTTTCGCTACGATTAAACGATTATTTAATGAAGCATCGCCCTGGCTGATTAATTTTCCTCCCGCATAAATGTTACCGTTTGCTGATATGTCCGAGCCAGCTAATATTTTCAAATTCGCCGAAATGTCGCCCTTTGCGTTAGTCAAACCAGTAACAGTAATAGTTTTTACGGTAGCATCGGAAGCCACGTATAATCTAGAAGCCATGGATACATCTCCAGCTACAAACAAACGCGAGCCGGCAGAAACGTCCGTCGCAAAATTATAAACCGAACCCCCCACTATCGCATTTGTTACCACCGTTTGTACGAATGATGTTGTGGCTATTTTATTCGAATTATCTGACGACGATTGCGTAACGGCTTGAGACAAACCCGCCATAGAAACGTCGCCGTAGACAAAAAGACGCGTTCCCATGGACGCATCTCCTGATAAAAACAAACGCGAGGCCATAACGACATCACCACGGGGATTAAGAATACCATAAATGTTGGTGTTTGTTAAATTTGCGGTTTGAAAGGATACTGTATTAGCGCTTAATGTGTTTTTCACATATAAATTACCGTTTAAAGACACATCACCATTAACATATAAACGCGAATTCATAGACGCGTCACCATTTTGTACCAAGGTTCTGGATAAATATAAATTACCGTTAATGGAAGCGTCGCCGGTTAAAAACAAACGCCCGTTCAGAGACATATCTTGTGCAACAATTAATTGATAACTTAGTTCTGTTATTGTCTGTTTAGTGGTGTAAGCCTTTACATATAAATTACCTCCTACGGTCAAATCATTTTCTAATAATAAACCACCGCTCAAATTTGAAACATTAGTACCGGAACTACTTAAATATCTGGTATTATTCTCTAAAGATGTTAATGCTGTTTGTACGTTTACAGAAAGGTCTTTTACAAAAGCTAATTTGGATGCGCTTACGTCAGTAAATGTGCCGCCGCTATATAATCGAATACGATCAGATTTTATACTCATATTCGGCACACTTGAACCAGTTGTATCATAAAAATTAATAGATGCATCGTTTCTTAAATACATAGCATCACCGCTAATATCCAAAAACCCCTTGATGTAACTCTGTTTCAGCATGTTAGCACTAAAATCCAGCCATTTGCTCATGCCTAATATAATAATAGTTATATTTTATATTTTCATAATAAATATAACCCATAAGATTCGCTATAATTAAAAAATTTGTAACTTAGCGTTGATTAATTTCATTTGGTTCTCTAAAATATAAATGCGTTTTTTCTGATCTTCTACTATTTTTTTTGTTTCTTGTAATTCTTGATCAACCTCTTTTAAAGCAGCGGTTGTTATAGTAAAAATAGCGTTTTTATCTAAATTATTAAAATCGCTTATTTCTTGACCGTAAATAAATAATTTTGCGTCCAACAGATATTTGTCTGCTATCGATTCATTAACAATAAACGTTTTTTCATCAATTATTTCACCGACTGTTAATAAAATTTCACTTTTATCCACTGATATAGCTTTAATTAATGAACCGACGACTAATAATTCGGTCGTTTTATTTGATAAAATCAATGTTCTCTCATTTTCGACACAGCATAATTCATAAATGTTTGGAATAAAATTTTTACTAACAGATACCGAATATTCGAGAACATTTTTCACCTCTTGTGCGATAAATCCCCAAGTTGGTTCTGATCCCTGGCCTATTTTATCAATATATGAATATTTCTTTGGCTGTAGAGCACGGACGCTTTCAAGAGCTTTTTGACCATCAATGTTTTCAATATCTGTTTTAATTCTTTCATCAGAAAAATAAACCGATGACGTCGCGATTAATTTATCCGAGGTAGCTATTGAATTCAGTGCATAAATACTATAATTATAAGCAGATGCGCTTGCTATAGATCCTAATGTAGCTACTGTATTATCATAATAATAACCCGAACTTTGTCCTGTACTACTCGATGATTTATTAATATATAATGGTACCAAAGGATTATTTGTGCCTATACCTATATTACCAGGTACATAAACGTTTTGACTAGACGATGTTCCCAAAGTTACTTGCGATGATGTAGAAGTAACATAAGACGTATTATTAACAATTGTATCTTGTGGCGTGGCTGTGGTACTATATTGATTAATGATTCCATAAACGTTCATATTATTTCGCGCAATCATCGCGCCATTCAAATCTAACGCGGAAGTCATAGAAACATCCCCAGTTGTTATTGAATTACCTTGAACGACAACGTTTCTGCCTACAAATAAATTGCGATTTATAGAACTATCTGCGCCAACATATAAATTTCGGTTTAAGGACGAATCTAAAAGCACATTTATATTATTGTTAAAAGACGCATCCAGCGCGACCACTAATCGTCCGCATAACGAACTATCTTTTATTACTGATAAATTTCCGTTTATAGACGCATCAACCATTTCTGTAGTTTTACCGGTAATAAATACATTTCCTGTCGCGCTCAAATTATCTTTCACATATAATGAGTCGAAACGCAGGTCCGTGTGTATGTATAAATTACCGTAAATCGCTACGTTTCCTGTGTATGATGCGTCTGTGCCGTATAAAAATTTATTAAAAGATACATCGTTTTGGTAGATGGATTTTCCTGTTACATAAAGGTTTCCATTTATCGATGCGTCTCTCCCTACATATAATCTTGAATTCATAGAAACATCCCCATTTTGTATGCTTTGTCTATTCACGTATAAATTAGACGTCATAGATACGTCGCCTAACACGTAAAGTCGACGATTCATAGAAACGTCGGAATTCAATGTGCTGGTGCCGTTCACAAACAAATTCGAACCCATAGATACATCATTTTGAACGTACAATCTATAATTCATAGACACATCATTATTTATTGTAGTTTGCCCTTGCACCGTGAGCCTGGAGAACAAATTTGTATCATTCTGAACATAAAGACGGTTATTGATGGAAACGTCGGATTGGAATATAGACAGACCATTTGCGAATAATTTACTGTTGAATGAAGCATCGTTTTGAACGAACAATCGATTGTTCGTCGAAACGTCCGAATTTAAAATCGTTAGACCACGGGCGTATAAATTCGCGTTTAATGAAGTATCGCTTTGAACATAAAGACGCGTGTTCATAGAAACATCGGACCGTAAAACTGTAAATCCCTGTACAAATAAATTCGAGTTTAATGACGTATCATTCTGTACATACAAGCGCGTATTCATAGATACATCATTTACGAAATTCGAAGCCCCGCACACATATAATCTTGCGTTCATTGATGCGTCTCCGTTAAAAACAGATAGAGCATTATTGGTTACACGACCGTTTTGAAATACGTTTCCATTAATCGTTAGTGTATTACCTATGGTGATCGGTTGGGCAAAGGAGGTTCTACCACCCACCGCCAAATTCGAATTTATAGAGACGTCTCCACTTATAAAAACTCTACCATTGATCGACGCATCGCCAGTCATTAAAAGTTCTCCATTCAATGATAAATCTTCTGCTATCATTAATTCGTAACTTAACGTAGTAATAGTTTGATTCACGGTATATTGTTTAATGACGAGCTGACCAATCAACGTCAAATCTTGAACTACGGTTAAATTACCATATAATGTAGTATCACCGCCTACGTAAAAGTTCTTACCAATATTCACGTCATTCGCAAACGATCCGAGTGCGAGACCTGCGCCTCCTGCAATCGCACCAATAGGTATGGAACCAGCCATATAATTCGCTACCATTAATCGTCCATTTATTGATAAATCTCGCATCACATTTAATCTACCGTTCACTGTTGTATTATTACCAACTGTGAGATTTCCATTTAATGTAGTGTTTTGATTCACATTTAAATTAGATCCTACATTCACGTCTCCTGATGTAGTGTTTGATCCCGAGGTAACTATTGAACCATTGTTAGTAATATTATTTACCGTTAAATTACCCAATAAATTGGTTTGTCCATTAATGACCGTATTACCACCAACAATTAAATTCGCATTAAAAGACGCGTCATTATTTACAATTATACTTTTACCAATAATTGCATTACCGTTTACGATAGAATTTGATGATATTATATTTCCATTCACCGACAAATCATTATTTAAAAACGTGAGCCCATTCACATAAATATTATTATTGAATGAAGCATCATTCATAACAAACAATCGTGAGTTTGTAGATATATCACCGGCGCCTATAATTTGTCCGGCGATTCTTATATTTTGATTCAACGATACATCACCGCGCGCTATTATTTGCCTGTTTACCAGTAAATTCGCAGCAAGAGATAAATCATTTGCTACAAATAATCTATTCCTCATTGTGACTTCATCATTATTTATGGTTTTCGCATTAATAAAAACGTTTCCATTTAAAGACGTATCTCCACGCACTAATAAAGTATGATCAACATATAAATCACCATTCAATGAAGTGTCGCCACTAACTATAAGTTTAGTTCCTCCGATTGATAGATTTCCGTTTAGAGATATATCGTTAGAAACGTAAACATTACGATTTAAATATATATCATTGTTAAAATTAGAAATGCCTTGAACGGAAATGCGATTATTCAGAGAGACATCTCTAACGACAAATAAACGCGAATTCATAGTAACATCTTGTACGTTTGTAGTTCTGCCGTTTATTATCATATTGCCGTTTAAAAATTGGTTTCCGGTAACAAATAAATTACCCTGCAAATATTCATCACTATTAAAAAATGCGAGCCCGTTTATGTTTATATTTCCGTTTAAAGATAAATCGTTATTTAGAACCGTTTTATTAGCTACATATAATCCAGAATTTAAAGAAACATCCCCTCGAATATTTAATCTACTATTCAATGAAGCGTCTCCAATCAAATTGATATTTCTAGCTACGTATAAATTCGAATTGAGCGAAGTGTCTCCGGCTACAAAAATGCGTGTATTAAATGACGCGTCTTTAAGTACAAATAAATTACTATTTACGGATACGTCGTCTAGTGCGAATATGTGAGAGGTAAATGTACTATCCCCCTTTATATATACATCTTTATTTAAAAACGCATTTCCACCTAGCGAAAGATCAGACGCCACAAATAATCTATTATTCAAAGTCAAATTACCTGTTTGTTGTGTTATTTCTCCATTAAATATGCTTGTTCCGAGAACATCGAAATTTGTGGTTGGTCTCGCCTTGCCTATAGCCACATTTCCACCATAGCTCACAACAGTTGAACTATTTGTGCCGTTATTACTTATATCAAAAAGTCCCGTTGTCGTGTTGAATGAAACAGTTCCCTTAGATATATCACCAACTTGATTACTAGATAAAAAATTCAATGAGTTTTGATTATATATATAAAGAGAACCTAATGGTAATGAATCAGTTCCTATATTTATATTCGCAGGGCTACTGGGTATTAAATTACCAGCCATTACCACATTATTCGCACCTACATCAAAAGTTAATATAGTTGTTGCTCTGGTGCTCGAGGTTTGGTTATTTGAAGCGAATGCATTCGATGATATATTTGAATCTGTTACGCCCAATATAAAAGGGTCTATATTAATGGATTGTCCCTCAGAAATTAAATCAGATGTAACGTTATTAATATCAAACGCGCCATCTCTTGAAATATCAAAATCGCGAACATTGGTAATACCTATTGGTCCCGTTTTAGATGTTACAGTGTTTAATACTTCTTGCACGCTTTGTGTAAGAGTTTGAATGTATTGTAATTGAGAAAGAGGTAAAGTATTATAAGTGGGAAAATTAGAGTTTGTGCTATAATTATACGTTATCCCGTTTGGATTTAATTTCATGTATGAAGTTGAATTATACATATTTATATTTCCGTTTAAAGAAACATCATCATATACAGCCAATCGTCGGTTTAATGATACATCACCACCAACATAAAGGTTTTTATTAAGAGACGTATCAGGAAAAACAGAAAATATTTGCGAATTTTCATATGCTACTTTTACAGTCATTGCGGACGAAAATCCGCTCAGTGTGCGATCCAATTTTAATGTGCTTCCATTCATTATGTCTCCTGTTATTGGTGCGACCTGTGTTCCGTTGACGTCTATAACAGTTGCACCGGTTAACGCATCTACTTTTGATATTCCGATTATTTTCGTACCAAGTGGAATAATCCATCCATTTGTAGCATTGTAATAAGAAACTGTTGTACCAACTTCTAGACCTTGTGCACTTTCAATCGGTACAAAATTATTAGATATGGTGTTATTTGTTATCATGGGATTGTTTAAAGTAACCGTATTCGTACCAGGACTAATAGTGGTTGTGATATAAACTGGTCCGCCAATATATACATTTCCATTAAATGATGCGTCTCCACCTACAAAAACGCGTTGATAAAGATAAGCGTCTTGTTCGACATAAAGACGATTTAAATAATTGAAATCAAGTTCATGTTCAATGTTTCCATATATGTGTATGCCTTCACGAAAAATGGCTTTATTTGTTACGTCTAATTGTTTACCCACTAACAAATTTGCTCCGATAACCGTATTTCCATCAATAGAAGCATCACCACCTACCGATATTTTATTGTCCAAAACAAGATTTTTGTGCATCGCGACATTACCCAATATATCTATGTTAGTCTTGATGTTCGTAATTCCAGGCAATCCATTGCCTATATTTATTAAGTTTGCGTCTCCTGCGAAATTCACCGTCTTAGCATTGCTATTAATTAAGTTGAAAGATGAATTATTCGTAATAATATGTCCGCCATCATTAATATTAATATCACCGGAAATTTCCATATTTCCACTGACGTCTAGAATTTTATTATTCGCACGATTATAAAGATTTGGAATATAACACGTATACACTTTACTTAAGCCATTTGTGATAATTGGATTCTGAGCTGTCCCTGCAATACTGAAAGACTGTTTAACCGCCACGATAGACATTGTATTAATGTCGGTCATTATTACGTTACGTAATTTGTTGTAGATGCCGTTGATTCGAGATGCATATCCCGATGCATTCAAAATAGAATTCGGTACAACTGTCCATGTTTGTGCAGCATTACTGGTATATAAAAACACGCCATTATCACCAACAGCCAAACCTATATTTTCGTCATATAAATAAACGCTTCTTAATGTAGCTGTACCGATTGACGTATTACTCAAAATAATATTTGTCCAACTTGTTCCGTCATAAGTATAAGAAATTATATTATTACCCACAGCTACCGCATAATTAGCACTATAACACGAGATGTTGTAATATAAATAAGTAGTATTGATCAAATATTGTGAAGTTACTGTTGAGATTTGATATTTATTAATACCGGTTCCTACGAAATATACGAAATTACCGAACCCATCATTCGCATTAATTGTATTAATTGTGAGATTAGGGGACAAAGTCGTGAATGAATTAATTGAATAAGAACTTTGCGGTAATGTAGCAAAATCAATATTAAAATAAACCATATTCATTTGCAATGAATTTGCTAGTTTGTAAATGATAAAAACGCGTTTTATGTTTCCATTAAATTCTCCTATATAAACAGATACTGCATTACGAACAACAGTAGTAAAATTAGGATCTGAAAATAAAAAAAAATACCAGTTTTGACCCCCGTTTTTTGTATAATAAAAATAACTATTACTTGTGGCCAATATTGCGTAGTTACTATCGTACACGTTAACCGTAAACGATTTCGGAGATATTTCCAAATTACTAAGAGAATCTACTCGAACCCTTGACCATGTTGTACCTCCGTCAGATGTATATGATATGTATTGTGGATAAACTTGATTACCATCTGGTTTCGTATACACAGTGCTACTTGTTCCAACCGAAATTCCGTATGTTTTTGTGGATTTCGAGAACGATGTTCGTAGTACCTCAAAATCAACCTCCTCCATTTTATTAATTTCACCATTGCTTATGTGCGTAGGACCGTTAATGTCCATTACATAATTCTCTGTTCGCGGCGCATAAGTATTAAAACCGGTTGTTGTATAATATTTTACCGCCGAATTTCCCGAAACCATAGTTTGGTTCACTCGATATTTACCTGTATTATCAGTTATTCCAAACGCACCTACTGCACGATTCTGATCATTTGGATACGTGCCCGCCGCGATAGATAAACCCGAATTATTCGGAGTTACTAAACGCATGTAAGTATTTGAATTGTTATCGGTGGCTACCATAGTAATCGCAGAACCCGCTTTTGCGCCCGAATTTTCATACGCATCAAATAAATAAAGACCGTTTGATATATCATATATAATCGTACTTTCATTGTATATATTTGTCGGTTGTCCACGGTTCGAAATATATAAACGTGATAAAATATTAGTGTTTTTTGTGTTTATTGTGGTCGATTGCGCGGCACTAATATTCATGAGAGTGTTCGACGTAATAAAAGTAGAACCAGATGCAGTTAAAACCGTATTACCGGTTGATTGAATATTATTATTTGTTGATATGTAAAACATATTCCCACCACTAGAATATCTTAGTTGCGCATTGGGTGTATTACTGTAATTTAAACTGGTGTCTACATAAAATCCTAGTGTGGTATTCGCATTGTTTGCCGTCAACGACAATCCACGATTGTTCACGTTTTTACCCAGTGTATTCCGAATTTGGTCACCTGTTGAAGCCACAGATAATATATCCGTCTGCGTGGAATTAATACCATTTATATCAAAAGCGCTTGTGGGGTTTTGTTTATTAACACCTATTGTTTTATTTTCAAAATTTCCGCTCATGTAAGCATTTGTGAAATCGCCGTCCAAAATTTGATCTACGGTATCAAAATAAAGATATTTGCTTAGATATAGGTTCTTGCCCACATAATTATCATATGATGTATAGGTATTTTGATAACTATATATATTACCCGTAGCGTAAACATCTGCACCCACATAGATCGAGCCAGGAATAATAAATTTACCTGCATAAGACTCACGCAATAGAACTTTATCAGCAACGAGGGTACCTATCGTTAAATTGTGAAATTGATTTTGCTTTCTTGTACCACCGTATTGTCTCCAGCTATTTGTGGCCATAGTAATTATTTCTTTATACAATTACTATGTATTTTATTTTTTATTGACTTTTTTTTGGGTCTTTCTATGTATTGTTTTACGCGCGCCATTAAATTTCCGGCCTCGTTGATCCAACTTTTGACGTAATGTTTTGCGCTTATTAGATTTACCACGACGTTTATTCGTAAACAATAAATGATTCCTTCTAAATGGAACACAATTTGGCTTGGCTAATCGTTTTATTCTGATTTTTATGTTTCCATTATTGTTCTCCTCGATAATATCCGTATCCTCAACGAACTTGCCGTTTATATTCGTGAATTTTTTTATGTGTTTTATTGAATGACGATTCATTTTATGTATAGCGAGAAAATGTTCTCAAATATTGAGTTTACGTAAAGGTTTCTTCGCTAAAATTATGATTTTTTACGTGCATTTCCTCTATACACCGATGAACATTTAAAATGGGACAAACCGCCTTTGGCGGTTTGCCTTTTAATTTATTTATCGGTAACGTTGCCCTTGAAAATCTAGTGGAACGCCCAAAGGGGTTCCATTTTAAATCTTCAAGAGTGTAAATACGTAATTGTAAAAATAAAATATATTTCTATAGTATAATGCCCTATATTGAGTTCTCAAATCCGGTTAGCGTAAAAACGTCGCCGGTTTTACCCGATGTACCAGCGAATCCATCCGACCCTCAAATAAAACTCTATACTATGAAGAGTCTATTCTCGAATAACGCACAAGTTATACAAAAATCGAGAACCAATTTTGGTGGCGGTGTGGGAACAGTTTCCAATTCAGGACGTAAGGCGAAATATACTTAGTTCTTACGATTTTTGCGCGTTTTTCGGCCCGTTTTTTTTCCGATAAAACTACGAATGTTCTCGATTTCGTCAATAAATTTGTCTACAATATCCCGATAAAATTTACGGAATTGAGAACGTTTCGTTTTAAGTTCATTCTCAGAAAACCAATCGATCTGTATTTTCTCAAACAGCCTCGATTCACTTAGCATTTTTGCGTCCATGCGTTTCCATAAAAAATCATGGTTTTGATTATAGTATTTAGGTAAGTTCTCATCATAAGGTAAATGAAAAATATGAACATGATACCCATTGTGTTCTATTTTATAAAGTCCATTGCGTTTTATTAACTTTTTAATAGATTTTCCATCTCCTAAAAATCCAGTCAATTCTTCGCCACCCTCACGCATGGCGGTTTCATAAGGGGATTCTGTTCCCTCGCAACCACCACCAAAATCAGACCAACCCTTAGCGCTATCTTCAAACTTGTTCTCTTTTCCGAATAAAAAATATAATTTTCCGTTATGTATTGTAACCGGCAAAATCGAACCCGCCACCATTTATTTATACAGAGATTTTATAATCTTACCACTTTAATATCCGATTCTTCTTTTAATTCAAACTCCTTAAAATCTGTTTCTTTTGGAATAGAGGATACGTCAACCGGCCGAATCGTATCATAAAACGCTACCACACCCGGGTTCGCCCGAACTCTCTCTGGATTAAAAGCCGATAAATAAAGCCCATCCAAAGTTTGCACGCGTGAGAGTGCTACATACGTTTGTCCATATTCAAAAACCGAATCTCCAATATCCACTTCAGCGAGCGCCAATGTAGCCCCCTGGATCTTATGAATTGTAAGGGCCCATGCTAAACATAGTGGATATTGCTTCACTGCGATAGTGGGGTATTCCTCCGACTGCCATATATGTGGCGCAATATGTTTTATATGTCCATTTGAGAACTTAACTACAATAATTGTGGTAGTATCCTTATCAAATATATCTACTATTAGGCCCTGCGAACCATTACAGATCTCATTATCCATATCTAAATTTACGGTGCATAGAACCGACGCACTCTTTTTTAAACGTAGAATTCGAGAACATGGAGTATTGTTTAACAAGTTCTCAATTTCGTATTCTTTTTCTTGTTGCGTCATCCTCGCACACTTCAATAAATGTTCGGCGGATATGGCCTTACCACTCTCACAATGTGTTTTACAACCGGTTAGAACCGAATGCTCGAATTCATATTCGTCTTCGTCGATTTTTGAGAACATCATAGAATTCACATAATCTACTTTTGAACGAATGGGAAATAATTTGGTCGGAATCAGACCATTATATTTTGTCGAATCATATGGCCGATTTACGTGCGTCTTTAAAATTTTTACGCTTTCCTTATCTAATTGTCCTCTACGAACTTGCGAAAGGATATTTATGAAGGTGGGGTCCTTCTGTCTGAAAATCGTAGTTAGTGCGATATGATTTTCAGGTTTAAATGTTTGAGCCCATAGCGGCGACTCAAAACAGAACGCGTCCGAATCTTTATCATCTTCTGTTCCAACCGGCGGTAGCTGAAAGAAATCCCCAGTAAAGATCACTTGAATTCCCCCAAATGGTGCGCTACATCTACGCACCCTCTTACCGATTTCATCGAGGATCTCGAATATTTTCTTAGACATCATACTGATCTCATCGACTATTAATGTATTTACAGATTTCCACGCTTGTACAGAGCGGCGGCTTTTTATAACTGATTCTATTATTTTATCACGATCGCTTTTCGCTAGACGAATTCCGCTCCATGAATGTATTGTCCGCGCGTTACAATTCAGCAAAACCGCTGCGCACCCAGTTAGCGCGCAAACCTGTAATTTTCGACCAGTGAGTTTTGTGTCGGCCACCAAATATTTAATTAATTTCGTTTTTCCCGTACCCCCCGGGCCGGTTATAAATAGGTTCTCATTTCTCTTGAATTTTTCGAATGCATAATTTTGCTCCGGACTTAATGTATCATTCATTTTTTATAATTGATATTACTTGTCTGTGTAAAATCAATTTTTACACCTTTTAACATTTCAAATGCCGATATAATATAAATATAATATAAAATATATATGAATATGATTTCAACAACTGGAAGTAATGGTAGATTAGGAAATCAAATTATACGAAACTTAGCAGTTTCTTTATTAGCTAAAAAACACAATCTAAAGGTTGAATACTATAATAAAGATTTAATTAAAAAATTAGGAATTGAATTATTTAGTGGTAGTAATTCATATGAATATATTAATTATTTAACAGATGATAATTACTTTACGATTTACAATATTGATAAATTAAATTATAATTTAAACCCAAATAACAATTATTTTCAGACAAAAGAAATTACAAATTTGTTATATAATTATTTACATAAAGATGAAATAAAATCAAATATTATTAATAATAATCCATTTAAAAAGCGATATACTAAAAATAATGATTTATTTATTCATATTAGATTAACTGATGCTGCACATTTTAATCCAGGAATTAAATATTATATAAACGCAATTAAAAATATAATTTTTGATAATTTGTATATATCAACAGATGATAATAATAATAATATAATAAAAGAAATATTAAAATTATATCCATCTTCACAATTAATTAATTTTGATGAAATAACTACATTTCAATTTGCGAGCACTTGTAAACATATCATATTATCACATGGTTCATTTTCAGCAGTAATTGGTTATTTATCATTTTTTTCTAATGTTTATTATCCTGAATATGAATTAAATAAAATATGGTATGGAGATATGTTTTCTATTGATAAATGGATTAAATTAAGCGTTAATTAATCGGCGTTTGAAATGTTAAAAGGTGTATTATTCATTCAATGTATCTCGTTCCCGATGCTGTTAAGATTATTTAACATATGATACCAAGCTTCGTAATAACTCATTATAGTATATTTGATATCCCACTTTTTACAAAACAATATCAATTCGTCGCTTACTTCCGGTCCTCTATATTGCGGCATCGATGGGAATAAATGATGAATCACTTGATTATTCAAATATCCCATTATCCACCCAACCAATTTATTTTCAGGACTAATATCGACCGTATGTTCGATCGCATAACGAACCCAATTTGGGTTCTCGTTTTTATCAACAATTGGAGTAAAAGTATGAGATAAAGAAAAATGCCCAAATAAATAAATTCCTGTTAGCCACAATGATAAAAAATGATACAACAATGCTTTACTAAAATTTGCGGGCGCGAATCTCATAAACATAGATACTCTCACTATATGTCCGGCTATTATTAAGAGCGCCTGCACCACATTTTTATCGCGAACCACTTTTCTGGGATGCAAATAAAAAGCCCAAAACGGCATTACCAGGAGACCAGAGGTAACCGGCAAAAACGTATAGGCCTGATATTTCAACCATAGTTTTGTTAGAGCATTTTGTTTTTTACTAGCGTTATTATGAAAAGCTACTAGCGGTGCTGTATCCAAATCAATATCATGTCCTATCTTTTGTGGAGTAGCGTGATGTTTATTATGCATATTGTTCCATAAAGAACCATCACCAAACATCATAAACCCCATAAAAAAAATTTGTATCCCTTTATCTATTTTTATATTACCCGTAAGAGAATTATGTCCGCCTTCGTGTTGCACCCAACCGCATCTTCCGCCCACTAATCCGAATAGTAATAATGAAGCTATTATATTATAGCGTATTAGATGAGCAGCCAATAAATAAAGCGCTAATAATTCGAACACTCTATATGATACGTGTAAATAACTAGGTTTAAAAAATCCTCTCTCAACTAACGATTCTCTAAACCTAGCGAAATCTTCTAACATTTCTTTATCCTCTGGTTCGTTTGATTTTATCGATACGTGAGGTAATGATTTCAAAACTGCTTTTGCTTTTTTTGAACGATAGTGAAATTCTTCGAAAACCTGAGTAGCATCCTGTCCTTGCGTCATATAATTTATTACAGAGCCTCCAGGGTGTTTAAAATCGGTGATATCATATTCGCAGTTTTTTATTACAATTTTTGTTTTTTTCATATTTGTTATAATATATAAAGTTTTTATATTATTAAATTACATTTTGTAATTATCTATTAGCATTTGTGATATAAATAATAATTATTTAGCGTATTTTGTTTGCATAAGAGATTATATAAACAAAATATATAAATGTCTTATTATCCATATTCTGTATTTCCATATAGATATGGTTACCCTTATGGCTACCCTTATGGTTACCCTTATGGTTACCCTTATTATCCTTATTCTCTTGATATATTAAGTAACCAATACAAATTAAATGGTCTATATAATGAAATCGATGAATTAAACGATGTGGCTGCACAAAATGGTTTATATAGAGAAATGCCCACTGACGCATCTTGTAATACTGATTTAAATATGCAGTTAAAACAAAAAAATTATGAATTAGTTCAACATATTGTTTTAAAGAATAGCGAAATAGATCAAATGCGCGATTTATTAAAAAAAAATAATATCGACTGCTCGATGAATACTAAAGCTATTTACAATAAACCACATCCCAACAAACCCAATCATTGGCCTCATCCACATCCTTGGACCTGGCCTCATCACTGGCCTTGCCCTCCATTCTGTCGCGACGAAACTACAGAAACACATTCTGTTCATGGCCCTCCGTCAAGTCATGTAATTATACCCAGGGCGATCTCACCAAATTCGTCAAATCAACATTATATTATACCACCACATACACACATAAATCTTTTGCCTTGCGTTCTTCCTCCTAACCCGAAGTAGCTTCTGTATATTCGTCTATAGATTTTCCTATATAAGTCTCTATTACTTTCTTTTTCCAGGGATTCCTTACATCTGTTATATGTTTATTAATAACTATATCCAATTTATTCCAAGATATTTTAAGATAACGCGTTTCCGGCGCGTTATACGCAAACCCTTCCAATAAATATTGTATATCATCAAGAAAACTCGTTTCTGTTGCGGGTATAAATTCTAATATTTGTAATGTAACATCCACGACATTTCTGTAACCATTTTCGTCCATTTTACACTTATTTGATTTGATATTATTATTATCAAATCAATTTTTTTTATTGATGTTCAACTTCCATACAAAAAGAAAAATCTAAACCGTTTAAACACACCGGATTACCATATTCATTTAATATTTGCACGTTTAATCTTTGTATATCCACTTTACTATTATACTCGCGTTTATCACTCACCATAGAACCGTCAGCGCGATTCGCGCTAATCAAATTATTAAAACCAAACAAAACTGTAGATATCGATATTCTAGATATGATGTTTTTATTAATCAACGAACTAGATAACGGCGATATAAAAGAACGTTTATTACTATGCGAAAACTCATCAATGGCCAAATAAATATATTTGGGTCCGAAAATATCAGGTAGCGCCTCTGCTGCTTTAGCTACATTATTCACTGTATAAGTGGTGTTACGAAAACCTAGCACCCAACCCAATTTTGAATTCAAAAGAGCTCTATCAAAATTACCATTACTATCTACTGAAAAATTCATTGTATAAGTATTTGTTGTGCTAACAATCTGTGTTTTACTTGATGAATTGAGCGAAACAGTGATATTATTATCTCCCGTTGATGCGCGTATTTTTGTATTTAATTCCGTATGAAGATCAGTTATTTTACCATATTTGTTATCAGTTATCGTTACAACGTATTTTGTATTTGTGCTAGTTTTGGTTAATATTAAACAATTATTATTTTG
>Ga0214923_10003357_pt1 | contig 20108 bp, 19 predicted proteins | sample LL1510_MetaG_FD_177993 | JGI IMG/M metagenome (GOLD analysis project Ga0214923, IMG submission 177993) | Freshwater microbial communities from Lake Lanier, Atlanta, Georgia, United States - LL-1510 | ecosystem: Environmental > Aquatic > Freshwater > Lake | place: USA: Georgia | collected...
CTTTAAGCACATCTGCTTCTACTGCTGCAAGTTCTTTAACTAGTTCTGTAACAACTTTAAGCACATCTGCTTCTACTGCAGCAAGTTCTTTAACTAGTTCTATCACATCTTTAAGTACTTCTGCTTCTACTGCTGATAGTAGTTTAAGAGCTGTTGATAGCAGTTTATCTAGTTCTGTTACAACTTTAAGCACATCTGCTTCTACTGCAGTAAGTTCTTTATCTACATCTGTTTCCACTTTAAGTGTTTCTGCTTCATCTGCAGTAAGTTCTTTATCTACATCTGCTTCTACTGCAGTAAGTTCTTTATCCACATCTGTTTCCACTTTAAGCGTTTCTGCTTCATCTGCAATAGTATCTTTAAGCACATCTGCTTCTACTGCTGCAAGTAGTTTAACCAGTTCTGTCACAACTCTAAGCACATCTGCTTCTACTGCTGCAAGTAGTTTAACCAGTTCTGTCACCACTTTAAGCACATCTGCTTCCACTGCAGTAAGTTCTTTATCCACATCTGTTTCCACTTTAAGCGTTTCTGCTTCATCTGCAATAATATCTTTAAGCACATCTGCTTCTACTGCAGCAAGTTCTTTAACTAGTTCTGTAACAACTTTAAGCACATCTGCTTCTACTGCAGCAAGTAGTTTAACCAGTTCTGTCACAACTCTAAGCACATCTGCTTCTACTGCTGATAGTAGTTTAAGAGCTGTTGATAGCAGTTTATCTAGTTCTGTTACAACTTTAAGCACATCTGCTTCATCTGCAATAATATCTTTAAGTACATCTGCTTCTACTGCTGCAAGTAGTTTAACCAGTTCTATCACCACTTTAAGCACATCTGCTTCTACTGCAGTAATATCTTTAAGCACATCTGCTTCTACTGCAGCAAGTTCTTTAACTAGTTCTGTAACAACTTTAAGCACATCTGCTTCTACTGCAGCAAGTAGTTTAACCAGTTCTGTCACAACTCTAAGCACATCTGCTTCTACTGCTGATAGTAGTTTAAGAGCTGTTGATAGCAGTTTATCTAGTTCTGTTTCCACTTTAAGCGTTTCTGCTTCATCTGCAATAATATCTTTAAGCACATCAACTGCTTCAGGAATTACATCTTTAAGTACATCCACATCTGCATCTATATTTATTTTATCAACAAGTATATCAACTTTAACTTCTAGAATCACAGTAAATGAAGCTTCTACTAGTTCTTTAAGCACTGCAGTATCTTCTTTAAGCACATCAACATCTTCTATTAATAGTATTCAAAATTCTCAAATATCATCATTAAGCAGTTCTGTTGTATCTCTTTCTACATCTACATCAACAATAGGTTCTACTTTAAGCAGTTCAGTCGTATCTCTTTCCACATCTACATCAACTTTTCTTTCAACCCTTGCTTCAACAGATCAAAGTTTAGCTAATGCTGGACATGTTTTGTCTGCAGTACCTCTAAATTCTACTACTATAAATGGAGGTGCATATCCACTTCCTGTTTCTAAATATCCAATTCAAGAAAATATTATTAATAGAAATGGTTGGTATCATATATCAACAAATAAAGGCGCATCTAAATGGACAATATACCCAAGAGGAAATGACGGTTCTACTAAAATTCCTATTTCAGGAATTAATCAAATTTACTTTACAATTACATTTAATAAATTAACACCATCATATCTTGTTCCATCTATAACTTTATTTTATGGAGCTGCAGGCAATTATTTAACATTGTCATATTCTGGAACAGCTTTAAAATCAGGAACATATACTGTAGTAATGAATTTTAACACAATATTTGGTCAAACCAATATATTAAACACTAATTATAACAATACAGTAGGTTCTATAATTACTTTTTCGCCTGATACACCAAATTCATCTCCAACTAATATACCGACAAAATCCTCAACAGTAGATAGTATATCATTAAATCAATTAAATACTTTTTATAATGCAAACAATGTTATAGTTTGCGGAGGTAATGTAATTTTACAGTCAACTGACTGTGGTGCTACTTATACTGCATATTCAGCATTAGCAACTGGAATAAATACAAATATCAATTTAAATTGCAATAAAATATTTTATAATACTCCTTCTCCACTTTATATGGTTGTCGGTGGTCAAACTACAGGAGGAACTGGTGGTATTCCTGGTATTTATTACAGCACAAGTGGTTCATCATACACTGGTATAAATGTTGGTTCATCATCTGATAATTATAAGTTTAACGCAATAGAAAATAATAATGCATATAATCTATTTACAGGAACCGAAATAGTATATCTATGTGGAGGTCAAACAAATGGTGGAACAACAGTTCCTTTATATTATTCTAGTAGTCCTACAGCTTCTTGGACAAACATTACTACTTCAACATTAAAACAGACAGATATTATTAATGTAATAACTTATAATTATGGAATAAATCAATTTATGTTAGGATTAAATTTTGTTAGTTCAACAAATTGCACATTAGCATATTGTTCATATACTGCACCATCTACGTTTACAATTACATTAGATATAACTACTGGTGGTTCTACAGGAATATTTGGAGGAGGCACATCAGCTGTAATAAGAGATATTAGATCTAACTTTAACAATAATATGTTTGTGGCTGTAGGAAGAAATCACGCAGGAACAAATACAATTATGTATTCTACAACAGGAGCTTCTAATTCTTGGACTGCAGTATCTCCTAATCCTATTTCTTCTTCAGGAATATGTGGTGCATTTAATGGAACTATGTGGTTAGCAGGTGGAGGTGATGGTACAACTATATCTAACAATTCATTTGCATATTCATATGATGGAACTACTTGGACTTCTTTGCCTTACACTGCTAATGTGAATCCATTTACCACGGTTACTGATATAAGATGGAATGGATTAACTTGGGTTGCATGTGGAACAGGTGAGTTCAAACTTGCTTATTCTTATTCTGGATTAACTTGGATAGGAATAAAAAATGCTTCAATACCTGCATCATTAACTTCTGTCGGCAATTTATATCCAAATAACTATCAATTTATGATAAGTTCATTATATTTTGAAACAAAAGAAGGAGCCAATATTGCTCCAGGCACAACACAATATATGTTTAACTCTGGTGATGTTGACAATAATTATCAATATAATGTATTAAATACTTTAATAAGTAATTTATATAAATCAGATTTATACACATACGCAAATCCTTTAAATATTATATCAAATTAATATAACTGAGAATTTGTAATATTATATAAAATAAATAATATAGTAATTATATTAAATTATTTATTATTAAATGTATTTTCATATTTTCAATTATTTTGTCATAGGCAAATATATTTTTAATAATTCTAATAATAATAACATTCTTTTATCCAATATATTTATTTGATGTCTTAAATTATTTAATTCTATTTGTAAACATAATGTGACTAATTTATTTAAATATGAATTTTTATGATTTTTTATTTTATCATAGATATTTTCTAATGTTATATTTATATTTTGAACAGCTGTCATTAAGTGATGTTCTATCATTTTTTTCAAAACAATCTTAATAAGATTGGAGGTATTTGTCTTTAAGTATTTTATTTAATAATATTCGGCTAAAAATGAGAATGACAATTTTTCATAATAATATTTATAATGCAATGAATAAAGATATATTAGAGTTTAAAATACCTTATGATGTTAGTATTTTTCTTGTTAATCAATATCTACAAATCTACAAGAAATAAATTCTTTGGCTGTAACTAATTTAGTTTATGCTTTTTTCAAAATTTAAATATTACTATTATTATAAAGTAGTAATTGGTTTTTGCAAAGCTAAAAAATTAATTACTAATATCTATTTTTTCGTGTCTTTGAAAATCTTCTATTGCGTTTTGTTTTTTGTCCCTTTTTCCCAAGTTTAGATCTAACAAATCCTTCAATAGCTGATTTATTTCCAAGTATTAAATGAACTACATTTTTATAAAAAGAACGAAAATCATTATGATGTTTTTTAATATCATCAAATGAAAACCATTTAATTTGTGTTTTCTCAAATATTTTTGTATCTCTAATGATTTTAGGTTCTAATCTTTTTTGTAAAAATTGCTGATTATTATTATAATAATGAGGTAAAAATTCATCATATTTCATGGGAAAAATATGACATCTGTATGTAGTATATCCATGAGATTTATAATTAATATTATATGTTCCATATTTATTTAACATTTTTCGTATATCGCTATCACTTCCTAAAAATCCGGTTAGTTCTTCTCCTCCCTCTCTAATTGCGGTTTGAATAAATGTTTCACCTTTATCAGTTCCACCTCCAAAATCGCTCCATCCGGGATTTTCATCAATATCTCTTTCTTTACCAAATAAAAAATAAATTTTTCCATTATGTAATGTTACAGGTAAAATACTTCCTCCCATATAAAATATCATATATTATTTTAATCCAAATATAAGTTATTTCCTTTGAATTTAGTCTATCAGCTTTGTATTTATCGGTATTAGTCAATAAGTATTATAATATGTATTGAAAGTATTTGCTTGATAGTTGCGTCATTCGTGATACAACTCAGCAACATTTTTCGGTGAATTTATCATGCGAAGGCTCCGCTTGAATGGAAAAATATATTAGCTAGGATTTTTCTGGGGTATTTGAAGAATCTAAGGAATGGAACTTTACTCATGTTAATGTATTATCGTGTTAAATAAATTAAATATGCTATTTTATCTGAGGCAGACTCAGATGGCTCTATATCATATACAAAATCATCTGGTCTCGTTAGTAATGTATTTAAATTTACTACATTATACATTTCACCCACCTTATTTGAAGAAGCTTGTATTAATTGATTCCATTGTTCTATAGATGTTTTATATTTTTGATAACGAGGATTTGAAGGTAAATATAAATTTAGTATATTTATTTTGATACTACCTAATTTTGTTCTTAATGCCTTTAGAAATTTCATATATGAATCAAATAATCTTCTTATATCTGTAGGTCTTAATTCTGTTCGATTATTTAAAATATCATTGCCACCTGCTGATATAAATATATAAGTATTAGTATTATTGAGATCTATTGGTATTTTATCTAATTGTCCATATAAATCACTTATAGTTGCTCCATCTTTAGCAAGATTTATAACTTTACTTAATTTTGATTTTAAACTATCATAAACTGATTTTCCAGCGGGAACATAATTAGCATTATTTAAAACACTATCTCCCATTAATATTACAGTATCATTGTTAGTTAGTCCCTCTTTTAAACTCTTAAAATAAGCACAATAAAATATTATAACTATTGAAATTATTATTATAGCTACAGTTGTTAATTTTGGATAATTATTCATATAATATAGTTATATAAACTATTTCGCTATATTATATATGAGTGACAATAGAACAATTAAAGAAAAAATAGCTGATAGAAAAACAGATTTACTACGCTATGTAACATATATACAAAAATATGAAAACGAGTTATCTCAACTAAATAATAGTCTTATAAGGTTACAACAATCAGGTAACCTAACTGATAAATATAAAAGAGAAATATATGACAAAATTAAAACAAAAAAAGCTCATTTAACTTTTTATAAAAAAGCAGAAAAAAAAACAAAAGAACAAATACAGAAACTTGAAGAAGCACTTCCCCCTCCTCTAACTAAACCTGACTTTGTTATACCAAGAACCAATCCTCCTTTTAACATAGAAAACCCAAAAGAAGAAAAATTAAGTGAAGATGAACATAAGTTATTAGAAGAATTAAAAGAAGGACAAGAAGTTCCAATAAGTGAAGATGAACGAAAGTTATTAGAAGAATTAAAAGAAGGACAAGAAGTTCCGATAAGTGAAGACGAACGTAAATTATTAGATGAACTAGAAGAAGAACAAAAAGTAAATGCTAAAAAAGCACAACAACAGCAACAAAATTTATTAGAACGTGAGAGAATATATGAAGAAAAAACAGGTAAAAAATATAATCCACTTATTACAGATGATGATGACACAGTTTCTGTATCAGAACCAGATAAATCTAAACGATTTCTTTCTTCTTCAAAAACAAAACGTAAAACTCCGACTGCTCCTATTGAAACTATTTCTAGTAAAGTTAGTAACAAAACTAAAGAAAAACGTCCAACACCAGAAGGAATTGAATTAGTAGAACTATCAGAACCAAATAATTCCATACCATTGGGGTCTACTTTAAAAACAAAACATAAAACTTCGACTACTCCTATTCAATCTATTTCTAGTAAAGCTAGTAACAAAACTAAAAAGAAACGTCCAACACCAGAAGGAATTGAATTAGTAGATTTAGCAAGTAATCGTCCAGTGTCAGAACAATTTCGTATAGATGATGTTGGAATTAATGAGAAACATTTTGTATCCCAAACAGGATTTAGAGAAACATTAAAACCACTAGTAAAAAAAGAATTAGTAAAATTAGATGAAAATATATGTCAAAATATTATTACAAATGGGTTAAAAGTTAATAAAGGACACTTTTTTCCAAGTCAATTTCCAAAACTAACAAGAATTAAACCAATAACATTGTCAAAAAAAAAAGGTGGTAAAAGAAAAACTAGAAAAAGAACGACAAATAGAAAAAATAAAGGTTAATAAATATAATTATGAAGTTGAATTCCAATTAGCTTGCATAATATACCATATATTACTTGTAGCATCATAAACGAGTGTTGACCAAAAACCTGTAGGTTCTGAATATCCAGCGTATCCTCTGACTATTACTGTATCATTACCACTAGGTTCTGTTCTGTTTAATGGAATAACAACATTCGTTTGGGTTACAACATCACTAATACAATTATTTTTTATCATAATCTCTCGTCCATTATATTTAGCTCCAGTTGGCAGTTCAATAAAATATTGATTCGCACCAAAATTGTCATTAGAGCAAATAATCCAATTATTATTATCTGGAATCTTGTATGGTTCATTAATATTATAATCATTACTTGAATTATCAATAATTATAGGCGCACCTTTAGAAAGCCAGGAAACTCCAACTCCTCCACTAGTATTATTGGTGTTAGTTATATTTCCATTTGAATTTAATAGCCAATATCCAGACGCATTATCAATAGTATAATTAACAGTATTAGAACAGACAGAACCATTACAAACTTGAACTGTAAAAGTTCCAGAATTTAAACTATTAGGTACATAAAACTGTAATATAGTAGAATTAACAAAGTAAACAGTTGGTGTAAATGTTCCAAATCGTATGGTAGAATAAGAGAAAAAATTTGTTCCATAAATAGAAACTACAGTGCTAGAACCAGCAGGACTCTGAAATGTAGATAAACTGATAATTTCTGGCCCATATGAAAGATTGGATGGATTAACCCATCCCTTATATCTATTATTATAGTTTTGATAAACTAAATTAGACATTTATATTATAATAATACAAATAATTAAAATATTAAACCAAATATATATAATAATAAAAGATGTTAACATTATTTTTGAACGGTTTGCAAATTATTTTATTAACAACTTATATTTTTACTTCGACTATAAATGGGTATAATTCAAAATATATGTGAATATTTATCGGGAGCCGCATATTGTGGTAAAGATAATATAAGATAATGTAATTGGCTAGTCCAGCATCAGGATTTGCATATCGAGATACGTCATACGATATAAAAACGGATTTACAAGGATGTGTAGGTTATTTAAGTTCTAAAAAAACAATTTATGTAGCATTAAGAGGTTCATCTAGTGCTGAAGAAAATATGCTGGTTTTGTAAATACAGTTATAAGTAATTATTGGAAATAGATATGGTTCCGCATATATCGCCAACTACCGGTTTTGAATACCTACATTAATGTAGAGAGGTTTACGAAGATGAAGACGATGTACTACTGGAAACCAATCAATACTCACTAACACAAACTAACACTGATGCTCATTAGTTATTAGATGAACTAATTGCGTATTATTTCATAAATTATTTATTAAATAAATTCTTAAAACCATTTGCTATATGTGTTATAGATTTTGTTTTACCATTTTTTGTCTCACCATAAGTTCCTGTATAGGCATTCCAAAAGAAAAATAAACTTATCAATAAAAAGTAAATACCTGTTACATATTCTAATACTTTATTTGATAGATTTTTTGTTATGTATGCTCCTACAAATGCCATGAAAAAATATGTTACAAACAGAATTACCGATATCCAAACTTTTACTTGACCTCTTTTATAGTATTCCAATACAGCTAATAACGAAATTGGAGGTATTATTGCTAGTAATACTGTTCCTGCTGCTGTTTTAAAATCAGGAACAATATTTAATATTAATAAACCAGGTAACATTACTTCTGCTCCTGATTGACCTAATGCCCCTCCAAATAAACCAGCTATTACACCTAAACCTATTGTTAATAATATATTTGATGTCATTAAATTATAGATATATATTATTTTATAGTGGACCGTTTTCATCCATTTTCATTTTAATATTACCCATTATATATTTATTACAAATTATATATGTTAAATATCCAAAAACTCCCCCTACTATAAATCCTATTGTTAGTTGTAATATGCTATGATTGTTATATAAATAACGTTGAAATAATGATATAATTGATATTAATGAATACAAACTTGTTATGAATGGATTATTTAATGTCATTGTTATAAATAATAAACAGTAGCCACAATTTTGAGCATGACCAGAAGGCATACCAAATTTATCAAAATCTATACAAGCCCCATTTACAACACCAACCTCAATCGCTTTTTGATCTTTTGTTGGTCTGGGTTCTTTTATTGCTAATTTTAAAATAATATTTAAAATAGTATTTAAAATAAATCCTAATATAAAAAATTGTAAATATGTTGTAATATTACGAAGCAAAAAAAGAGATGAAATAAATAATATAATTAAAGCGCCAATATAATCTCTCAAATGGTATAAATCCATTAATATATTTCTATATTAATTAATTTAATATTGATACAAATTCTCAGATATTAATGTAATACACCAATCGGAACCATGTAAATCTACAACATTACCTCTATCATCTAATAACGTTACTCTTAAACGATCTATATTAACAGGTCCAAAATAAAAACGTTCATTATCTTGAAATTGACCACTTAATTCAGTATATAATTGACCTGTTGTCATTGAACCATATTTTATTGGAATTATAGCAAATGTATCTGAGTTAGTTGGTGCTTTTGCTCTAAATGATATTGTTTTATTTCTATTTTTAATGATTTCATTTATTGTATATATTTGTGCCTGGGTTAATGTTCTTGGAGCTGAGGGTAATATCTGTTCTATACTACCTGTACCAAAATCTATTTTATCCTGAAGACTATTAAATAAATTATCTGGATTTACTCCTAATGTAGCTGCTTGAGCTAGCGTTATATTTGATAGATTACCAACAGCATTTATATCTAATATTGATGGTAAATTTGTTACATTTGGACTACAAATATACGGTTGTGAACCCGTATAATATGATGGCAATGGTAATGTTTTTGATAATTCTGTAATAGTTATTAAACCATTATTTATATGATTTTGATTATAATCATCTAAAACTAAAATAAAATATTTTGTTCCATATAAGTTTAATACACCTTGAGGAATATTACCGCCTGAAAATATAGGTTGAATTGGTAAACGAAACCCCATTAACCAACCTAATGTACTATCAAATGTATGTCCTTGATTACCTGATGCTGAACAAGGATATGTTCCTGATACATAACAACTTTTTGTTCCAGTAATATCAAAAAATGTGAAATAAGCATTGTTTCCTGAGTCAAAAGTGTCTTGATATTGTGTTATTGTTTTTATAGGAACTGGAGTTTCGGGTGAAATATAAGGTGCATCCCAACCATCTAAATTTAAGGTTATTTTTCCATTATTTGGATTAAAAACTGCTATATCGGGAGCTGGTCCTGCTGGATACGTAAATGAATTTGTATAATTTGGACCGGGCGTTTGTTCTGGAGTATCAGTATATGGAGATTGAAAATATTTTAGATTAGTAAACGCATTATTTAAAGCACTACAAAATTGTGATGGTGAATAATTTCCAGGTTCTACAAAAATTTTAAATGTTTTTCCAGCATTTGTAATCCAAAAACAAGTATTGCCATATACATAATCTATAGTATACCAAGTATACGGAATTTGTATTGAATATAAACTTAAACTAAGAACATTTATTAATGGGTCTGATAAGTCTAATGTATAATTTGTTGACATACTTTCAGAGCCACCTGATGCTTGACGAAACTGACTATCTAAATTAATAAAACGTTTTGTTACATTTTTTAAATTAGGATTTAGTGTATCTTGAGCAACTGGAACCTGATAATTATTACTAACACCTAATTGCTCACGTTTCATTGGCATATGATTATTATCATATATATCTATTTTTTGAATACGATCTGTTATTTTATTTTTTTGAACAGGATTATCTTGAGGAAGTGCTTCATATTTATACCATTCATTAGTTTGTTTCTCGTTAGAAGTATATTCAGCAGCTTCTCCTGAAGATTCTAATTGGTGCATATAACGCAATAATTTTGTTTGAATATTCTGAAAAAAATTAACCAAGTCTGGACGATTCTCTCCATTGGAAGAAAAACGTTTAATAAATTTGTTAGTTTTATCTATAATTTCATCAGATGTAGGATCATCTAATTCAAGAATTTCTAATAATTCTGTTATTGTATAGCTATCTACATTATAATCAACTGTGCTCATATAATTAAATAATCTTAAATTTTTATATTTTTACTGTTATACATTATTTATTTTGTTTCTCTGTTCTTTTACGTTTTTTTGGAATTATTACAAAAGAAACTTCATTTTCTTCTTGAATAAATTCCTCATCCATATTATATTTATAATAACTCATAAATAGTTCTTTTACCTTATTTTTTAGGTCTTTTAATTCATAAATCCAATGAATAAATAACTTTTCTGTAATAATAGTTATTCCTATTCTACATTTCATATGGGATTTGCCTTTAAACAAAATATTATCAAATATTTCTAATATTTCTGGATCAAATGCGTCTATTTGAACACGACTTACCCAATATTTTCCTCTATAAATATAACGATTATATTCATTATTATCATAAATTTTATGTCTTTTATCATGAACCAATTGATTTCTAATTAATCCAATTCCTTCAATTTTGTTAGTTTCATTATTCATTTCAGCTATAAATATCAAACTTCCAACAGGGTATTTATCACGTATTTTTAATGTAGAGCCATAAATAACATGTTCATTATGATTAACACGATAATTAATGTTTTCTTGATATGTTGTATTGTTAAATCTTGTACAAGCTAAATAGTACATTATTAGTTTAGTTTAATTAACTAAAATAACTAACAAATCAATTTTATTTATAAGTTATATTTATACCAATTCTCCGCCCATTTTCCGCAATTCCTTGTAGTATTAAAAAGATAGGACTTTCAATAAAAAAAAACTAACATTAAGTTATTGGTATAATAAATTTAAGTTATATATATATATTATATGAATTTTCCTCCTGAATTTGATTTACAAGTTTACAAAACAGAAAATAAACATTTAGATTATATGAGCAACAAAACCCTAATTGAACATTATAATTTTTATGGTTGTAACGAAGGGTTAGTATCTAATTGTATACGAAATAGAGATGATTTTATTAATTTAGTTCCAAAAGACAAAATGATTTTAGAAATTGGTCCTTTAGCGTGTCCTACTATGCCAGTAAATAAATCAAATGTACATATAGTTGATTATTTTTCAAAAGAAGAGTTACAAAACAATTACAAGGATGACCCAAATGTTGATATTAATAAAATTTGTGACGTAACATATGTTTTAAAAGGTAAAATAAAATATATAGAAGTTATTCCAAATATTTTTGATTTATGCTTTAGTTCTCATAATATTGAGCATGTTCCTTGTCTAATTTCTTTTTTAAATAATGTGTCAAGCATATTAAAAAATAACTCATATTTTTTTCTATGTATTCCAGATTATAGATATTGTTTTGATCATTTTAGAAATCCTTCAAATATATTTGAAATATTAGATAGTTATTTCAATAATCAAGATAAGCCGTCTCCAGTAAATTATTTGGAAAGTAAGTATTTAACTTGTCATAATGATTCAAAAAAACACTGGGAATCACTTCATAGTTCATTTAAAAATACATTTGTAAATATTAATGAAACAAAAAATTTTTTAAATATACAAAGTATAAAAATTATAAATGAAATTAAAGATATAACAAAAATATATGAAAAATGTAAAAATGAATATATTGACGCACATTGTTGGAAATTTACACCATTTACTTTTAGGACTATTATTGATATATTGTTTAAAACTGGATTTATTGAATTAAAAATAGAAAGAGTATATAAAACATTAAAAGGTTCAAATGAATTTTATGTAATATTAAAAAAATAATATTACATTTTTAGTAATAATTGCTGTTTTTATATTCTTTATTATCACTAATATTATCATGTAGAATAGTTATTTTTCTTTTACACCCTTGAAGATTTAAAGTGGCACCAAACATAATCAATTCCATGTAAATTTTAGGTAGGCATACTAATAAATATATGGGTTGATTAAACAGATTTCTTCCTCCAGAATAATACTAGTAAATCTCTGAAACGTTCGTACATATTAATATGGGTTGTTTCTTTAAATTGTTTTTCTAAAATACTATAAAGTACGTATTTAAATCTTCAAGGGTGTAAAATTTATTTAGAGCAACACGTATTTTTTGGTTAAATGCCGAGTTATTTAACCAAAAAATATGAACTCATTCTCCTAAAAGGTGTATTAACTAAATTCTATATAATGAGTTTAATATTTGCTTACTTTATCGTATATAAGAAAATTCTCGTCTAATATTATTTCATTTAATATCTTTTTATACCTTAAATCATTATATATTTTAACATTTTTAACCAATTCTAAATATAGATAAAAACGCAGATGTATTATTTCCTGATGATGGTGAATTATATGTAGTAAATGAATTAGACTGACCATTTGATATTCTAACCATAAATGAGGTGTTTGTTAAATTAACTATAAATGATGTTGTAATAGTTCCAGTATAATTACTTGACGGAACTGAAAATGATGGGGTACTAGGAACACGATTATTTGTATCACTCACGACAAAATCAAAATTTGGGTTACCAACAGCAGTACCATTTAAAGAACATGTTACAAAATGTATAATTTTTTTGCTGTATAATTATGTAAATCCTTAAAATATTGATTTAGTGTTTTACATAATATCTTGCTTCCACATTTATCTTTTTAAATTCATCATCAATTATTGTTTTTATATTATAATTAAATATTTTATATTTCTTCTGTCCATTCTGGCATTAAAATGTCCATATCTTCTTTAGTTATACGTCTGTTTGGTCTAATTTCGTATAATTTTTCCATTTTTTCATCATATATATCTTCTGGACGTTTTACAAATTTGGCTTTTTTACGATAGTTATTTTCATCTTTTTGTGTATTTAATGGTGATACATAATAATATGCTAAACTTTTACGATATATGTTATTCGGACATGTTAATTTATCGGGTAATCCATGCCATGATATATCATTAGTTTTGAATATAATAGCCCGATTAAATTTTACATCTGTTTTAGTTATACATTTGGAAACATCACTATTCCATAATTCATTAGAACCATTCCAATTAGTATTCCAATCTTTTGTCATGAATAGAATAATATTAAGTCGTCGTTCTTTACCTGAGAACGGATGTTTTTCATAATCAAGATGTATATTTAATCTTCCATTTCGGGGATGTACATGTATTCCGGCGCCATGTAAATATTCATCAAATTCTAAATTATCAATAGCGGTAATATTTCTAATTATATTTGTTATTTCAGGAGTTGATAAGTAATAAAAATAATTTTTAATCTCTTTAGGTAAAATATTTATATTATCAAAAGTATATTTAACTTCAATTGGATTTTTATATTCATGCCAACAATGATCTGGATTAGGAAACAAATTAGATATTTTTTCAGCATATGTTTCTTCTAAAAAATTATCAATTACGACATGTTCAAATGGTTTAGCAGTTATAAATTTATCTTTAATTGTATAAATATCGTTTATCCAATTTCCAAAGTAATTAATAATTGAATCTTTAGAAATGTCTTCTAAATAATTTTTATCAATCTTACTTAATTTTTCTGTTTTTAAATCTTTATTCATTTGTTTATATAATATATAATATAAATAAATCTTATAATATGAATACAAATTTAAGTATGAAATTTGATTCTAGTAGAGATATATTATTTTCTCATAGTTTGTTAAAGAGACCTATAACTAGTAAAATTATTAAAACTAATATTTTTGAAGAACATGAAAATCAAAAATATATAGAATTACAAAAATATATAAAATTAAAAAAAGAAATTAATGAATTAAAAAGAGAAATATATGAGATGGAAATGGAAGAAATAGATATTAATAAACAAATACAAATTGAAAATAAAAATTTTATTGATATGAATGAAATGATGAAGATTACTAGCTATGTACATAATAAGTTACAAGAAAGACTTGTTAATAATTATAATCCAAATATAAATGGAAAAAAATTTTTAGTATTAATAGCTTGCCATTGTAATTCTAAAATAAAAGTAAATACACTAAAAAATAACTTGAAGTATTTTTCATCAGATTATTGTAATAAAATAGTCATTAATACTGAAAATTTACCTTATAATGATATAGTTAAAAAAATTTGTAATCCTTCCAAAAATATTTCGTATTATGAAATACCCAATACAAACTATTATGATTTTGGAAAATGGGATTATGCCATTAAAAATTTAATTAATACAGATAATTTTGATTATATTGTATTTACAAATGATTCGTTTATTATACATAGTTCAATAAACCATTTTTTTAATTTGGCAGTAAAAAAAAATGTGGATTTTTATGGATATAATGATTCTACTCAAAAACGATATCATTATCAATCTTATTTATTTATTTTGAAAAATAATGCTATTAAAACTTTTATCAAAAATGTTAATAGTTCCAACTTAAAAATTAATAATCAAGAAGACGTTATTGATAATTTTGAAACAAAAATGACTGATTGGTATTCTTCAAGAGATTGTTTTTTAGAAATAGGTAATTTTGAAATGCATAAATATAATAACATTTTTTTTACAAGTGATAAATTATATTCTATATTAATATATTCTTATCTACTACCATTTACAAAAATAAAGAGAATTGAACAAGATTTAGAATAAAAAAGATATTACTATTTTTAATTTCATTATACGTCAAATCATAGTTTTTAATCCTTTAATAAATTTATTTGTTAATTTAAGCGAAGAAATTTTAGATGTCATTATAATAAATTATATATTTCAATTTTATTATTAATAGCTATGTATTTAAAATGAAAAAAGGTGTAGTTCATAAATTTATTAATAATGCGACAAACTAAAAATAAATAATCAATCACTGTTATATTAAATAAATATGACTTATTGGTTTACTACACATAAAAGTTTTTAAAAAATGGCGGTTTTGGGTCTAATAATTTTACAAATGATACTTTATGCTTACCTCTTTACCTCTTAACCTCTTAAGAATTTTGATCTTCTTCCTTTTATAGAAACTCCCTGATATAAGTGTCTAATGGTTGATATCTCTCATTATTCAAGCTCTTAGTAAACAAACTCCAAGGAGTATAGCTTTGAAGGGCACTTAATCCCTCTTCACAGAAAAGATTAAGAAGAGCTGGACTGAAACCGGACATCATGGAAGCATTCTTTTGAGTAGATAAACTTGGAAATCCAGAAGTTGAACGTAAGTTCCAGAAGAGAATATGAGGAGTCTTGAAAGGCTTTCCCCAAAGTCTATTTCCTGCTTCAGCATATTGTGCTTCAATTGATGTCATTAAAGAAATTGATTTATGGTCAGCTTCATCCATTTGCATATCAGAAAAGATAGCAAGAACCATGTCCTCTACATCTTCAGGTTTTAACTTTTGAGTTACAATTGCGTCAAGAATCATTTTCAAAGCAGCAGCAAAGTTTGTATTCATCCCCCAATCTGAACGTTTTACAGTATTAACCATCTCAACAAATGTGTCTTGTCCAGTAAGATTGACCCAAGATGGAGAGGCACTGAAAGTCATAACTCTCTTACCAAGCATAGACTTCTCAGCAACACGAATACTAAGAGCAATAGCAGCATTCATTGGGTCTCCATTCATAGAACCAGATACATCAACCATCGCAATCATCTTACCAAGAGAACCGGTTTGCTTGGAGTTATCAAGCCATTGAGCATTAAGTATCGCTGCTTCAACAGAAGTCTTTTGATTATGATAAATAAGTTGCAATGCATCTTTGGTAAAATTATTGAGACCAACTCTTTTACCTTTGACTTCAACTTCTCCCTTAACAGCCTTTTGAGCAAACTCCTTGAACTTATTAGCACAAACAATGCGATCAGCAAGTTCATAACGTTGCCTTCCATCTTTATTAACATTTAAGAATGCCTTCTTTTGCTTGAACATAGTAATAGACGTTTGCTTAGAAGGTTCAATCTCAGACCAATTAAGTCCACACTGCTTAATCTGAACAGTATCAAGTTTCTTGTTTAAAGAGGAAATTAACTTACGAAAGTTCATTTTTGCCTTAATAATTGCTCGCTTTTTATCTTCTGCTGTCTTAGCACTTACAATGTAATCGCAAAAATAATCAGTAGCTAGCTCAGTAAAGAGTTCGCTAAATTGAGACTTTTCACGAGGAACCCACTTGGCAGCAAGAGATGGATTATCACTTAAAGAATCTTTTTTCAACTGATTCAAAAGAAGCTGAGAACCATATTGAACTAAAGGAGAGGACTTATTTCTCTTATAAAAAAACTTGATGTCCTTCCAAGAACCATAAGGATGAAAATCCTTAGCTGCTCCGTCAGGTGGCAGAACAAATAATCTAAATGCAAACTTTGCTAGTTCTGGATGGTGACTATGCCAAACACTAAGTAACATGTAAGACAAAGCATATTCACCTTTGCCGTCAATAATATCGCGTGTATGTCCAATCATGCGATACATAATAGACATGTAACCGAGGTATTCATCACGATAAATGATTGAATTTTTATATGAACCGTTAAGTTCCTTAAGAATCTTATCAGTTTGTTCGGCAAGATTATTAATAGCGGTTTCATCTCTTATTCTAGTTAACTGAAAGCTTAGTTGAAGAACTCTTTCACGCATGTTATTAGACCAGGTATATTCGGAACTTCCATTCTCACCAATTTGAGATGGATTAAAATTATCAAGCGCAGAGATTACTATTGCCATTTCCTAGATAATGTATTATAGTAATGTTTCTTTAAGTTCTTTTTTTTGTTTTTTTTTTAGGATTTGAATTTATGTATACTTTTTTAGTGCGGTTACTTGTATTAGTTACATCTGAACTTAAAAATATAGGTTTATTAATTTTTTGATGAAAAATAATAAAAATTTCGTTAATATCATGAAACATTGTAATAGATTTTTCAAATTTAATTGTATCCAGATTTTTAATTGATTGTAGAAATAGGGCTCCTATTGCTGGATTTTTATTTCTTAAAAAAGTTTTTAAATGTATAGGTTCTAAATTAATATTAAATTTTAAAAGTGATAATAAAGAATATTTAACTTGATTAGAGAATGAATTGTGTTTAATAATGCTTAATAGTTCTTCTTTTTGTAAAACACCTGGCACTCTAAGTAATTGTTTTTCTTCTCTTACTTTTTCAATTTCATTATTACTGTTAATATAAATAGAATGTATTCTAATAAACGATAGTTCTTCTAAATAATATATTTTATATTCGTTATCTATTTTTTCAAATTCATTAATCCAAGAAAGATCTAAATCTTCGATTGTATTATTTATATCATCATTATCCATAATGTATTATAATTTTAACATATAATACATTATATTTTTGAACTAATTAAACATTATCTTCACTCTCTTTCTCCTCTTCTTCCTCTTCTTCAGTGTCAGTTTCAGTATCATACTCGGGTCCATAAACAGGTGATAATCTAAATCTTTCTGTGTAAGCTCCTTCGCCGTGATATTCATCATATTTGCTTTCATATTGTTTCCAATTCTTTTTTATTGATTCAATTGCGTAAAACATAATATAATTAGGTTCATCTTCTTGTTCAAGTTGTTTAAGTTGTTCTTGTTGTTCTTGTTTTATCATCCAAGTAGTTTTTGGTCCATATTCAATCACTGTTTGTCTATTTTGATTTAATGATAATTGAACCCATCCAAGAGGAATAGTATTTTTTTTTGGGGTTTCTACTTTAATAATATTTTTCAAAATGCTTTTAAACGTAGTTAATGGTTCAACTATGTTAACAAGGTTATTATTTTTTAATGGTGTTAATACAGGAAATAATTCAGTATTGTTAGTATCAATATTTGGAGTAACATTTTTAGGTAAAGGAGAAAGTTCTCTTTGTTTAGTTCTAAAGTCATTATTTCTTCTGTAATTTGTTTGATAGCCTTTTTTGTCTCTGTGAGTTCTTTCAGTTTTTGTTGGTTGAGTAAATGAATTTTGTGATGCTTCATATTTAACATTTTTTATTTTAGATTTCTTTGATTCTTTAAATGATGACTTTGAATCATCATCATCTAAAAAATTTAATCTATTATTAGATAATGATAATTCCTTAGATTTTAAGAAAGGGTTATTGCTCATGGTTTATAAAGCGCGGGGTCTATAATATATGGGGGGGGTTCTTTAAGTAGTTTTATTGTATATATATTGTTGTCTCTACTTAAAGAAACTCTAACTCTTATATTATGCTTAAAAAAATAATAAAACAATTGAAATTTAAACATAATTGAACATTTAGATAGAATTTTAAATAAGTTATTGTTTGGAACAAAACTAGCTGTTAGTATTATAGAACTAAAATAATATAATTTATATTAAATTACTTAAAGACAACATATTATATATATTTGTCTCCTATCAGCAATACAATTTATTTTAAGTATATCTTTCAGGACAAAAAATGCTATATATATATATTTACAGGAGACAGCAAAATATAAAAGATGAGTTTTATTGTATATTATTAATCTGACTAATTTTTGTAGATGTATATTTTGGACTAAACTAAAGCGAAACAAGAGTTAAGACAAAAAATTGAATTGTCTTTTTTAATATAAAAATATATCAAATACTTATAAGAAAATGATGAATCGTACAATACAATATTTCAAGAACATTAAATTAAACCCATTGGTTAATAAGACTTTAGCCAATGAAGATAAAAAACATATAATCTTATTAATATCAATAATCGCAAAAAAATCTATCAGCATATACAATTAGAAAATTTGGCACTAGACATCTTTCCTTCTCTTAATAATCGTTGGATTATTATTGCTGCATTTATTTGTGAATCTAGTTTTACTTTACATATTTTGTTTTGTAAACCTTTTAATTAATTATTTTTTCGTTAAAAAATAATTAATTACAAAATATAAATATAATATATTTTAAATGTCATCAATATTAATTTCTTCTTCGGCAACTTCTTCTTCCTTAAATTCTCCAACTCGCAATGTAATTCTTTCTGCAGTAGATAAACGCATCTCTTGAATCAAACGAACTCTCTCAAAATCTCTATCCGTCGCAAATATAAAGTCACCTTCAGTAGAGGCAGCTGCTTCACCCACGTTAACTTTTGAAACATCATTAGTATCTAAACTATGCCAATTTTCTAAAACATTTTCTCTCAATCTCTGCTTATCCAAATCTGAATACACTTCTAATAGGTCACATTGCTGTTTATTCTCTTTTCCTTTTGAAATACTAAAAGATTTTTCAGAAGGAACATTCCATTCTCTCAAACCAATTAAAACCCACTTACCACCTTCAACCATGTTGTCGCGCTTACCTCTTCCTGTAAATTTACCTCTAATATGTCCTAAACGAAATGTTCCATCCATACAATAACAGTG
>Ga0214923_10003358_pt1 | contig 20105 bp, 19 predicted proteins | sample LL1510_MetaG_FD_177993 | JGI IMG/M metagenome (GOLD analysis project Ga0214923, IMG submission 177993) | Freshwater microbial communities from Lake Lanier, Atlanta, Georgia, United States - LL-1510 | ecosystem: Environmental > Aquatic > Freshwater > Lake | place: USA: Georgia | collected...
TGCCGCGCGCTCAACCCGCGCCAGGCCTGCCGCCTGAGGTCTGGAAATATATGTTGCGCTGTGGGTAGAACTGTGGATTTTATTACAAGCCGCTAATCACGCAGCTAGAGAACACCGGCCGGCGCAACCTTGCCAAAATGCTTGTCGGCCGGCTGCCCAAGGCCAAGGCGATCCGGGCCGCCGAGCCTGGTCTGCGTGCCGGCCGGCAGCTGCACGCCCGTCGGGTAGCCGACGCGCGCGTCACGCTGGCGCGAGCTGGTGCGGCTGGCGAGAGCGCCCGTGCCCGTGTGGTAGCTGTCAACCTGCTCGTTGCCGCGGTTGTGGTCGACGTCGCGCTGGGCCTTTGTGGAGCATGCGGCAAAGCGGTACTGGCCCCAGCCGCGGTTCGTCGGGTGCATGCAGTGCTTCTTCCACTCGGTCTCGGACGTCACGGTGCCGCAGTCGACGCACTTGGCGTCGTGCAGGTTGAGAACACGGAACTGCGGATCGGTGCCGCTCGTGTACATGGTCGACTGTCCCTTGACGTAGGCCGGTGTAAAGTTGTACGCGACGTTGGGCGGGTCCCGGTGGTCGCCCGCCTGGGTCAGGTTGCGGGTGTGCTGGTGCTTCGGGCGCGCCAGAGATGTCGTCATCGTTTTACATCACGTTGGTGCCGCAAATTTTTGAGCGCGCCATCCGCCAGCCGCCAGTTGTCAGTCGCTAGATGTTGGCCGCCAGGTGTCAGCCGACAGATGTTGGCCGCCAGATGTTGGCCGCCAGATGTTAGCCGCCAGCCGCCGGTCGCCAGCTGCCAGCAACAGTCGAATGCTGATGTCGCACACGGTCATCGGCCGACCCGGCTGGCGAGGAACTGAACCATGGACTGCAGGCCAATCACAGTGCCCTGCAGGCTCTGGATCTGCACAAAGAGGCCCACAAGCGCAACCGCAAGAAGGATCACGAGGACAAACAGCACAATGGCCACTGTTTGACCAACCGACGATGCAGGCCGTGGCTGCGGCTGCAGCTGCAGGTTGTTGCTTGTCTGTGCAAACAGTTGCTCGGGCCGCCAAGACCGGCCAGCCTGGTCGGACCACCCGGACGAGCCGGACGAGCCGGACGAGCCGGACGAGCCGGACGAGCCGGACAAGCCGGACCACCCAGGCCAGTCGTGCTGATCCGGCCGATCCGACCAGTCTGGTCGGTCAAACCGCCTAGGTCGCTCGGACCAGCCGGGCGGGCCCCAGTCTACGCGGGAGGCGTACTGTGTCATCCTTGCCTGTAAAGGCCGGTACACGGATTTTCTGGCAACGCATCGACCCGGCATCCGCGCGATCGAATTGCGCACGGACGCGCCTGCACACTGTAAGAACCGTGAGACCGGACGGGGCGCGGTAATCAAACAAGACGAGGTCGCCCGGCCGGACAAAGCATGTAATTGGGACAAGGTGAGGTCGCCAAGCCGGACGGGTCGGACGAGGCATGTAATGAGGACAATGTGAGGTCGTCGGGCCGGACGGACACCGGTTTCTTGGACAATGGGAATTTTGACCGGCCGGACGAACACGAGGACAAGCGACTCGGACGGGCGGGGACAAACTAGTCGCGCTCGGACGACTGCCAGCAAAATGGTAGCGCCGATCGCAGGATCATCATAACCCGCGCGCCTCCCGAACGATGCTCCGGTGCTCAAACACGGGCGTGGTCATCACCCCACGCTGCGTTGATGTGCATGGCACGATCATGGGCGACGCCGTGAGCGTGCTCGTGGAGCAGTGCTTCGTGCACGCCCGTCCGGGCGCGTTGAAGTTTGTGTACTCGATTCCGGTGCCTGCGGACGGCGTGGTGGTCTCGATGATGGTCGAGATGCGCGGTCGCGTAACGGTCGCCGTGGTGAAGGAGCGCGAGGAGGCCCGCGAGACGTACGAGCGCGCCATCGCAACCGGCCAGAGCTCGCAGCTGCTAGAGCAGACGCGGGGTGACGTCTTCACGCTTCTTGTCGGCGCCGTCCCTGAGAACGTCCAGTGCACCGTGCGCATCGGTTTCCTGTGCGCCCTGAAGGAGCCGGGCCGGTTCGTGCTTCCGACCTTTGTGGCGCCGCGCTACCATCCGACGTCGGAGCGAGCCCCCGTGCTTGCCGTCGGCCCGGTTGACACGGATGACGGCGGCGTGGCGATTCGCTTCACGGTGCTCCCAAGCAACAAGCCGTTTGATCTCCGCTCAACCACCCACGTACTCGTGTCCGACGAGCTCAACACGGTCCGTACCCCACGGATGAGCCGTCTGGACAGCGACTTTGAGCTGCTGTTTGCGCCGCGCGAAGCAAGTGACGAGCCGGTGGTCCTTGTAGAGCAGCACGAGGGCTCGCGTGCTGTCATGTGCACCGTGATGCCTCGAGTTGCCCTGGTGCCGCTCCCGACCGAACTGCTGTTTGTGGTTGACCAGTCGGGCTCGATGCGGGAGCACAACCGGCTGGAGCAGGTGAAAGGGGCCCTGCACGCGGTGGTTGCTGCGCTCGAGCCGGACGTCACGTTCAACATTGTGCGCTTCGGCACATTGCACGTGTGGTTGTGGCCCGAGTCGCGTGCAGCAAGCCCGGAAAACAGGGCGTGTGCGCTCGCGTATATTGCCGAGCTCCGCGCCGACATGGGCGGGACTGTTCTGGCGCCAGTGCTGCATGACGTGTTTGCGCGCCCAGTTGCGCGCCCAGTTGCCAGCCCGATTGCCCGCCCGGCTGCCGACGGCACACTGCACCAGACACGTCAGGTCCTGGTGTTACGGACGGTGAGGTGAGCAACGTGCAAGAGGTGGTCAACATGACCATCGCGGCACACTGTGACAGCGGCGGCAGAACACGCGTCTTTGCCATGGGCATCGGCCACGGCGCCAGCTCGGCGTTGGTGGAAGGCCTAGCGCGGGCGGGCGGTGGAACATCGGTGATGGTACTCAGCTCCGAAAATCTGAAGCAGCACGCGCTCACGCTGGTCCAGCGCGCGCGGCAGCCGTCGATCCGGCTCGAGTGCCGCTGGAACCTGACCACCGACACGACACCGCAGACACCGCAGACCACGCAGACATCGGCTGGCCCAGCTGCAACAGTGGTGGGCAGCCTGCTCAACTACTGCCAGCCGGCGGCGCCGCCGCCGATGGTGCAGGCGCCGCGCGGGCCAATTATGGTGCATTCCGGGCAGAATTTGACCGTGTTTGCCATTGTGCCTGCCGGCAGTCCGATGCCGCGCAGCGTGACACTGTGTGCTACCACGCCGGCGGGCATGCTCGAGACGACCGTGTGGCTCTCTGCCGATGCTGCCGAGAACCTGACGACCGGGCGAGTCCTGCATCAGATGGCCGCAAACGCGGCCGTGCGCGAGATGCTGGACGGCAAGACTGGCGCCGAGCAAGACTTGGTACGCCGCGAAGTTGTGCACCTTGGCACACAGTACACGCTGGGCACGCCGTTTACGTCGTTTGTTGCCGTGCAAGGCGACCTGCAGACAACGGCCAACATCGGCCGAGCCGCGCAAGGCAGCGCGCAAGGCAGCATTGGCCGAGCCGTGGCGCCAAGCGCTGCCACGTCCTTTAGCGCGGCAATGTTCAACCAGACACGCGGCGGCGGTGGCAAGGGTGCGCCGACCAAGTCAGCGTGCAGTGACGGTCTAACCAAAGGCATGTTCGCGCCTGCGCCCAAGAAGGTGTGTGTTGCAAACACAACGATTACCACAACGACCACCACATCGACCACCACCACCTCTGTCTGGACCGCGCGGCGCCTGCAGGATATTCTGTGTCGGAAGACTCTTTACGGCTACTTTCTAGAGAGCCATGAGCTTGCTGGCCTGCTGTGCATCGACTTTTGCACGCTCACCAACAACGTGCGAATGGGCAGCGTCGACGCGGTGTGGGTGACGGCCGTGGTCGTGGTCATCCTCCGACAGCAGTATCTGGAGGATGACACTGCCATGGAGGTGGATCTTGCGACCGCCGTGCAGGAGCTTGAAACCGCAAAGTGCGCCCAAGAGGCCATCGACACTGCCACGCGCTGGCTGACCAAGACACTGCAGATATGTCCACGAGACGGTCTGACCGTCGAGAAGCTGCTGGAGCAGGCCAAGGATGCGGTGAACAAGACCTAGTCATACAGAGAATTTGTTTCCCATAATAAACGTACCTTTCCACCACTCGGCAGCAGCAGCGTCAGACAGACCGGCCCGAAAAAGCAGTCAGCTCCTCAACGCGCGCACCGTCGCCGGCTGCCACGCGGGGAGTCTTGCGCCGCGCATGGTACCGCCGGGTCGACTCGATGGCGTCTGTTGTCTTGAGCAGGTTGGCCGGCGCATCGTCCATGTCAAAGACAACAATAAAGACGCCTTCGTCCGAGTCGGGAATCTCAATCTTCCCGCGCCTTGCGCGTGGAGTGGCTGTGGGGATGCGTGTGTAAAGGCGCCGGTCTGGATCGTCCGGTGCCGGACGCCACGTGTACTTTGCAATGCTGGGCGCGGTAGCCATTCTTTGTGAGACTGTCGAAATCAGCACTTTTTTATTGCGGCAACAGCCACGAAACGTCTAGCTGACGAGTTGCGCGGCGCTAAACGCGGCGACGGCCGCTGCGCCAAACAGCAGAGTGCCCCACGCCGTGTCGACGCACGCTGCAGTCCAGGTCCACGAGGGGAATGTGACGAGCGCAGTGGCGTTGAACGTGCCGTACGTGGCAAGGCCGAGAACCAGGCCGTACAGCAGCGCACTCCACCACCGTGTCTCGCTCCGCATACTGTACCCAAGGACGCCCGCATTGAGCACCAACACCAAAAGCCAGAGCCCGAGGACTGCTGCCCAGTGGCGCACACGGCCGTTGACGAGTCCGCGGTAAATGCCGTACTGCGTGTTCAGCACAACCCACGGGATGTCTAGGGCCAGCATGACGGCAAACGCCGCGGACACAGCCACGGCCACGGCCACACTGGCACTTGCGCCGGCGGTCGCCGTTGCGGCCGCGGCTGCAACGGCCAAAGCTGCCATGTTGTAGGTTAGCCGTGCGCGCGAAACAAATGCCGCTGGCGATGCGGAGGACGGGAGCTGGTAATAATGCCGCCTGCGAGTTCAGGCAGTCGGATCCGCCTGCGGGTTTGTCATGAGGAATAGCGGAGCGGACCGGCGGCAAGCACGCATTCCTTTGTGTTGTGGACAATGTACAAATTGTTGTCACGCATCTCGAGCCGTGCAGTGTCTGGTAGTGTGAACCTGTGCATCCTGTCACCCAATGTTGTTTCTGCCGGACGCGACTGTATCTCTGGACACGCTGCCTTGAGTGCGGCCAGCTCCGTGTCGGATGCCAGTCCGTGGTCAATGAGCCGATCTACAATCGCCTTGTGTTCGCAAATGACCAGAACGCTCCAGGTACGGGCCAAGCAAAGCCACGTCGGTAGATCCCGTTGGCTGGCGCTGTCTGCCTGCACCGGGCAACTCATGTTTCCACTTTGCAGGTCGCGCGGAAATATTAGGGGCTTGAAATATTTAATATGTAATTAATCGAGCAGAAACATGAGCACCCCTCACCAAACAAGTGGCGAGCCCGCATCACACCAGCAGCAGCAGCTGGCGCTTATGCCAAACACGCCGAGCGCGTCAGACGCGCCAGACGCGTCGCTGCAATCGCTCGTCTTCTGGGCCCGGACCTGGAATGCCATGACTGTTGCCGACAGCAGAGCATGCGCAGAACGGCTGACAACCGACGCCGTGGCAACCGACACGGAGCTGGCCGCGCTCGTGGCGGCGTGCCCCGGGCTGCAGTTCCAAACAACAAATGTCCGCGGAACCAAGATGCACAAGTTTACCCTGCCTGACAATGTCCGGTTCGAGACGCGCAGCAGTGGCGCACTGCACATCGTCAATGCCACGGGGCATTCAACGCCCGTCGTTCACGGGCTGCCCCGATTTGCTGCGTAGTGCGGTGCGGACTTGTGCGATAAGCACACCCGGATCCTCCGTCGTCACAAGATGCGCGTCGGCGCCGGCACTCTGTGCCGCACTGACGTGGTCGGTGCTGTCATCGAAGAATAAAACGCTCGGTGCATGCAGCATCTGCACAAAGTGTCCCTTGTTAGACGGCTCGACCGTGCCGCCGCGGTGGAAGCAGACGAATGCGCTAACGAGTAGCTGGTTGCCGGCTGTGACTTCGCGCACGTACTGTTCCATGGCAGCCTGCGCCTCGATTCGTGTCTGGGTGGTCGTGCCCACGTACGAGAGAAGCACGACGTGGTCGACCCCGGCTGCAAGGGCCGAGGATGTGAGTTGCGCAAAGTCCGGCACGGACAGCAAGTCCGTCACCCCGTGCAGATCGAGCACAAGCTTGCGGCAGTTGAGCGTGGGAAACTGCGCACGGACCTCGTCGCCGGTGCGGTACGCGCGCGCCAGCACGTCAAAGTAGATGCCCGAGTCATGCTTTAGCTGCTTTTGCACCTTCAAGCACACGCGACACGCGGCAAACTTGCTCTTCTGTTGCACGTCCGCCTGCGAACCACAAAACTGACAAGACATTCTCCTTGCACAGACGGCGCGAATTAATTTCAACCACCGGAGCTCAGGGACAAAATTGGTCCCGACATGTGGAGCGGTAGGTCTAACTAGCTTGAAAAAGTAAAGTTTCCAACAACTACGCCCACTGCCTGGGGTCCCGTGACGTTAATCTGGCCCACGGTTGCCGTTACGGCCGTCGTCTGCACGACAACGGTAGAAGCTGGTCTGGCAGGCACGGGTGCAGCGACACTGGGAGCTGGCGTTCCATCCATGACGACGTGACGTAGAATGATCTACAGGGGTGCAGAATCTCGCGCCGCGACATGGCAGCTACAGTTACCAACATGGACAAGTCCAAGGTGAAGTACGTTCGGGCCACAGACTGGCTTGACGCAACACAGGCAACACACGCAACACAGGCAGCACAAGCGGCACCGCCGGCGCAACTGATGTCAGTGGGTCCGCAGCCGCAGCCGCAGTCGCAGCCACAGCCGCAGCCGCAGCCGCAGCCGCAGCCGCAGCCGCAGTCGCAGCCAACAGCACAGTTGGCAGACGCACGGCCGCCAGCGCAGGGGCTGCGGATGTACGTGGTCGTCAACGGGTCGCTGAAGATGGGCAAGGGCAAGATCGTGGCACAGGCGGGGCACGCTGTGGCTGCAGTGACCGAGTACCTGGTGGTGCATGACCCTGCTCTGCTGCGCGCCTACAAGATGGCCGGGCAGCCGATCATCGTGCTCGAGGCCAAGCAGGAGGACATGGCCGCACTAGAGGTCCTTCGCATCGGAGTGGCCATACACGACGCCGGCCACACGCAGGTAGATCCCGGCAGCCTGACGGCACTGGCTTTCGTCCCGTCGCCGACGCATCCGCATGCGATGCTCGCCTCAATGCGCCTGCTGTAGAATGACGTCACTACAACCATGGCCACGACGGTGACCCAGGCCGAGCGCGAGAGCAGCCCACACCTAACAACACGGTACCTCGAGCTGGTCACCAGCGTGTACCGAAACATGCGCGCCAATGCCGCGCGGGGACACGGCCTCGCGGTTGGGCAGCTGGCGCCAGAGGTGGAGCGGGGGTGCGTGATTGACGCTGTTCTGGCAGACATGCCGCTGCTGCTGAGCCCGGCAGCCGTGGCGCTCACGTCCACCGGCATGCACCGTCCCGGCAAGCGGATCCCGACCATTGCGGACGAGATTGACCCGAATCTGCCGCCGTTTGTTGCAGCGGGGTCGCCCGAGGACACGGGCCAGTTTGACGACGGCGCAGGAGGCGTGGTGTTTGCGACGTGGTTCCTGGTTGTGCGGCGGCACGCCCTCCAGATCCTTGCGGGCGTCATGTCGTCGGCCGGGGTCACTGCTGACATTATGGCTCTGCGCTCCCAGGTGTGCCGCACACACACTGCGCGCATCTCGCAACGCATCCACCGCGGCAGCAGCCAGCCCGGCATCGAGCAGCAAAGCAAGCGCCGGCAGCCGGGCCACAAACAAACCAACCGCGGGCAAACCAACCGCGGGCAAACCAACCGCGGGCAAACCAACCGCGGGCAAACCAACCTGGCACGAACAGCCGAGCCGCTCACCGGCGACGAGCTGCGGCGGCAACTCGACGCGGAAACCGATGCTGAAGAGGCGCGCGCACGCCAGCAGCGCCAGCAGTACGCGGAAGACGTGGCGCGCGAGGACAAACTGGCCGCGAGCGCGCGACGCAGCGCGCGCCAGCGCCAGCGACGCATGCGGGCGCGCCACCCGGGGTACAGTGCGGACGATGTTATGCAGCCAACCAACGCGCCGGCCGAGTTGTACGTGGCAACCGAGTTGCACGTGGCAAACGAGTTGCACGTGGCAAACGAGTTGCACGCGTTACACGCGTTGGGTGCGATGGCCACCATTGGCGGCATCGGCACCATCGGCACCATTGGCACATCGGCACTGGACGAATCGGCAATACAGGCGACCCTTGGCTCGGAGCTTTCGTAAATAAAAAGTGAATCGACCCAGAAAAATAATCCGAGCAAATGTCAAATATAAGATCTTGAATGACATCGCGTCGCACAAAGATTGCACTGGGTGTGGTTGCCGGCATTCTGGCCGTGGTGCTGGCCATCGGCCTCGGCGTCGGCCTCTACATGAAGCACCGCGCCGTCAGCTACGCCACGGTGCCGGGCCGCGACACGACCGGCAACGACATTGCGTCGTACCCGACGGCCGACGAGGCACGCGCCGCCTGCTCGGCCGACCCCGCGTGCCTCGGGTACAACAGCGCGGGGTACACGAAGATGTCCTACTCGTCCAACTACGGCACATCGGACATTACCACGTACGTGAAGCAGCTGGCAAGCCTGCCGCCCGCCACGTACACGACACTGGCGAGCCGCGACGTGTGGGGTTACGACCTGATGCATGGCACAGTCGACGAGGCCAAGGCGTTCTGCAACAAGACTCCGGCATGCCTGGGCTACAACTCGGAAGGCTACGCCAAGGGCCGCGTCGACAGCGCACGGCCGGCCGCTGACATGGATCTCTTTGTCAAGAATCCCGTGGTAAAGTCCTGATCATTTTCCGCCACCCGTTCCCAGTCGTTGCTGCCGATTGCTACCGATTGCCACCGACCGCCACCAACTACGGGATGAACGATTACGGGACGCAGCGCGTGATAAACGCTGCCGCATGGCGGCGCCACTGCCGCGCGCTGCTCCGGTTCCACGACGTCCCGTGCGACGCGGGCGACTGCCACACGGCGTCGGCAGCGCTTTGCGCTCTGCTCCGCAACGAGGGGCTGCCGGCACGCACCGTGACGGGCTCGGTCCAGGTCAGCGTGCAGCAAAAGAGCATCTCAATACAACACAGCTGGGTTGAAATCTACGACGTGCTCGTCGACCCGACCGCGGGCCAGACTGTCGGCGAAATCGCGTGCGAAATCGCGGGAGCGGCGGCCCCGGCGCTCGGCGTCAGCGTGCCCCAATCGCCAGAAGAGCCGCAATCGCCAGGAGAGCCGCAGGAGCCGCAGGAGCCGGATGCAACAAAGGGATCGCGTGTGGTAACGTATGGGTCGACACGGTGTGTGTATTACAGATTTGCGACATAGTCTTTGCGTCTAGAGGGTGAGACCAGGCATGTTGATCTTCGTGCCCGCCAGCACGGCCGAGACGATCGGCCCGCCGTCGACCATGGAGATGGCGTCGGCCGTAAAGATGAACGTGCCAATGGCCGCGAGCGAGAGCATCAGCACCTCGAGGATCCAGATGAAGTAGGCAAACTTGTCGGCCTGCGAGCCCTTGGGGTCGGGCACGCCGCACTTGCGCGTGTCGTCCACCAGCACGGCAAAGACAAACAGCAGCAGCGCGTTGACCGTCAGGCACGTGATCAGCGTGCCGTACTTGGTGTCGCGAATCGCGCTCGGGACAAAGTTGTACAGCTTGACGGCCACCAGCACGGAAAAGACAATGACGCCCGTGAGCGACATGGTCGAGGCCATGCGCGCCTGCCACGAGCCGTCGTTGTGCCCGCTGCTGCACTTGCGGTAGTCGGTCAGGTGGTACAGGCCGCCAAACACAGTCAACACAAAGATCAGCGCCGCCAGCGTCAGCGCCTTGCCGATCATGCCGCTGTGCTTTGTCTTCAGCGCGTCGGCCTTGGTCAGAAAGTTCAGCAGCGAAGACATGATGTGTTGCTTGATGTCCCCGCATATCGAAAAATAGTCGACCGGCCCACCAGCCTCGCCAGCTACAGCGACTGATCGTCAGTGTTGGCAGCCGCAGCCTGCGCCTGGTACCAGGCCCGCTCGACGCGCGCGGCGCGCTCCGCCGTGTAGCCGTGGTGCTCGACCACCAGGCCGCCGAACGCGTCCATCGCCAGCGCATAGTCGCCGTCCAGGATCTCGGTGCAGCGCGCGGCAAGCGCCTCGAGCTGCGGCCGGTCCAGGCCGCCCGGCTGGTCCGGGTTGTACCGCAGCACAAAGACAGGGCCGCCGTGCCGCTCCTGGATCTCCTCGAGCCGCTTCAGCTCGCAGCCCGGCTGGATGTGCCGGTGCTGGTTTTCGTCAACCTCGATGATAAACAGCACGCAGACAGCATCCCCGCTGTCCGCCTCGATCCGGACCGACAGGACCACGTAGCCATCGGGCCGGCGGCGGCTGCCGCAGCCGACGGCCTGGTCGCGCACCAGCTGCGTGATGCGCCAGTCGGCCTGCGCGAGGAACTCAAACACGGCACGCTCCTTGGCGCCGTACGTGCTGCCAAACGCGCAGAATCCGCAGATCATGCCCGCCTCGGGTACCCAATATTTACCGCACGTGGTGCAGAACGGACCAACGTGCCGGCGCTGCCGGTGCGCGGCGCAGTTGCCCGATATCGTAAACGCCTGCTGGCACGGCCCGCCGGGCAGCGGAAAGCCGCACACATACGGGCGCTCGTTCGTGTGCGTTCGCCGGTGCGCGGTGCAGTGGCCCGACTGCGCAAACGCCTGCTGGCACGCGCCCGCCGGCAGCGCGTAGCCGCACACGTACGGGCGCTCGTTCGTGTGCGTCCGCCGGTGCGCCGTGCAGTGGCCCGACTGCGCAAACGCCTGCCGACACGGGCCGTCGGCTAATGGAAAGCTGCACACGTACGGGCGCTCGCCAGTGTGCGTCCGCCGGTGCACGGCGCACGCGCCCGACTCGGCAAACGCCTGCTGGCACGGGCCGTCTGCTGATAAAAAGCCACACACGTACGGGCGTTCGCCAGTGTGTGTGCGCCGGTGCACGGCGCAGGCGCCCGAGTCGCGAAACGCCTTGCGGCACGGGCCGTCCGCCAGCGCAAAGCCACACACGTACGGGCGCTCGTCGGCGTGCGCGCGCCGGTGCTTCACGCAGTTGGCCAACTGCGTAAACGCGCGCTGGCACGGGCCGTCTGCTAGTGCAAAGCCACACACATACGGACGTTCCCCGGTGTGCGAGCGCAGGTGCGTGCGGAAGCTGCTCTTGACGTTGATGGCGTACGCGCAGCCGTCCCACCCGCAGGCGCGACCCTCGGTCCACCCGGCAACGTGCACATGCTCAACGTGATCGTACAAATCGACCGCGGACGGGAACGCTTCATCGCAGATTCCGCACGCTAGTCGGGCACGTTTCGCCGGCTGACCAACATCGCTGCAGGCGTGATTCATTAAGTGACAAGTGTAAATAAACACCCGTCCATGCCCTACTCCAGCAGCTGCGCCTCGTACCAGGTGCGCTCGACAAGCGCGGCGCGTTCTGCCGTGTAGCCGTGGTGCTCGACGACCAGGCCGCCAAACGCGTCCATCGCCAGCGCATAGTCGCCGTCTAGAATCTCGATGCAGCGCGCGGCCAGCGCCTCGAGCTTCGGCAGGTCCAGGCCGCCCGGCTGGTCCGGGTTGTAGCGCAGCACAAAGACGGGCCCGTTGTGGCGCTCCTGGATCTCCTCGAGCCGCTTGAGCTCGCAGCCAGGGTCGATGTAACGATGCTGGTTTTCATCGACCTCGATGATAAACAGCACGCAGACGGCATCTCCGCTGTCCGCCTCAATCCTGACCGACAGGACCACGTAGCCGTCGGGGCGGCGGCGGCTGCCGCAGCCGATCGCCTGGTCGCGCACCAGCTGCGTGATGCGCCAGTCGGCTTGTGCAAGAAACTCAAACACGGCGCGCTCCTTGGCGCCGTAGCTGCTGCCAAACGCGCAGAATCCGCAGATCATGCCCGCCTCGGGTACCCAGTATTTCCCACACGTAGTGCAGAACGGACCAAGGTGCCGGCGCTGCCGGTGCGTGGCGCAGCTGCCTGACGTTGTAAACGCCTGCCGACACGGGCCATCAGGCAGCTCAAAGCCGCAGACGTACGGGCGTTCGCCCGTGTGCCTGCGCCGGTGCGCGGCGCAGCTGCCTGACCTTGCAAACGCCTGCCGACACGGGCCATCAGGCCGTTCAAAGCCGCAGACGTACGGACGTTCGCCCGTGTGCCTGCGCCGGTGCGCGGTGCAGTGACTCGAGGTTATAAACGCCTGCAGACACGGGCCGTCGGGCAGCTCAAACCCGCAGACGTACGGGCGTTCGCCTGTGTGCGTCCGCCGGTGCGCCGTGCAGTTGCCAGACTGCGCAAACGCCTGCTGGCACGGACCGTCGGGCAGCTCAAACCCGCAGACGTACGGGCGTTCGCCCGTGTGTGCGCGACGGTGCGCGGTGCAGTCGCCAGACTGCGCAAACGCCTGCTGGCACGGACCGTCGGGCAGCTCAAACCCGCAGACGTACGGGCGTTCGCCCGTGTGCGTGCGACGGTGCGCGGTACAGTTGCCCGACGTTGCAAACGCCTGCCGACACGGACCGTCGGGCAGCTCAACCCCGCAGACGTACGGGCGTTCGCCCGTGTGTGCGCGACGGTGCGCGGTACAGTTGCCCGAGTCGGCAAACGCCTGCCGGCACGGGCCATCAGGTAATACCACATCACAAATATGCGGCCGCTCGCCAGTATGTGTTCGCAGATGTACGCGGTACTTGAATCGAGTACTTTGGGACTTTGTGCACGCGCCCCACCCGCACGGGCGGCCGGCAGCCCAGCTGGCGACGTGTGCGCGTTCCACATGCGCGTACAGGTCCGCCGGCGCGGCGCATGCCTCGCCGCAGATCCCGCAGACGGTGACACCAGAATCAGCGCGCTTCACACGCTTGCGCCGCCCCTCGCCGTTATTCGCATCACCCGCATCACCCGCATCACCCGCATCAGCGATGTCACTTGCATCATCCGAGTCGCTACGGCTGCGCTTCATTCGTGGAAACTGCGAGTAAACCCCCATCCGCAACATAAATCCGAACCGAACACCGCCACGCAAGGGATGGACGACGAGCTCGATCCGCTCAGCACGCTGGCGCTGCTGGGGCTGCTGGCGCACATGCCGATCGGCACCAAGATCGCCATCAGCAACAACCGCGTGCGCCTGGAAGAGCCGACGGCCGCCGGCTGGCTGTGGCGCACCTGCCAGCACCACCTTCTGCGGCGCGGCGGCTACAGCCGAAACTGCCTGCACCGCCTGCAGGTGCCCGTCTCGCGCGCCGTGCTCTGGTACGGGGACCGCGTTGGGGCAGTAACAGCGCAGGCGGTCCGCGGCCTCAACATGTTACTGTGCAGCTACCGCGGACCGGACGACGGCAACGTGGCCACCACCATCCGGCAGATCATTGCCAGCGCCAAGGGTGCCCCGCTTGCCGGGCTAGCCGACCGCGGGCAAGCCGACCGCGAGCTGCTGGCCCGGATCGCGCCCGCATGGCCGCCGGCCGATGTCAACCTGCTGCAGGGCATGTTTGAACGCCTTTCTCACAACGACACAAACTACGTGTCTTGCGTGCAGTGCCTGATCAACGGCAAGGCCGGGGACCTGGACGCACTGCTGAAATCGCGTCCGTCTGATCAGACTGCCGCCGAGTCAGCCAGCGCCACCGGAGGATGATACGGCTGGAAGCAGCTGTGAAATTCCGGACACACAGGCAAAGCTGGGCAAATCCGGACACATAGGCAAACCTGGGCAAAACCGGACAGTCGGGCAAAAAATATCACGTCATAAGCGGCAGTGTCGTCACTTTGAAAACATTCGTCATTTCCCAGACGCCCACTGTTGGTTCCCACACTCATTTCCCACCCGCTTGCTACCAACCCGCCTTGTGAGCTGCCTGTTTGCTATTTGGCGTTGCACTCACTGCTACTTTGGTTACAGCGGAACCGCGCACAGATCGTCAGCATGTCTGCCACTGAATCTCACCCTGCCGCTGCCGCTGCCGCCGCTGCTGCCGCTGCCGCTGCCGCCGCCGCCGCCGCCACCAGCACCACGAACGACGAGCAGGATGTCCATTGCGCCGAGTTTGTCGCCGTGTCGCCGGCGGGCATTGTGCTTGGCGGCCACGGGCACGACACGGAGATTCTGGATCTGCGCCAGGCGGGCGTGGACGCCAGGAACGTGAGCTCGGTGATGTCGTACGGGAACCGGGTCACGGCCTACGCGCTGACTGACGGCCGCACGGCCGTCTTTTACCACGGACGTCCGGTCGCAACACTGGCAGCGGGCTGCCGGGTGGGTGGCCTGATCAGCGGCGCCGAGGAAGAGCCCACTGCGCTTGCCGTCATTCACGCCAACATCGGAACATCGGACATTGTCGAGCTGCTGCCCATCACGGGTTCGTTTCCGCCCGAGCTGGCGCGCCGCACGGTGGACCCGAAGCTCGGGACTTTGGCGTCGGTGGCCGGGTCGCCGATGGTCATGTGGTTTGTGGCGGCCGACGGCGGTGTCGCGGCGTGCCACCTGTATGCGCAGACGGAGCCGGCTGCGCTCGTGTCGCCGCACGAGCCGCGCATTGTGGCGCTGGTGCCTGGCGCTGGCCTTGAGGCGTACGTGACGGCGGTCACTGGCGACGGCGTCATGGAGGTTGGCGTGCTGGAGATGCCGCCGCCGTCGAGCGGGCTCGACAGCCCGATTGTGTACCGGCGGTGCAACCAGTTTGCAAACGTCAAGACGGACCCGCAGCTTCACGGCACGGCGGTGCAGGAGCCGCGCGGCATGGCGGTCATCGGTGACCGGGACGGCGAGATGTGCATCTTCATGGCGGTGCAGCACGACGCCATGGCAACCCCGACGCACCACATCATGCGGCTCGCGAGCGTGCTGCATGCGCCCAACAGCACGCTGAAGGGGCCGTTTAGCATGCACGCCATTACTGTTGGCGACGGCCACGCCGAGCTCGTGATCCACGTGGGCGCGCCAAACGAGGCGTGCGACCCGCCCGCAAGCACGCCCGCAAGCACGCCCGCAAACACAACAGCTGCGGGCGGGCTGGGCGGTGCCGTCGGTCCGGTTGCGCCGGTTGCGCCGCACGCGTCGCGCGACGACGTGCCTATGATGGTTGTGACCGGCATCGCTGAGCAGATTGTGGAGGAGGTGACCGAGGCAGCGCATGGCAACGAAGAATGGACCGCTGCGGAGCATGGCATTGCCGACCGCATCATGGCACGCGTTTCGGCCGAGCTGGACAAGCGCCTTCCGAGTTTTCACCGTGCAGCTGGAGGCGCCAATAATGTGGCCGGCGTGCCCAGTGTGGGCGGTGAGTGCAGCGCCGAGCGCGCGGACTGCGCCGGCTGCGCCGGCTGCGCCAACAACTTTGGCCACTTTCACTTGGTGCGCATCCAGCTGGCCAGCAGTCGATGCCAGGCTCTCTGCATTGACAACAGCACGCGCATTGCGGTAGTGCGCCGCGAGTACCCGAAGCAGGTCGTGTCTGCCAACTTTGTCTCGACCGACACGACCCGCCAGGTCTTTGCGCAACAGGAGGATGACGTAGTGCGCTACATCCGCGATCTGCGCACCGGCGGGTCGCGCGCACCTGGACATGTGGCGGTCAGGGACGCAGAGGATCGCGCGCGTATCGCCACTGACCACGCAGAGAGAATGTCGAAGGACTTGCAGACCGCGCAGGCCAAGCTGGCCGAGGCGCAGACGATGGCCGACGGTGCGTATCTTGAGTCGATCGAAGCCAAGGCCGGCGAGGAGCGGGCAAACGAGCGTGCGGAACGGTTTGAACGGCAGCTCCGCGAAGTGAACGCCAAGCATCTGAGTGCGCACGAAAAGCATCAGCGCGACCTGGCAGCAGCCAAGGCGGACCTTGCATCCGAGCGCCGGTCATCCGCGCAAAACGCCAAGAAAGCCGAGGCCGGCCACTCTCGCCTGGCGGAGGAGGCTCGGAAGCTCAAGGATGAGCTGTCAAAGCTTCTTCACGAAAAGGAGACGCTGCAGACCACTGGGCAGGAGATGCGGACAAGCCACACCAAGCTCCAGGAAGACTTTGTGAAGCTGCAGGCGACCGTGCGCGGCAAGGACGAACAGCTCGGTCGCGTCAGGGGTGAACTGGCGCGCGCCAAGACAGAGCTAAAACACAAGACCGACGAAGCGGCGGCTCGCTTTGCTTCGGTCGAGGCACAGCTCACCGCTGCGCGCGAGGCCTTGCTCGCGGCTCAGAGCGAGCGCGATGCCGCCAAGGCGCAGCTTGCAACCGAGCGCGATGCTGCCATGGCTGCCCGGGCCGCTCATGCGCAGCTTGCAAGCGAGCGCGACGCTGCTCAGGCTCAGCATGTTCAGGCTCTTGCTGCCATTTCAGCAGAGTGCGATGCTGCCAAGGCTGCGCTCGAGGCGGCAAAGGCCAACTTTGAACAGCAGCACGCTGCCGTGGAGGAGCTGGCGCGCCGGGCTCGCGATCACGGCGCGATTGTCAATCAGCTTGCGCGCGACGCTGCTGCTACGGCTTCGCCGACGGCCGTCGAGCCATTGGCTGAGCTGCGGGCGGAGCTGCTGGCGGCGCAAGAGGCGCAGCGCGCGGCCGAGTCGGAGTTGCAACGAATTACGGCCGCACGGACGCAGCGCGAGAGTGACGTGACGAAGCGTGAGGCCGGTGTGGCGGAGCGCGAGGCATGCGTTGCTCGCCGCGAGATTGATGTGAACAAGCGCGAGCAGCAGCCTGCAAGACTGCCGGCGGACGCAACCACAGCCAACGACGATATGGAGCGGCGCATCAGGACAACGCTTGAAGCGCTGACCAAGTCGTGGAAGGCTGAGGTGCCGACATTTGTCATCAAAGGTCAAGTGCCTGTGGAGGGCATTGCCGATCAGTTCCGCGGCATCATGAGCAACCTGCTGGAGATTCATGTCGGCAACGTTGCGGCCGTTGCCCGAGCGCTTGGCAACGGTGTGGACACGCCGCTGGTGAAGCGTCTTTACGCGCAGGCGGATGAGTTGCGGAAGACCAACACATCGCTACATATGCAGGTGAGCGTGCTACAGCGACAGCTGCAGTACGCGAGCTACCCAGCGTTGCCAACACAGACGTACATGTATGCCGCGCCGCCCGATTACGCGCCGCAGCCCGCCACATTTGCGAAAAAGCTTGCGCAGCCAGCCGCGCAGCCCGCCGCACAGTCAGCGGCACCGCCAGCTGCGTGCGCGGCACCGCCAGCAGGCTCGTTGGCGGATGACAGTGCCAACGAAATGACAGCCGGCGGCAGTGAGCCGGGCAGTGCGCCAAACTAGATTAGTTTTTTTTCTACTTTGAATTGAGATACCCCCAAGTACACACTTTCACCATCATGTCGACAGTAGTGTTGACCACAGCAGCTAGCGTGCTGGCCGAGCTAACCCCCGAGACGGCCGTCGTGTCGCGCTGCGTGGTGCAAGGTTTTAATGTGCCGATCATGCCGCTCGGAGACGAGGTTACGATGACGGTGGCGCACGCGCTGGACACTGCAGCGGCCGGCGCCAACTGCACAGCATATGTGGCCAACTACGTAGGTGCTGAATGCATTGTCATCGTGATCTTCTGCCACGTGCCAACGAGCGCGACAGACCGGCGCCGCCCTGTGATTCCGGCTTCTTGCCACGTCTTGCCTGGCGACTGTGGTCTGTACGATCTGCTCATGTCATGGTCCGAGCATGTCGCGGGGCTCAAGCCCGTCCGGCTGGCCGAGCGCGAGGCGCACGCGCACGCCCAGTATGACCTGCTGTGCGTGGACGTTCCAGACGACGCGGGCGAAGGCGAGATTATGGTCCACGGGCTCTCGGCAGCGGACGTGCTTCTAACTACGCTAGAAGATCTGCGCACGCCTGCTGTCTGCCTGGCATAGCTAGCTTGCGCGGGCGGCGCGCGTTAAACTTGCGCAGACTACGTGCATTGAGCTTACGTGAGTTTAGCTTACGTGTGTATTGCAAAAACGCCCCTTACTTGGTCGTGAGCTTGGCCACCAGCGAAGGGGCAACAAACCCGCTCCTGCCGATATGCCCAGGGAACACGTCGAACAGTTCCTCGTCGCACTTGATGCCGGCAGCAAGAAAGCGCTGAGAGATCTGCCGCCTGTCTGCGCCAACAACGAGCTTGGCAACCTTTGTGACCTCCATGCCGCGCTGCAGCATCTCCTGGCACAAGTGCTGGAGCACAGCGGCGAGCTTGATGGCGGCCTCGTCTGCCACCCTCATGTGGGAAATCTGCCTCATCATGCTCCCGACCATGCCGGGCGGGAACGTAATGTTGCAGTGCCTCTCCTTGCGGATGGGATGGGCCTTGCAGCCGGGCTGCTTGATCGACGAGGCCCGGAACTTAAGCAGCGCAGTGTCTCCAGCGCTCATGGCGTCTTGCGAAAGCTGTGTCCGACCAGACCGGCCGAATGGAAGTGGGAACACCAGGTTGAGGGCCGAGTTGAGCGTGTCCAGTGTGATCGTTTGCATCTTGTTTCGCTTGGGGGCCGCGGCGAGTTCCATGGCCGATGTCACTGTGCGCTTCAAAAAGTCCGTCATCATGGAGTTGCATGCCTTGATCGAACCCGCTGAGATGGAGTAGTGCTTCTTGGTGTCCAGGGCCTCAAGCAGCTTGTACGCGCAGCCCGAAAAGGATCGGGGCTGACACTTGCGACGCGTGGTAGCGGGGCAGCCCGGGGCCGCGCCAAACGAGACCATCTGAGGGCAAGACATGTCGACACGAGTTGTACGAGATACGAGTCTGTGTATTTTTTTCGACCGCAACCTTGCCAGGCCCGCCAGGCCGGCCCGACCCGCGTGGCCCAGCCGGACCCAGCCGGCCTGATGGTTGGTGATGGTTGGTGATGGTCCGTGATGGTCGGCGGTGGTCGGTGATGGCAGGCTGTCCGGGGCCGCATTCGCCACGTGATCAGCCTGCGGCGTACAGCGAAAATACAGACATCCCGTACTTTAGAAACATGTTCTGGGCCATCTGGGACCAGCTGCACCGCGAGGGTGCGCGGATACGCGCAGTTGTTTGGGACCTGGACGGGACGCTTGGCGAGCTTCCGGGCTGGGAGCCGGACCGACACGAGCGAGTCGCCGACTACGTGGTCGGGCTCGGATCAATACAACGCCTCCTGCGGCGACTGTCGGCAATGGGCGTGCGAAACATCCTCGCCAGCCGCAACGGCATGTTCTGCACGTCAGTGTCGCGCGACGGCCTGCATCCGGCCTGCGCCGCGCCAGAGACGGTAAACCAGTTCCTCGAGCTCGGATTCGACGAAGTGGGCGGATGCTACGCACAGCAGACCAGCCTGTCCAAGGTGCGCCTTGCCCTTGACCGGCTGCCGCACAACGAGACGGTCCTGCTGCTTGACGACCAGGCGTGGGAATGCGAGCTTGCGGCCAAGCACGGCGCGTACGCCATCGAGCTGCACCAGCCGCTTGCTCGCGCGCTCGTGTCTCGCAGCATCACGATCCACCGCCCCGCCGGCCCGGTTAGAAATCGTCCAACTCGACGTCGGTCGCAGCACAGGTCGCTGCAGCCGCAACGCCAGCCGCTCCTGACACCACGACCACAGCCGCAGTTGGCCCGGCGGAGGCGATCGGGTCGCCGCCGCAGCCGCAGCAGCCGCCAGCGTTTGTGAGGCGATCCACGGTGCCGTGAATGACGGCGGCAGCCATGACCATTGCAGACCGTCGCCGGCGGCCCAATGGTGGCAGCTGCGGTGCCGCGGTGGTCGTGGTGGCTGCAACGGCTGCAACAGTCGCAGCGGTCGCAGCGGTCGCGGTGGCCGTGGTGGCTGCAACGGCTGCAACAGTCGCAGCGGTCGTGGTGGTCGTGGCGGCTGCAACAGTC
>Ga0214923_10003359_pt1 | contig 20104 bp, 16 predicted proteins | sample LL1510_MetaG_FD_177993 | JGI IMG/M metagenome (GOLD analysis project Ga0214923, IMG submission 177993) | Freshwater microbial communities from Lake Lanier, Atlanta, Georgia, United States - LL-1510 | ecosystem: Environmental > Aquatic > Freshwater > Lake | place: USA: Georgia | collected...
GGCACTTGCAAACCCGAGCCGATTCGTCGCGGGGGCGGTTGATGCAATAAAGGCTTGTGGCTGTGCATCAATTGGCGCGATGCATTGGCATTGAAACGCCACTTTTGCTTGAGTGATCAGTTTGGAAAGGGTGTTGGGCCCCACGCCTACAATCGGCCACCCTGTTCTGTGACCCACTGAAGCGCGTCGGCCCTGCGCAGCCACCCCGGAGAACTGTATGTCCCACAACACCCCTGCCCACCCCTCCGTTTCTCAAGACGAGGCCCGCAAACAGTTGCGGCACGCGGCGCTGGAGTATCACGAGTTTCCCACCCCCGGCAAAGTGGCCATCCATGCCACCAAGCAGTTGGTCAACCAACACGATTTGGCGCTGGCTTATTCACCCGGTGTGGCCGCGCCTTGTGAAGAAATCGCCAAGGACCCCAACGCCGCGTTTCGCTACACCAACCGCGGCAATTTGGTGGCGGTGATCACCAATGGCACAGCCGTGCTGGGCTTGGGTGACATTGGCCCCTTGGCCTCCAAGCCGGTGATGGAGGGCAAGGCGGTTTTGTTCAAAAAGTTTGCCGGCATCGATGTGTTTGACATTGAAATCCATGAGAAAAACCTCGACAAACTGGTCGACACCATTGCCGCCTTGGAGCCCACGTTCGGCGGCATCAACTTAGAAGACATCAAAGCCCCGGATTGTTTTTATGTCGAGCGCAAGTTGCGCGAGCGGATGAAGATCCCCGTCTTCCACGACGACCAACACGGCACGGCCATCGTGGTGGGTGCGGCCATCATCAATGGTTTGCGGGTGGTGGGCAAAGACTTGCAACACGTCAAATTGGTGACCTCGGGCGCGGGCGCTGCGGCCTTGGCCTGTTTGAATTTATTGGTCAAGCTGGGTTTGCCCAAAAAGAATATTTTTGTGACCGATCTGGCCGGCGTGGTTTATGAGGGCCGCACCGAGTTGATGGACGAGGACAAGATTGTTTTTTCACAAGCCACCAGCGCCCGCACCCTGGCCGAGGTGATGCAAGGTGCCGATGTTTTTTTGGGTTTGTCCGCCGGCGGTGTGCTCAAGCCCGAGATGGTCAAGACCATGGCCGCCAATCCCTTGATCCTGGCGCTGGCCAACCCTACGCCCGAAATCTTGCCCGAGGAAGTCAAGGCCGTGCGCGACGATGCCATCATGGCCACCGGACGCACTGATTATCACAACCAGGTCAACAACGTTTTGTGTTTCCCCTATATTTTTCGCGGCGCTTTGGATGCGGGCGCCTCCACCATCACCGACGAAATGGAGATCGCAGCGGTGCACGCGATTGCCGAGTTGGCGCAAGCCGAGCAAAGCGATGTGGTGGCCGCTGCTTATTCGGGCGAGCAATTGGCCTTTGGCCCGGAATACCTGATCCCCAAGCCCTTTGACCCGCGCCTGATGATGAAGATTGCCCCTGCGGTGGCCCAGGCCGCCGCTGACAGTGGTGTGGCCCTGCGCCCGATCGCGGACATGGACGCTTACCGCGAGCGCTTGCAAAGTTTTGTGTACGCTTCGGGCACCATCATGCGCCCGATCTACTCAGCGGCCAAGCGCGCCAGCAAAAAACGCGTGGCCTATGCCGAGGGCGAAGACGAACGCGTGTTGCGGGCGGTGCAAATTGTGGTTGACGAGGCATTGGCCCAACCCACGTTGATTGGTCGACCTGCGGTGATCGCCCAGCGCATTGAACGCTTTGGTCTGCGCTTGCGTGAAGGCGTGGACTATCAAGTGGTGAATGTGGAAAACGACCCTCGCTACCGTGATTTTTGGCAAACCTATCACCGCATGACCGCGCGCAAAGGTGTGACCGCCGAACTGGCCAAAATCGACATGCGCCGGCGACTGTCGCTGATTGGCACCATGTTGCTGCACAAAGGCGACGTGGACGGCATGATTTGCGGCACCTGGAACCGGCCCGATGCCCATTTGTTGTATGTGGATCACGTGATTGGCAACCGCCCTGGCGTGAGCACCTATGCGTGTATGAATGGCCTGTTGCTGCCCGATCGGCAATTGTTTTTGGTCGACACGCACCTGAATTTGAACCCCACGGCCGAGCAACTGACCGAAATCACCATCATGGCCGCTGAAGAAATGCGCCGCTTTGGCATTTCCCCCAAAGCCGCCTTGTTGTCGCACTCCAACTTTGGCAGCAACTCAGAGGAAAGTGCGGTCAAAATGCGGCGCGCCTTGGCGCTGATTCAACAACGTGCGCCCTGGCTGGAGATCGACGGCGAAATGCACGGCGATATGGCCTTGGATGGCGCTCTTCGGGCCGAGCAAATGCCCCACAGCAGCCTGACGGGCAATGCCAATCTATTGGTTTTTCCGAATTTGGACTCCGCCAATATTTCTTACAATTTGTTAAAAACGGCGGCGGGCGGCAATATTGCCATTGGACCGGTGCTTCTGGGCGCGGCCCAACCGGTCCACATCCTAACGGCCAGCGCCACCGTTCGCCGCATTGTGAACATGACCGCCCTCACGGTGGCAGATGCGAATGCTACCAGGTCTTGATATTTAGATAAGTTGGTGCCAGCCAACTTATTATCAGTCCCCATTCAACCCTTGCTGGAAAATGGGCGCTATTGCCTATTCGGGGCTTTTCATCCATAATTCACATTCAGTTGTTTCGGGTTATCCCTGGGCATCTCTTGATTGCTGCTGGCTCAAAAGTTAGGGCTAGCAAACGTCAATTCTCTAACTTTCAATTGTTTTTTTGAGGACTTCAGCGGGTATGGACATGCCACTTCGTACCGTCAAAACCAACATCGTGCAATCCATCCGAGCTCATCGGGTACAGGATTTGCATACTGCTGCCCAACATTTGGGGCATCATTTTTTATATGCCAACTTGGCTGTTGCCCTGAGCAAACAAGATGTGTTGGACATGATTGCCCAGCAATTCACCTTTCCGCCGCAAACCAGCAAAAATTTTGATGCATTGTTTGATGGCATGACCGATACCCTGCACAAATCAGGCCCCCAACCTGGGTTTGTGGTGGTGCTGGAACAAGTGCCCGCCCATGCCAAATTTGACAAAGAGGCCCGTGAGCAACTGTTGGATGTTTTCCGTGAAGCCTCTGATTACTGGGCCGAGCGGAAAATCCCCTTTCGATGCTTTTATTCCTTCTCGGTCGCGCGCGCGCCAGTGGTGGCGATCGACAGCGATGGCATGGCCAACACATCCCCCAGTGGCATTGACTTGACCGAGGGTGGCGAAAAAATGCCCACCGACAAGCTGGTTGACATTTCGCCCCTGGCCTTGCGCATGAGCAGCCCCTTCAATGCAGGTTATTGGCTGACCGCCGCTTGATCAACGTTTCTGCGATTTTTCCGGCCAAGGCCACAAACTCAGCCACGCTCACCTCCTGGGCGCGCCGCTGTAAGTCAAAGCCGCTGGCCACACCCTGCTGCGTCAACCAGGCGCCCAGGGTGTGGCGCAACAGTTTGCGCCGCTGACCAAAAGCAACCCGCACCAGCTCCGACAACACCGGCCAGGGCACATCGGGCTCTTGGGTCACAGGCCACATGCGCACCACCGCGCTGTCCACTTTGGGCGGGGGATGAAATGCCTCGGGTGCCACATCCAGCACCTTCTCCATCTGATAGCGCGCTTGCATCATGACACTCAGGCGGCCATAGTCGGCGCTGTGGGGCGTAGCCACCATGCGCTCGACCACCTCTTTTTGCAACATGAAGTGCTGGTCTTGCACCACTGCCACATGGTCGAACAAGTGAAACAAGATGGGCGTAGAGATGTTGTAAGGCAAGTTGCCCACCACCCGCAATTGGGGGGCCTGAAGACGTTGCGCCAAATCGCTGAAGTTGACTTGCAAGACATCGGCCTCGATCACACTCAGTTGGGCATGGCCGCGCAGTTCGCGGGCCAGGTCGCGATCAATTTCGATCACCTGCAAATGCCCCAATCGCTCCACCAGGGGTTGCGACAGCGCCGCCCAGCCTGGCCCTATCTCCACCATGATTTGACCCGCACGCGGGTCAACGGCATTCACAATGTCCTCAATGACCGCATGATCGGTCAGGAAGTGTTGGCCAAAACGCTTGCGTGGCGCGTTCGGATGGGCCATGGTCAAAGCGGGTCGTCGCGGTATTCGACGTAGGCGCGCCCACGGGTTTCCTGCGCCCAAGCGCGGTAACTGTCTTCAAGTTTTTGTTCGCGCAAGATGTTGCGAGCCAATTCGCGTTGCTCTTTGGCCGTCAACTCGGCTTGGCGCCGCTCCATCACCTGGATCAGGTGAACCCCAAAGCGGGTGACCACTGGCGGCGAGGTTTGCCCCGGCGCGAGCTTGTTCATGGCCTCTTCAAACTCAGGCACAAACATGCCGGGCCCGGCCCACCCCAAATCGCCCCCGGCAGAGGCGCTGCCGTCTTGTGAATGCAAGCGGGCCAGGGTGGCAAATTCTGCGCGACCGCTGTCGATTTGCGACTTGAACTCCAACATGCGCGCGCGCGCGGCATTGGGACTGAGTTGCTCCCCCGGTCGCAACAAGATATGGCGGGCGCGCGTTTGGGGCACGGTCAAGGTCGTGGCTTGGGGCTGGCGGCGCTCAACCAGTTTGAGGATGTGAAAGCCTGCACCAGAGGGCAAGGGGCCGACCAATTGACCCACCGCCAAGCCTTTGACCGCATCCAAAAACAAACTGGGATAGCGCTGGGCCGGGCGCAAACCCATCATGCCGCCACTGTCTTTGTCGGCAGCCTGTGAATTTGCACGCGCCACGCTGGCAAAGTCTGCGCCTGCCTTGATTTGCGCCATCAATGCCTGCGCCCGCGCCTGCACCGTTTGCCGCTCGGTCTCGTTGGCACCCTCGGGCACGGTCAACAAAATATGCCCCAATGCCAATAGCGGCTCGGACTCTTGACTGGTTTTGAGCCGTTCTGCGATCAGTTTGTCGATTTCAGACTCGGTGATTCGGATGCGCGCATTGACCTCGCGCTCGCGCAAGCGCTGCAAGGTGAGTTGCTGTCGCAAATCGGCCCGGAACTGGCTCACCGACATGCCCTGCTGCGCCAATCGCTCGCGAAAAATCTCCAAGCTCACACCGTTTTGGGCGGCCATACCCTGCTCTGCTTGCGCAAGCACCGCATCATCGATGCGAATGCCCATGTCTTGCGCCAGACGCAATTGGGCACGCTCATCGATCAAGCGCTCCAGCACTTGGCGCACCAGTACTTCGCGCCGGGGCAAAAAACCCCCTTGCTGCTGCTGCATTTGCTGCGCTGTTTGCTCAACTTGTTGCTGCAACTCTTGATTGGTGATGGGCTCTGAGTCCACCACCGCCACAATGAAGTCAGATGAACGCGCCCCCGCGGTGACGGTGCCCGGCGCAGACGCGTTCGGTGCAAGGGCCGCTCCCAACACGGGGACCGTCGTTCGCAACCCTTGGGCCCATGTCGCTGCGGTGGCCAAGAGCAAGGTGGCGCAGACGGCACGCCCCAGCAAAAGCCCCAAAGCCTGGAACATCGATTCACTCATATTGACCAAATCGGCTTGGAAAGCCCCCGTTTTCGCGCAAGTTTTGATAGCGTGGCACGTAATCTTTGAACACGCTGGTGATGTTGGAGCCCAATCGGGACATGCCTGAAAACTCCATTTGAAACATGACCCGCTGCACCGATCGGTCGGCCGTCAACTGATAGCGGTCAAACGCCACGCGGGACAACCAGCAACCTGCGTCATATTCCAAACCCACCAGCGCATCGACCAATCGTGACTCCTGCTGGTTATAGTTCAAGCGGCCCACAGTGTACCAACGCCCCGGGGCTTCGCCCAAGCCAGTGTCGCCGGAACCGCCAGCGGAAAACAGGTTTTGCAACGGCCACTGCCAACTGGTGTCGATAAATTCGCCGCCCACCGCACCGACCGCATCGGCCTTGTACCGGTAGGCCATGTTCAACACCCGGTAAGGACCTGGTCGATAGCGCCCCACCACGGTGGAGCGCACAAAGCGCATTGCATCCGGGCTGTACTGCAATGCCGACTCCAATGACCAGGCATTGGCCAATTGAACATTGGTGCCGGCCAAGGTGTCGCTGAGTTGCTCCGTAGCGGCAGTGCCACCGGGCAACACCACCTCTTGCGAGCGCAAACGGTAGCGCTGGGCCAACACCATGCGGGCGCGCTCAGCGCCAGAGCGCGGGTCCAAAAACCGGGAAGTGGCCCCGGTGGTCACTTGATGGCTATCGGATATGCGGTCATAGCCCGTGAAGGCGTTCTCGGTGAAGATGGTGGCGATGTTGAAGTCGTAGCTGGCCGAGTCGTAGTTGGGCAGGTTGTTTTGGTCTTTGAAGGGCGTGTTGACATAAAAGATGCGTGGCTCCAAGGTCTGTACCCAATCTTTGGCAAACCATTGGGTGGGCCGCTCAAACACCGCGCCAGCGTCCACACTGTAACTGGGGATGACCACCGAGGCCGACCGCGTACCCGTCGTTGCCAAGGCTTGTTCCCACTGGTAGCTGCGGGCATGCAGCATCAGTTTGGGGGTGACCGCTCCGTATGGCGTGATCCACGATTGGGCCACTTGGGCTTGACTGACCATGCGCTGGCCATTGTCATTGCTCAAGCCCAAAAATTCCCGGTTCGATTGAAAGCGGGTCATTTCACCCGAAACCAGCACATCCAGGCCAGAGGGGTAGGCCCAGCGGTATTGTGCGCCCAGCTTGGGCACCAAGTCGTAGGGCGGTGTGATGGGTGTGGTGGCATCTTGCAAGGTTTGCCAGCGCAGAGTGCGCAGCTGGGATGTGAAGCCCCCGCTGGTATAGCCCAAGGTGGCGTCGGCGGGCAACAAGCGCAAGGCGCCATTGACGTTGTTGCGCGGAAAGTCTTTCCAATAGTTGTCGTCACTCACCCGGCTGATATGGAGTCCCAGTGTCATCGGCCCCAATCGGGCTGACCGGGTGTCGAGCATGCCTTGGTGCAGCCATGAGGTGCTCCAGCGCGTGCTGCCAGAGAGGCGGTCGTCGGGCATGAGGTCCAGCTTGGCCGTGCCTTGAACGGGTGGCAAGACGCTCTCCAAATAGCGAAACTCGGTCGACAGGTTCAGGCCACGCGAGGTCATCAGCCGGGGCGTGAGCAATACATCGCGGTTGGGCGCCAGGTTCCAGTAATAGGGTTGCGAATAGGTCAGCCCATCCACACTGTTGGTCTCAATGGTGGGTGGCAAAAACCCCGATCGACGCTGACTGGTCATGGGAAAGGAGAAGGAGGGCACACGCACCACCGCCGTGTCTTTGAAATACAAGGCCCCGTTTTCTACCTCAGCATCGCCAGTCGCGCTGTCCAAGGTCAGCTTGTCAGCGCTGATCATCCAATCGGGCAACCAACTCGGGCCAGGTTTGCGCGCGCAGGTGGTGTAGTTGCCTTGGTGTATGACGGCGCGCTTTTCGCTTGAAAAGTCCACCTGCCTGGCCTGCCCGTGGCCTTGGCTGCGCAAAAACCGATACCTTGGCTCGGTGAAGCTGCCCTCAAAGGTATCGAGTTTCAGGTCCACATCGGGGCCTTCAAACACATTGCCCGCTTGGTTGATGCGCACTTGGCCGCGTGCGCGTGCCCTGTCGGTGGGTTGGAAATAGTCGATCCGCTCGGCCCGGATCAAAGTGTCTGCGCGGCGCAATTGCACATTGCCCAACAGCAGCAAGTCCAGGTCCGGCCGACCTGAAACCTGATCGGCCTGGATGAATAACGGCAGGGCCAGACGACCCTGGGGGGCAAGCAATGGGGGCAACAAACTGCTGGGCTTGAGCACCGGCGCATCTGGCGGGGGTATTGGGCCGGTTTGGGCCACAGCCCCAAAGCCCAGCGCCCAAGCCCAAACGACCCGAAAAAAGTGACGCAGACACAGGGAGAGGGCAGGGGGAATGGCATTCATGGGGTTACAGCCAAACCCGGAACAGCTGTAGGGGCTGCCAATGCATGGGGCCATCCAGCCACACCGCGACAGGTTTGTAGAATGGATTATCCATGAGCACCCCCCCACCCGCCCCCGGTCTCAGCCCGGACCCTGCTCACCCGGTGCAGTGGTCGGACCCCTTGCGCCAAACCCATTTTGAACAATGGCTGCAATCCTTGCCAGCAGCTCATGGGCTGCAAACCAGCAGCTTGCGCATGGCTTCCGCTGATGCCAGCTTTCGGCGTTACTTTCGCATCCAAGCGGCGCAGCAAAGCCTGATCGTGGTGGACGCTCCACCGGCGCATGAAAACTGTGCCGCTTTTGTCAACGTTGCCCAATTGATGCGGGCCGCTGGCTTGAATGTCCCCCTGGTGCTGGAGTGGCAGGTCGAGCACGGCTTCATGCTGCTCACCGATTTGGGCCAACAGACCTTGATGCAACAACTCGATGCCAGCCTACCGGCCCAACACCAAGCCGATTTTTTGCGTGCGCTCGATGCCTTGATCGATTGGCAATGCGCCAGTCAAGCCCAGGTCTTGCCCGCCTGCGACAAAGCCTTGCTGCTGCGCGAGTTGCAATTGTTTCCCGACTGGTATGTGGCGCAGCACCGCGCGCTGGTGTTGACCGATGCTGAGCAGCAAACCCTGGCCCAGGCTTTTGAGACCATCGTCACGCGCAACCTGTCGGTACCCCAGGTGTTTGTGCACCGCGACTTCATGCCGCGCAATCTGATGATTCCGATGGACCCAGCAGAAAAGCGTCTCGGTGTGCTGGACTTCCAAGACGCGGTGCATGGCCCCATCACTTACGACGTGGCCAGTTTGATGCGCGATGCCTTTATCAGCTGGGACGAAAGCTTTGTGATCGACATCACCGTGCGCTACTGGGAGCGTGCTCGCCAGCGCGGGTTGTTGGGCACGGGTGAATTGGCCAGCGACTTTGGCCTGTTTTGGCGCGAGGTGGAGTGGATGGGCTTGCAGCGCCACCTCAAAGTGGCCGGCATTTTTGCGCGCCTGGGTCTGCGCGATCACAAGCCCAAATACCTGGCCGACACGCCCCGGTTTTTGGCCTACATTCGGGCCACCGCCAGCCGTTACCGCGAACTCTTTCCTTTGCTGCGCTTGATCGACCGCATTGAAGGCCATGCTTCAACCAGCGGCTACGCGTTTGGGCGGATCTGAGCCCCGTGCCAAGGTTTTTTCATCCCGGCCCCTTGCATGCCCAATGGAGCACCTTGCTCAGCCCTGCGGCGGCGCGCCATGCCCAAGTGCTGCGCTTGCAACCCCAGGACCCGGTGCAACTGTTCAACGGCGAAGGGGGAGAGTGGTCAGCCTGTATCGAGCAAATGGGCCGCAAAGACGTGCAGGTGCGGGTGTTGGACCACCTGCCGGTGGAGCGCGAAGCCGCACACCACGTGGTATTGGCCGTGGGCATGCCTGCCAATGAGCGCATGGACTGGCTGGTGGAAAAAGCCACCGAATTGGGCGTGGCCCGTTTGGTTCCGCTGATGACCGCGCGCAGCGTATTGCGCTTGCAAAGCGAGCGTGCGCTCAAGCGCCAAGCCCATTGGCAGGCGATGGCGCATGCAGCCTGCGAACAATGCGGTCGCAACCGCCCGCCCGTGATCGAACCGCCGCAAAGCTTGGTGCATTGGTTGCAACTCGACCATGGCCACAGCCAAAAGCACTTGCTGTCGCTTTCCAACCAAGGCGCTGCGCCCCCATTGGGCAGCCCCCATGTGACCCTCTTGAGTGGCCCCGAAGGCGGCTTGAGCAGCACCGAAGAGAAACTCGCCATCGCTGCCGGCTTTGCGCCTTGGCAGCTCGGGCCCCGCACCTTGCGGGCGGAAACCGCGGCCCTGGCCGCGCTCACTTTGTGTGCCGAAGTCCGCGTGGCCTGAGACTTACCCTAATACCCAAGAAAGAAACCCATGAACCGACCGCTGTGGCTGCTGACCTTGGCGCAAGGCTTGTTTTTCACCAACAACGTGACCTTCATTGCCATCAATGGCTTGGTTGGTTTGAGCCTGGCCCCGGTGGGTTGGATGGCCACTTTGCCGGTGATGGGCTATGTGGTGGGCAGCGCCATGAGCACAGCCCTGGTCTCGCGCACTCAGGCCCAATGGGGCCGCAAAAAATCTTTCCAAACCGGCTTGGTGGTGGCCTTTCTGTCGTGCGCAATGGCCTTGTGGGCCTTGTTGCACCAGTGGTTTTGGTTGCTGGTGGTCGCCACCCTGATAGCGGGCTACTACAGCGCCAACGCGCAGTTGTACCGGTTTGCCGCGGCCGAACTGGCACCGGCCCAAGGGCGTGAGAAAGCCGTCTCCTGGGTCATGGCCGGCGGCCTGATGGGCGCCATCTTGGGCCCCAATTTGGCCAACCAAACCAAAAACCTGCTGCACATCCCTTTTGCCGGGGCCTATCTGTGTTTGATGGGCGTGGCGGTGTTGGCTTGGCTGGCCATCTACCACATCGATTTTGGCCCCACACCCCCCGCGCCAGCCGCGGGCCAGGTGCAACGCAGTTGGGCCAGCTTGATGCGCCAGCCGGTTTTTTTGGTCGCTGCATTGAGCGCCGCCTTGGGCTATGGCGTGATGAACCTGTTGATGGCGGCCACACCGCTGGCCATGCAAACCTGTGGCATTGGTTTTGCCGACACGGCTTTTGTGCTCCAGTGGCATGTGATTGGCATGTTTGCACCGGGGTTTTTCACCGGCCACCTGATCAAACGCTTTGGTGCCTTGCCCATCATGGGCGTGGGGGTGTTGCTCAATGCCGGTTGCGTGGTCATTGCACTCAGCGGCATCGAGGTGCAACAGTTTTTGATCGCTTTGCTGCTGCTCGGAGTGGGCTGGAATTTTCTGTTCACCGGCAGCACCACGTTGTCACTGGAGGGTTATGCCCCCCAGGACAAGCACCGGGCACAGGCGGTGCTCAATTTTTGTGTGTTTGCCACCATGGCGGTGACATCGTTTGCCTCTGGCGCATTGGTCACCACCTCGGGATGGGATTGGCTCAACCTGGGCTCATTGCTGCCGATTGGCTTGACCGGTGTGGCCCTGCTCTGGCTGGCCCGCCTGCAGCACCTGAAGTCCGCCAGCATTCACTGAAAGGTAAACACCGCTGTGGCGGCGCGCCAATTGGGCCAGAGCCGGACCACGCGGCCATTTTGCAGGCCAAACGCATCGGTGATGCGCAAGTTGTTTTTTTGCGCCAACTGGGCAAAGTCGCTGAAGGTTCCCACCCGGATATTGGGTGTGTCGTACCACTGATAAGGCAGCCGCTTGGTCACCGGCATGCGACCCGACAACACACTCAAGCGGTTGGGCCAATGGGCAAAGTTGGGAAAGGCCACCACGCCCATGCGGCCCACCCGCGCGGTTTCGCGCAACATGGTCTCGGCATTGCGCAGGTGTTGCAGGGTATCGATTTGCAGCACCACATCAAACGACTGGTCTTCAAACATGCTCAGGCCTTGTTCCAGGTTGAGTTGAATCACCGATACGCCGCGCCGCACACAGGCCAGCACATTGGTATCGTCAATCTCCACCCCATAACCTGTGCAGGCCCGGTGCGTTTGCAGCCAGCTGAGCAACTCACCATTGCCGCAACCCAGGTCCAGCACGCGACTGCCACGTGGCACCAGGTTGGCCAAAGCCTGCATCACAAGGAGATCGCTCACGCAAATCCCCCTTGCTGAGCGATTTGGTCAAAGTAGCTGCGCACCAGGGACAAATAACGCGCATCGTCCAGCAAAAAAGCATCGTGCCCGTGGGGTGCGTCAATTTCTGCATAACTCACCGTGCTGCGGTTTTGCAGCAGTGCGCGCACCATCTCGCGGCTGCGTGCGGGGGAAAACCGCCAATCGGTGCTGAAGCTGATCAACAAAAAATCGGCTTTGGCCCGCGCCAGTGCCGCGCTCAGGTCGCCACCAAATTCACGCGCCGGGTCAAAGTAATCGAGCGCACGGGTGATCAGCAAATAGGTATTGGCGTCGAAATAGTCGCTGAATTTATCGCCTTGGTGGCGCAAATAACTCTCTATTTCAAACTCAATGTCTTGGGTGGTGTATTGGAAGGACGCACCGGCCAGGGCATGGCGCAAGCGGCGGCCAAATTTCGCGTTCATCACATCGTCGCTCAGGTACGTGATGTGGCCGAGCATGCGGGCAATGCGCAAGCCACGCTTTGGCACCACGCCGTGGCGGTAAAAATGCCCGCCGTGAAAATCGGGATCGGTGGCGATGGCGCGGCGCGCCACCTCATTGAACGCAATGTTCTCCGCGTTCAAGTTGGGCGAGCTGGCGATCACCAGCGCGTGGCGCACCCGATCGGGGTGCTGCAAGGTCCAGCTCAGGGCCTGCATGCCGCCCAGGCTGCCCCCCATCACCGCTGCCAACTGTTCGATGCCCAGTTGGTCCAACAAGCGGGCCTGGGAATTCACCCAGTCCTCCACCGTCACCACCGGAAAATCGGCCCCATAAACCTGCCCGGTTTGGGGATGGGTGTGCATCGGCCCGGTAGAGCCAAAACACGAACCCAAGTTGTTCACGCCCACCACAAAAAAACGATCGGTATCGAGCGGTTTGCCCGGCCCCACCATGTTGTCCCACCAGCCTTCGCTTTTGTCCTGCCCGGGATAGGTGCCCGCCACGTGGTGCGAGGCATTCAGGGCGTGGCAAATCAAGACGGCATTGCTGCGCTGCGCATTGAGTTGGCCGTAAGTTTCGTATACGAGTTGGTAAGGCCCCAGTTCACGACCACACCGTAAGCCCAAAGCTTGGGTGAAATGCATGGACTGGGGTTGCGCAATCAAAGTCATGGCTCATTGTGGGTCAGCCTCGACAGCGCCAGGCGGTGTCAGTTTTAGCTGAATTTATTGACGCGCCCGCAAGCTCAAGCAAATCGGCGCACCCGTACATTCTAGCCAAGGGCCAATTTGAATACTATTTGTCTGCATGTTTGACCTAAAATGTGCTTTCAAAACAATCACTTCTATGAAACTTAACAGTCGTTTGTTGTTTCACAGCTTTTGGATGGCGTCTGTGGGTGCCATGGCCAGCGTGTCTTGGGCCCAACGTGCGCCTGCCACCAGCGTCTTGACAGGCCTGATGGCCGAGGCATTGGCGCGCCACCCGCAGGTGCGCATGCAACAAGCCCTGGCCTCGGCCGCTGGGGTCGACATCGACAGCGCGCGCTGGCAATACTTTCCCACCCCGTCGCTCAGCGTGGAGCGGGCCAATGCCACCAACGACCCGGCCTTGGTATACCGTGATGACCCGGTTGCCACCTTGCGCATCAGCCAGCCGATTTGGACCGGGGGCAAACTCGGGGCCAATGTGACCCGTGCCAACGAACTCAAACAAGGCAAAGATGCCTCGGTCCTGGAAGCGCGCCAGCAACTGTCTTTGCGTGTGCTGCAAGCCTATACCGACTGGCAGGTGGCGTATTTGAAAGGCAAGGCCTTTGAAGACAGCCTGCAAGGCCAGTCCAAATTGCTGGAGCTGGTGCAGCGCCGCCTGAGCGCTGGCGCCGCCACCGAAGCCGACGTGCTGTTGTCCAAAAGCCGGATCGAGTCCACCCAGGCCGATTTGTACGGGGTTGAGGCCCAAAAAGCATCGGCCCTGGCCCGTTTGGGCGAATTGCTGTCCCGGCCCATTCCGTCGGCCGAATTGAGCACCACCCTCACCCCCCCTTTGCCCATCGACGGCGACGATGCCCTGTGGCTGGCCAAGGCACAAAGCAACAGCCCCAGCGTTCAGCGCTTGCAAGCGCAGGCCTTGGCCACCGAGGCCGAAGTCAGCGCCGCCCGCGCCGACATGTACCCGCAACTGAGCTTGCGTTTTGAGCGCCAGCACGGCAGCTTCACCTACCTGAACTATGGCACCGTTGACCGGGTTTACCTGAGCGTCTCGTCCCAAGTGGGCGCTGGTTTGTCGACGTTGACCCAACAACAATCGGCTCAATTAAGGTTGACAGCGGCGCAAACCGAGGTGGAAAACGAACGCCAAAACATCAACGAGCAGGTGCGCAACGACTTGACGCTCTACCGCAATTTGTCCAGGCGCATTCCTTCCCTGAGCACATCGCTGCAGTCGACACGCTTGATCCAAGAGGCCTGGGAGCGCCAGTTTCTGGCCGGGCGCAAAAGCTGGCTGGAGGTGATGAACGCGGTGCGAGAAATTCAACAAGCCGAGAGCCAACTCATCGATGCCCAAACCAATCAAATGCAACTGAGTTGGCGGTTGACCATTTGGGCCGAAGGTGGCCCCAGCGTACCGGCAGTGGTGCGCTGAACCACATCAAACCTTTCAGCATGAACACCTTGTACATGACTTTGATGCGTTTGAACGCGTTGCAAAACACGGCCAGCGATCGGCTTGCCTTGGTCGAGGCGGTGGACGCGGCCTACAAATCGGTGACCACCGCCAGCGATGCGGAACTCAACCCGCAAAGCCTGCTCAACACCATCAGCGCGCATTTACAGTCGCCCCGCTTCAAGCCGATTCGCCAGCTCGACCCTGCCGCCATGCCCGTGCTGCTGCATGATGCTGAAAAGGGGTTTGCCTTGGTGCGCGGCCTCAACGCACGCCAGCAATGGGTGATCGAGCGCTTTGACGATCACCAAAAGAAATGGGCCGAGGAGGTGTTGGACGGCCAACCCCAAGGCCGGCTTTTTCGGGGCCTGGCGGCAAAGCCCTTTGAAGCCCACCGCAGTCCGGTATTTCACATCGTTAAAAACGAGTTGTGGCGCTCCAAGTCCATTTTTATGGAAATTTTCATTGGCAGCATCGTGATCAACCTGATCGCTCTGGCCAGTTCATTCTTCAGCATGCAGGTGTATGACCGCGTGGTGCCCACAGGCGCGGTGCAAACCTTGCTGGCCCTGACCTTGGGCCTGATGATTGCCATTGTGTTCGAGCTGCTGCTGAAGCATTTGCGCAGCCATTTCTACAAGGCCTTGATCGACAGTGTCGATCAGCGCTTGGCGCGCGCCACCTACATGCGTTTTTTACAGATTCGGCTGGACCAATTGCCCCGCAGCGTGGGCAGTTTGGCTTCGCAACTGCGGGGTTATGAATCGCTTCGCACTTTTCTCACCAGCCTCACCACCCAAATGGCGGTCGATGCACCCTTTGCCATTGTTTTTTTGTTGCTCATTGCCGTCCTGGGTGGGCCTTATCTGGCCGCCATTCCCCTGGTTTTTTTGGTGCTGTCGCTGGGCTTGGGCTTTTATTTCAAGCGCCAATCCGATTTGCTCGCCGAGGTGGTTTACCAGGCCAGCAATTTCAAAACCGGCTTGTTGGTCGAAAGCATTGAAGGGGCTGAGACCATCAAGTCGGGCCAATCGGGCTGGCGCATGTTACAGCGCTGGATGAACTCCACCGACGAGTCGCGCACCAGCGAATTGCAAATGCGCACGGTGACGGAAAACGCGCAACACCTTAGCGCCGCCTTTCAACAGGTGTCGTATGCCTTGTTGGTGGCGATGGGCGCTTTGATGGTCAGCCGTGGCGAAGTGACCATGGGCGGCCTGATCGCCTGCAGCATCTTGTCGGGTCGGGTGCTGACCCCCATTGCCGGCTTGCCTGCGCTTTATTTGCAATGGTCCAGCACCAAGGTGTCGGTGAAGATGCTCAATACCTTGTGGGGCATGCAAGACGATCACCATGGGGTGGACACACCCTTGATGCCCGAGATCATTCACGGGGCTTACCGGTTTGAAAACGTCCATGCCAGTTACGGCGGCTCGCGAACGGCATTCGCCACGCCGCAATTGACCCTTCGTGCTGGCGAAAAAATTGGCATTTTGGGACCGATTGGTGCCGGCAAAACCACGTTGTTGCGCTTGCTCAGCGGCATGTATGCCCCCCAGCAAGGGCGGATATTTTTGGACGACATGGACTTGGGACACATCCACAAAGGGGTGTTGTCCGAGCACATCGGTTACTTGCAACAAGACGGCCGGCTGTTTGCAGGCAGTCTGCGCGAGAACCTCACCCTGGGCTTGGTCGTGCCCGATGATGCGCGCATCCTGGCCGCGGCCGAGCGCACGGGCTTGCTTCAATCGGTCATTCAATCGCACCCTGAAGGCTTGCTGCAAAAAATCTCAGAAGGTGGCACAGGCCTGTCGGGTGGCCAAAAACAATTGGTCAACTTGACCCGCGTGGTTTTGCGCGAACCCACCATTTGGTTGCTCGATGAGCCCACCTCGAATGTCGACAAGTCGACCGAGCAACGCATCATCCACATGCTGGCGCAAACCTTGAAGCCCACAGACACCTTGGTTTTGGTGACCCACAAACCCGAACTGCTGGTCCTGGTGCAGCGCTTGATCATCGTGGCGCAACAAAAAATCGCCATGGATGGCCCGCGCGATGAAGTGCTGCGTCGGCTGCAGGCCAACACCCCCGCGCCTCAAGGAACAGCGCCATGAGTTATGCCGATCAGCATTCGCGCTGGCCCACGATTTCCATTTTGTCGGCGGGCTTTGCGGCCCTGGCGATTTGGGCATCCCAATCTGAACTCGACCAGTTGGTGCGGGCCACCGGCCAAGTGATTCCTGACGCTCGCACCCAAGTCATTCAAGCCGCCGACGGTGGTGTGCTTTTCGAGTTGCGGGTGCAAGAGGGGCAAGCGGTCAAGGCCGGCGAGACCTTGGCGGTGTTGGAGAAAGAGCGTGCAAAAGCGGGCTTCCAAGAGACGGTGGCACGGGTGGCATCGCTGCGTGCCATATTGGACCGGGCACAAGCCGAGATTGATCAAAAACCCTTGGTATTTAACCGCCAAAGCAAGGCATTCCCCGAGTTCACCAATGCGCAAGCGGGTTTGTACATGCAGCGCAAAAAAACCCTGGATGAAGAGCTGGGGTATTTGCAAGAGGCCTTGGCCAATGCCAGGGAAGAGCTGGAGATGAACCAAAAGCTGATGAAAACCGGCGATACCAGCCGACTCGATTTGCTGCGCTCCGAACGCCAAGTCACAGACCTTGCCGGTCGCATCAGCGCCACCCGCAACCGCTATTTGCAAGAAGCCCGACAAGATGCCAGCAAGGCCGAGGAGGAGTTGGCCACCAGCCAGCAAAAACTCAACGAGCGGCAAAGCATTTTGGATCACACCGAGTTGGTCTCTCCGGTGGGCGGGGTGGTCAAATACCTGCGCGTCAACACCATTGGCGGCGTGCTGCGTGCCGGCGATGAGTTGATGCAAATTGCGCCCACCGACGGCGGTTTTTTTGTCGAGGGACGGGTTTCCCCCAGCGATGTGGGCAGCCTCCAACTGGGCTTGCCGGTCACGGTGCGGGTGGATGCATTTGACTACTCCATTTATGGCACGCTCAAAGGCAAGCTCACCCACATCAGCCCTGACACCTTGAGCGAACAAGGCAGCAAAGGAGAGACCAGTGTGTTCTACCGCATTCAGGTGCGTCTTGATGCCGATCAATCGCACAATCCCCGCGCCCAGGACATTTTGGTCAAGTCCGGCATGACCACCAGCCTGGACATCCGCACCGGAGAGCGCACGGTGTTGCAATACCTCATCAAACCCATCTTCAAAGCATTTCAAGGGGCCATGACCGAGCGTTGAACCACAGGCCCATGCCCAGACACCATTTTGGTGTGATTTTTGCTTTCTATTGGTGCAAATTGCTTTTGAACCCCAAAAGCGCACCGGTATAAAGCACAAACGAAAGGGCGACATTGTGGATGCACCAAAAACAAGCGCGGATGCACTGTTTATTCTCTTGGGCGCCATCATGGTTTTGGCCATGCATGCCGGCTTTGCCTTTCTGGAGTTGGGCACAGTGCGCCAAAAAAACCAAGTCAACGCCTTGGTGAAAATTCTGGTCGACTTCTCGGTTTCCGCCGTCGTTTATTTTGCGGTGGGCTTCAGCGTGGCCTACGGCACCGGGTTTTGGGTATCTGCAGAAACTTTGGTGGCCCAAAACGGCTATGAATTGGTGAAGTTTTTCTTTTTGTTGACCTTCGCCGCTGCCATTCCCGCCATCATCTCCGGTGGCATCGCGGAGCGGGCCAAGTTTTGGCCCCAACTGGTGGCCACGGCGATATTGGTCGGCTTGGTGTACCCGCTGTTTGAAGGCGTGGCCTGGAACCAGCGACTGGGGGTCCAAGCCTGGCTGGTGGCCCAAACTGGCGTTGAGTTTCATGACTTTGCGGGCTCCGTGGTGGTCCATGCCATGGGCGGCTGGCTGGCACTACCAGCGGTTTTGTGGCTGGGCGCGCGCAGCAACCGCTACCGCAAGGATGGGGCGATGTCGGCACACCCGCCGTCGAGCATTCCTTTTTTGGCCTTGGGCGCCTGGATTTTGATCGTGGGATGGTTTGGCTTCAACGTGATGAGCGCTCAAACCCTGGACAAAATGTCGGGTCTGGTCGCCGTCAATTCCTTGATGGCCATGGTGGGCGGCACCCTCGCGGCGTTGGTGATGGGCCACAACGACCCGGGCTTCGTGCACAACGGCCCCTTGGCTGGGCTGGTGGCCGTGTGTGCGGGCTCCGATTTGATGCATCCCATGGGCGCGCTGGTCACGGGCGCTGTGGCAGGCGTCATTTTTGTGGCCATGTTCACCCTGACCCAAAACCGCTGGCGGATTGACGACGTATTGGGTGTGTGGCCCTTGCACGGTTTGTGTGGCACCTGGGGCGGATTGGCCGCCGGCCTGTTTGGCCTGCCCGCCTTGGGCGGTTTGGGCGGCGTGAGTTTCCTGGCCCAAGCCTTGGGCACCTTGCTCGGCGTGGCCTGGGCCGTGCTGGCCGGTACGGTGGTTTATGGCCTGCTCAAATGGACCATGGGGCTGCGCTTGAGCCCCGAAGAAGAATACCAGGGGACAGACTTGACCATCCACAAAACCAGCGCCACCTCAGAACGTGAGGCTTCTTGGTGAGCCGATTCAACCATTGTGTGGTTTTTTTGGGTGCATCTTTGCGGTTTTAAGAAAAATCGTTTGCGCTTTGCCACTGCTTGTGCCACATAATGGAATTGCTTCTGTCTTTTATGAGCCAAAAGTGGTTTGGGTGATCGGTCAGTTTCGCGCCTCCGCTTCCTTTGTGTTGTGCTTTCGGGACCCCATCGCTTGTTTTTTTGTGTTTTTTAGGAGTCCCTTGCATGGGCAATAAACTGTACGTGGGCAATTTGCCGTACACGGTGCGCGATGGCGATCTCGAGCAATCTTTTGGTCAGTTCGGTACCGTCACCAGCGCCAAAGTCATGATGGAGCGCGACACGGGTCGATCCAAAGGCTTTGGTTTTGTAGAAATGGGCAGCGATGCCGAGGCGCAAGCCGCCATTGCCGGCATGAACGGTCAGCCTTTGGGCGGACGCAGTTTGGTCGTCAATGAGGCCCGCCCCATGGAGGCCCGTCCCCCGCGCTCTGGCGGTGGCGGCTACGGCGGTGGTGGTGGTGGTGGCGGCTACGGCGGCGGCGGTGGTGGTGGCGGCTACCGCGGCGGCGACCGTTACTAGTCGCCCGGCGTCGATCCCTGTCGCATCGACATGACGTCGCAGGGGTCGGGATGGTCACGTTCCCGGCCCCTGCGACCCATGGCGCGCACTTCGAAACGCACTTCGAAATCTGTTCGCATCCTGTTCACCGGCATCATTCCCAACACACGGACGATCGACGTTCATGCCACCTCCCAACGCCAAGTTTTCCAAGTTCGCCAAGAAGAAGGCCAAGCCGCGCACGAAGGTGAAGCGGAAGGATCCGATCTTCATCGACGGCGCCCGCCCGCGGCCGATGTTCGTCGACTACAAGGATCTCGAACTGCTCGGCAAACTCGTCAACCGCCAAGGCAAGATCCTCAGCCGGCGGAAGAGCGGCTGCACCGCCGCCAGCCAGCACGCCGTGACCAGCGCCATCAAGCGTGCCCGGTTCATGGCCCTCCTGCCCTACGTCGGCGAGTGACGCCGCGGCCTACATGCCAGCCCTGACGACCCGGCGCCGAGTCGAGTTTCGCGACACGGACGCCGCCGGCATCGTCCACTTCTCGGCCTTCTTCTTCTGGATGGAGTCGGCCGAACACGAGCTCCTGCGGGCGGCCGGCCTGCACGTGTTCGATCCGCTCCCCGATGGCGGCACGGCCAGCTGGCCGCGGGTGTCCGCCGCCTGCGACTACAAAGCGGCGGTGCGGTTTGGCGACGAGGTGG
>Ga0214923_10003360_pt1 | contig 20102 bp, 19 predicted proteins | sample LL1510_MetaG_FD_177993 | JGI IMG/M metagenome (GOLD analysis project Ga0214923, IMG submission 177993) | Freshwater microbial communities from Lake Lanier, Atlanta, Georgia, United States - LL-1510 | ecosystem: Environmental > Aquatic > Freshwater > Lake | place: USA: Georgia | collected...
ATTGCTCCGCCTAGTGAAAAGGTAGAGGGTGAATAATTAACGATAAAGAAAAATAAATAACTAAAATAATCTAAATAAAATGGCAGGTTTACCCTATTGGACAAACTCGGTAGCCGCGGTCAATTATTACGAGCCGCTCTACCAAAACCAATTTGAAGTGATTCTTACTCCGCCAGCAGCGATAGGAGGACCGAATGTTGCTCTGCTAGTTGAGCACGTGACTAAAATAACCGGTATTCCTGAAATAAGTCCAATGGGTACGATAGTTGAACAGGCATACAAGTTTGCGACCAGAAGCTACGCTGGTTCCAAACCGGACAAGACGACTGCCGACCTTGACATAACGTTCACCGTCAACCTGAACGAAGAAAACGATGCGTACGTTTATAACATACTAAGAGCGTGGAACGACATTCAGTACAACCCACAGACTGGTGCCCAGGGACTAAAGAGAAACTATGTTGGGGAGCTAGCTGTCGTGATCTTTAACAAGGCCGGAGAAATATATCGAGAATTTAAGTTTCCTTCGATAATTCCTAACGGAGCGCTTACTGCGTTTGCCCCAGACTACGGATCGACAACGGTCTATGAGGTGACTGCCAAATATCGATCCGACTATTGGATCGAGACCAGAATCGGACAAATAAACGTATAACGGTATGGAAATGTTCAACGTACACAGAAGGGACCTGCTAGGTTTTGAAGATTACATGGACCTAAAGAAGCCGGGCTTTGGCGGACCTCTCTCTGCAATTCCATCGAGAGACGCCAAGGGTAAGTTACTGAACAAAAAGCCGAAGCTTTCTCAATATCGCAGAGTCGTTGAGCGGGACCCTGCGTTTTCTCACAAGGTTTGGGACCCTACGTACAAGGCAATGACTCATGACTTGGTATACAGGCAAGAGGGCAAAAAGCCATTTACCTATCCTGACCCATACCTGACTGCATATCCTACCGTTGAGATCGGAGAGGTTGATGAAAACACCAAAGTTGTTTCTTTTAATCGATTTGTGAATGAAGACTTGGACCCAAGAGACGAGGACTACGGGAAAGAAGTAGAGTATCAAGATACGGGCTACGACTTTAAAGACTATGACCTTGATTCAGAGGAAGATGGCGGATATGCGAAGGGAGAGAGCAGTTTTAAAGACGAGAAAACCGCTTACCGCCAGACGGGCGGTCGAAGCACTACTTCGCCTGAAATCAAGAGGCTGGAAGACAAATTAAGAAGCTACGAAACAAGCAGAAGAAGAGACGAATGGGACGAGTATGGACTAAATCCAGAAGAAGAGAACAATCCTTTAGGTCTGAGCAAGGAGGAAATGGATAAATTTTTAAACGATCTTAAATCTTAGCTTCTCTGTTGAAAGTCTACAATAGCTAAGTTAGGGTAATCGATAACTGCTTCCTCTTCTTCAGGGTCCTTTGTTGGAATCCACAAGTAATTAAACTCTATGTCTAAATACTCGTCGTTGATAAAGTCTATTGAATTAAGTATGGTGCTTATCGAAAGGTTCGTATTCAAGTAAACTATTCGACTGTATTTTTTGTTTTTTACCTTTATGGCTTTGTCTAAAAGCTTCTTTACCTCATAGTTAAGTAGAAAAGACTGTACCTTGTTCGGAACGATGAACCTAGTGTTGAACTTATCCTTGATTATTTTAGTCACGTTAAGAATGTAATCCGTCTTGCTCTTTTTGGAAAAGGCGCCTATGAAGCCCTTGTATTCCCTAACAAAAACTACTTCTATTTTTCTTTTTTCCATATCACATATCGAGGTGGATGACGTCTATGCCAGCCTCTCTGAGTATTTTTACACCGGCAAGGTCCCTATATTCTTCACGATAGGCGACCCTCTTTATCCCAGCTTGAATTATGAGCTTAGAACAGTCTTTACATGGAGAATAGGTGACATAAAGAGTCGAACCTTCTGTGTTTTGGGTCGACTTTGCAACCTTCAGTATTGCGTTTGCCTCTGCGTGCAAGACGTACCAGTGAGTTTCGCCGTTCGAGTCTTCGCAATCGTTTGAAAAGCCCCTAGGGGTGCCGTTGAATCCGTCCGATATGATGGTCCCGTCCTTTACGATAAGCGCGCCCACTTTCTTGCGTCTACAGCAAGAAAGGGCGGACCATTCGGTTGCCATCTTAAGGTAGGTCAAGTGGTACTTTAGATCCTTTTGAGTCATTCTTTTCTCTGTTCGTTTTGATTATCGGTCCGACCAGCAATAGATTTACGATAAATTCAATTGCGAGCCATTGTGGGTAGGTTGGGTCTGCTCCAAATATGCTTTCAAGGTCCGTCCAGGCGTAAACATAGTCACACAACAGAGCAACTAAAAAGAAGGAGAGCACACTGATTATGAGCTGTTTCATTTGTTTAAATTATTTTTTATCCAAGTCATCAATTCGTCATCGATCGTTTCAAGAACATTAGATTGCGTTGAGAAAAGATTATTGAGCAGTAAAGAGGGCTCACCCTTGACGGAAATAAGCTCTTCTTTTACCCTAGGTATCTGCTTTGGAACAAAGTCGTCAGTCAACATTCTTTTTACTAGTTCAAAGTGTCTTTCGTATAGGTGGAACGAATTTGCTATGTGAGTGTAGGTGCCTAAAGTCAAGTCGCTAAATTTTTCTCCACCGTGGGTAGCTAGGTGAAGCAGCATCTGTGACTGTAGAGTAGAAAAAAAGGCAACATCGGTCGGTAGTCCTAATATGACGTCATTGCTCCTCATACTAACAGTTAGGTTGAGTCTATTGTCTCTTATTTGAAATATTCCATACATTGTGCACACAAAATCCTTGTTTCCTTCGCTCTGATGAGTGGGTAGGTTAAAGTGTAAGATTGCTTGACGGGTGTCTTTGTCTTTTATTAGAGATTCAAAGGCCCAATGATATTGAGTAAACCCATGTTCATTTGGAAGGTTGAACAAGAGGTGACCGTACGCTGAGTTTAAGGTTCCATCACTGTTTTGAATGGACTCCCAAAACTTTGCATATTTTGAAATATAACTCGCATCGTTTCTTCCCATAAAATACCAAAGAAGCTCAGCCGCGATGTACCTGTATTGAGAAGAGCGCTGAGCGTTTTCATAAAGACAGGAAAGAGGATTCGTTATTACTAAAGAAACGTTACAATTTTCCTTTATTGACATTTCTCGAGGAGAGATTATGTGCTCTGGAAAAGCAAAAAGATCGAATAGGCTTTTCCGGTATGCCTCAGCAAAGGTGTTAGACCTGTAAATTAACATATACTTATTATATCATGCGCGATTAGAAAGGTTTTGATATTAGGATAAATATAATAAAGTCGTTTTGTATGGGCGTCAGCCAGCTTTATCCCATAATTGATTTTACGCAGATAAGTTTTACGAATATTCCATCAGGTGCATACCTTTTAGGCTTTGACTCTAGCAATGGAATGAAGCTTTGTAAAATAGACAACACTGGCACCATAACTATCATCGAAGGAGTCGTAGGAGGTGGTGGTACTTCGGGCACCAGCGGTACTTCCGGCACTAGGGGCACTTCTGGTACTTCTGGAGCAAACGGTACTTCTGGTACTTCTGGAGCAAACGGTACTTCTGGTACTTCTGGAGCAAACGGTACTTCTGGTACATCCGGCTCCTTAGGTACTGACGGTACTTCGGGTTCAAGCGGTACTTCTGGTACTAGGGGTACTTCAGGTTCAAGCGGATCGTCAGGAAGTTCAGGAACGGGCGGAAGCTCAGGTTCAAGCGGCACAAGCGGTTCTTCAGGAACATCAGGTAGTAGTGGTTCTTCGGGAACTAGTGGAAGCTCAGGTTCAAGCGGCACAAGCGGTTCTTCAGGAACATCAGGTAGTAGTGGTTCTTCGGGAACTTCTGGCTCTTCGGGTACAAGTGGAACCAACGGCAGCCCAGGTACATCTGGTTCTTCAGGAACTAATGGTAGCTCAGGCACAAGTGGAACATCGGGGAGTTCAGGTACACCCGGATCGTCAGGAACTTCCGGTAGCTCAGGTACAAGCGGTAGCTCGGGTACAAGCGGTAGCTCGGGTACAAGCGGTAGCTCGGGTACAAGCGGTAGTTCTGGCACTAGTGGAACGTCTGGCTCAAGCGGAACCAGTGGAACGTCTGGCTCAAGTGGAACATCGGGAACCTCTGGCTCAAGCGGAACAAGCGGTACATCGGGTAGCTCTGGAACATCAGGTAGCTCTGGAACCAGTGGAACGTCAGGTAGCTCAGGAACGTCGGGTAGTAGCGGAACTAGTGGTACTTCAGGAACAGATGGTACTTCAGGATCTAGTGGAACAGATGGCACTAGTGGAACAGATGGAACTTCGGGAACAGATGGCACTAGTGGAACAGATGGTACTTCAGGATCTAGTGGAACAGATGGCACTAGTGGAACAGATGGAACTTCGGGAACAGATGGCACTAGTGGAACAGATGGTACTTCGGGAACAGATGGTACTTCAGGATCTAGTGGAACAGATGGCACTAGTGGAACAGATGGAACTTCGGGAACAGATGGAACTTCAGGGACAAGTGGAACAGATGGAAGTTCTGGAACAAGCGGCACCGATGGTACTAGCGGCACCGATGGTACTAGCGGCACCGATGGAACTAGCGGCACTAGCGGCACCGATGGTACTAGCGGCACCGATGGTACTAGCGGCACCGATGGTACTAGCGGCTCTAGCGGCACCGATGGTACTAGCGGCTCTAGCGGCACCGATGGTACTAGCGGCTCTTCAGGGTCTTCAGGATCCAGTGGAACAGACGGCACTTCGGGAACAGATGGCACTTCAGGATCTTCGGGAACAAATGGCACTTCAGGATCTAGTGGAACTAGTGGAATTAATGGTATCTCGGGTGGTGCAATTTACTATTTTAATGAGTCGGTGACACAAACACCGTATAAAGAATTTTCCACAATACCAACCGCCGCTGCGCAACAAACAGTTACAGTAACAATTGGAGTAGGAGCAACTTCAACTATAGGATCATATCTAACACCTACATCGGTTCCAAATGTAACTGCTATTCCTGCAGGAATCTGGTCCTTTTATTTGCATGCATATAAACAAAACGCCAATGCAAGTTTCGATATATTCTGTGAAGTCTATTCACGTACTTCTGGAGGAACAGAAACGTTACTTTTTTCAACAGACCCTGCGCCAGTAACAACAAATTCACCAAATCCATCAATGTCAATATCTGATGGATTTCAGCCAGGATACACAATTAACACTACTGATAGAATACTGGTTAAAGTAAGAGCAACGAACACCTCTAACCAGCCGCATAATATTACCTTTGTAACTGAAGGTACCGTGCATTACTCATTTGCACAAACAACATTAGGATCCGTATCTAGTACATCAGGAACCAGTGGGACTTCTGGCAGTAGCGGAAGCTCGGGAACTTCTGGCTCTTCGGGTACAAGTGGAACCAGCGGCAGCTCAGGTTCATCTGGTTCTTCAGGAACTAATGGTAGCTCAGGCACAAGTGGAACATCGGGGAGTTCAGGTTCATCCGGATCTTCAGGAACTAGTGGATCTTCGGGAACATCGGGATCTAGTGGAACTAGTGGTACTTCAGGAACAAGCGGTACTAGCGGAACTATACCTGCCTCTCTCTCCTCAAATTGCTTTGGGATCACTATAGATGGGGGCGGTTTCGCTATTACTACTGGAGTAAAGGGCTATGTACAAATACCATACAACTGCACCATCACAGGATGGACAGTTCTTCTCGACCAAACCGGTAGTATAGTGGTGGATGTGTGGAAAGACACTTTTGCCAACTACCCACCAGTAGTAGGCGACAGTATTGCTGGCACTGAAAAACCCACAGTCTCAGGAGGCGTTTCCGCACAAGATCTCAATCTTACTACCTGGACTACGAGTGTGAGTGCTGGGGATGTAGTTGCCTTTAATGTTGACTCAGCAAGTGTAGTTACCCGGGCAACCGTTCAAGTACTTATTACACGGGTGTAAATCAAAATTATTTAATTAAATATGATAGTACAACTCTATAACAAAAGAATCATAGGAGACTCTGCACATTACGATGCAGCCTTTTTCTATGAAACCCAGGAAGGTCCACTCCAAAGCGAAACTATGCTGGGTGGAATCATTTTTCATCGTGATGTAACTCACGGTGAATTAGAGGCTTGGGCACAGCACACGGTAGAGAGTCTCTATCCGGAAGAACAGCTAACACAAACAAATATCATCTAATGGCAACACTCTTATCAGCAGCAGACGGAAATTTCACAACCACCAGCACCTGGAAAGCGGTAAACGCAACATCATTTCTAGATAGCCGGTTTGGAGGCACCTCTACTGGTCCAGCAGCAAATTCATCTGCATTTATACCGGGTGCAATCACTGTTGAAGGCGTGGCAATTCAGATAATTACACGCAGTTCTTCACTGGGCGGGACGCTTACGGTTTCTCTCTGGAATGTAACAGCCGGATCACAAGTATCTGGAACAGCAGTCACAATCGATGTCAACGACTTACCAGATGTTTATGGACTGAGTAATTCTGCCGGGATTGGCTGGGTGTATTTCAAATTTGCTGCTCCAGTAACTCTATTGGCGGCTACTAATTATGCAGTCCGAGTAGCCTCTTCTGTTACCCTTTCGGTTACCGTTTATCGTGATTCGACGGGTGGTAACTGGAGTCGGGCCCTGGTAACCTCTACCACCGCGGCTCCAGCTTCCAGCGACGTACTTATCATTACTGGAGAGTATACTGGCCAGGGAGCTTCCGCTAGTCGCACCGTGACAATGAATAACACGGCTACCACTTCATTTGGACAAACCTACGTCAGCACAAAAGGCTCACTCACTTACGGTAATTCAGCGTCTACTGCCTATGTTTTACGTTTAGCGGGTAATCTATTTGTTACTGGTGGAGGAACGCTAACGATTGGAACTTCGGTGTCACCCATTGTTTCTACTTCTACCGCAGTTTTGGAATTTGACATACTTTCCAATGGGCAGTATGGGCTTACCGTTGCTGGCGGCAACTTTTATGCCTACGGACAGTCTAAGACTAAATATCTTCGTCTTGCCGCTGATGCATCAGCAAGTGCAACTACACTTACTCTTAGTGCTACACCAACTGGTTGGCTTTCCGGAAATACAATTGGAATTACCGGAACAACCACTACTGCTACCCAGGCTGAAGTGGGAACTTTAGCATCTAATGTAACCGGGACCTCTGCTACAATAACAATTGGTTTATCCAGTGCTCACGGAGGAAACTCCACTACCTTGGTCCAAGCACACGTCACTAATCTTACCCGAAACGTGAGTATACGCTCAACCAGTACCACGCTTCCTTCCTACTCATCCTACTCTGGAACCAACACTACTGTTGAAATTTCTAATGTTATTTTTTCCATGATGGGTTCCACAACAGCCAGCACCGCCGCAATTTCATTATTCAATACTGGCGTGACAAGAAACTCTTCATTTACCATGGATAACAGCGTGGTCTATCAATCAATACCCGCTTCAGGGTCTTACGGGTTTTCACAAGGCAACACATCACTCACCTCACCGGTTTCTTATACATTTACAAATAACATTATTTGGAATTTGCAAACTATAGGCATGGCTAATATAAATTCCTCTGCACTCACCACTAAAAACCTAAGTGGAAATTTAATAGTAAGATCCGGAACAGTGATTCCGAATGACCTGACCGCTAATATGGACAATATGATAGTGGCAAACTCGGCATCAGGTACAAATGCGGTTCAGTTAACTCTTAATACTAACAGTGCACCTTATCCAACAGGGTCAATTAACGTCTTTACCAACCTTGAGACCTATGGAAGTGGAGTTCAAGGCTTTTGTATATCGACGCAAACACCGTCCTCAGCAACCGGAAAGGTCGTCATCAATGCCAATAACATTACCTCTTGGAGAAACGCAAACGGCTTTTCATTAGGATTTTCTGGTAACGCAATTGATTACATCAACCCACTGAGCAGCTTTGTTTTAGACAACGCAAGAAGCTTTGGAAATTCCAATTCAGCGGTTTTAATCAACTCCGTCAGTAACACATCCGTCATCTTTAAGAACTCTACTTTTTGGGCAGGGTCTAGCAGCATCACGCCAAACGGTATTACTGGTTTGGTTACCTCTCCTTCAAACCCGGTAGAGACGGTGCTGTTCAAAGACTGTACTTTTGGAAAAGATCACCTGGGTAATACTTCGTCATTCACCACATCAGTAATAACCTTGGCAAACTTTAGAGGCGCAGCTAACCTACAATTATACAATCCCACCACAACCGGGACTCTTGTTTCAAGAAATACGGCCTTGAGTAACTCTGGCGGATATTCACCGGGCATAGTCATACAAAAACTTAATGGAACGACTGGGAGCGATTTTATCTACAGTAACACCTCCACTATATCATTGGACTCTACTATTTACAAAACATCAACTCCTTCAACAAGAATAGCTCCAGTCACTCTTGGTGTTTTAACTCCTTCCAGCACAGTACGAATTCCAGTTAAAAGCGGGCAAACCTCAACGGTGAGTGTCTGGGTCCGCAAGTCCTCCTTGGGTGATGGAGCAGCCTACAATGGAGGTCAGCCTACGCTGGTTATGCGCCCTAACCTGCCAATGAACAACCTGGACAACACAACGGTTGCAACAATGACGGCCTCGGTAGGGACATGGGAACAGCTCTCCTACACCACAGGTACTGCTCCGTATGATACTATTCTGGAGTTTATGGTAGTCTGTGACGGTAGCACTGGGTGGGTCAACATTGATGAGTGGGATACCACTTCAAGTAACGACACGCGGGATAACTTTATTGCCATAGGCGTAGTCGGTCAGTATGTAGAGCCCGACTACTCTCCGATCGTTACTGGAGGGGGAGGCTCGTTTACCTTTATATCATAGCGAAGGGGCGAACTTTTCTTAAATTACCCTTAGGGATTAGCGCTACAGTCAACGATCGGCCTTAGCTGAGGGATAAAAAATGAGCAATCTAGAACTTGGATCAAGCATTTTGTATAAAATATAAAACTTCTTCTATGATTAAAGTAAGAGCCCACACCTGTTATCTAGGCAAAACGGGCTACGCCGCCCATGCAAGGGCATTCTTTAGGGAATTATCAAAGCACGTAGAGCTAAGAGTAAGAAACTTTACTTGGGACGACGCTCCAGACTATCTAAACGAGATAGACCTTTCAGTATTAGACAAGATAACTCTAATAAACAGAGAAAACAAATACTCTGATTATCCCATGTCCTATTCTTTTCCAGACAAGGACTGGAAACATCGGGAGATTGATGGGTTTGAAGCAGAGGTCGACATAGTCTTGATGGACGCAGACCACCATTACTTTTATGAGGAGTATTCGGCTAAAACGAGGATCGCATACACGGTTTGGGAAAGCACAGAGATTGAGGAAAATTTCTTCAATCGGTTGCTAGCGTTCGACTATCTTTGGGTAGTCACCGAGTGGCACAAGCAGGTGGCAACGGACCAGGGATATCCAGAAAATAGGATTTTTGTGGTAAACGAAGGAGTAAATGAAGAATTTTTTGAGGACTCAAGCTTTCCTAAAAACAGTCCATTTAGATTTATGTTTTTTGGCAGGTGGGATTACAGAAAAGCTGTGCCAGAGATAATAGGATCTTTTCTGGAGGCCTTTCCAGATGAAAAGGTTGAACTAATCCTGAGCGCAGACAATCCTTTCTCGGTAGACGGGTTTAACTCTACTGAAGAACGTCTGACGCACTATGGATTCACAGACTCTCGTATAAAAGTAGAGCATTTTTTAAGTAGGGAAGAGTACGTGAACTACATTAAATCCGGAGATGTGTTGATTACTTGCGCTCGTAGCGAAGGCTGGAACATACCGCTAATAGAGGCGATGGCGGCAGGCACGCCAGTCACCTATTCGGACTGGGGAGCACAGCTAGAATTCGCAAGAGGCAAGGGCACCCCGATAAAGATATTAGAGGAGCGACCGGCAAGGATAGGTTTTGATTTGGGATTTGCCGGAAGCGCGCCTGGAAACTATGCTGAGCCTGACTTTGGAGACCTGGTAGAAAAACTGAGGGACTGTTATCTAAACTTTGAATCTAAAAAGAGGGAGGCGGTCGGCTTTGCTAAAGAAATAAGGGAACGGTTTAGCTGGGAAAAGGTCGGAACCGATGCTTTCCAGGTATTGAAAGAGCTGACTGCACTCTCCAGAAAAGAGAAAAAGTCGGGAGAGCTAGCGATCGTGCTGTCCCATGCAGACACCGAAGAAAAAAGGCAGCTGCTAAGAAGGAGTGTAGCTTCTCTAAAGAGCCAAGGTCTTACTGTCCTGGTCTCAACTCACATAAAGATTGACGAAGAAACTGAAAGCTTGATCGATATCGTGGTTCACGATAAGGACAACCCGATTCTTTATCAAGAGGAATACGAGAGGCTTTCAAACACGATTCCAATCTTTTCAATGAGTTACCCAACGTTTAAACTAACGTATCCCTTCGATTATAACCACGGGTTCGCTGCCCTCAAGCTAATAAAGAACGGGCTGGCGGTTGCCTTTGCTGGCGGCTACCACACCTCGCACGTAATAAACTATGACTATGTGATAGCTAACGAAGAAACCCTACAAAGACACAGCCTTGGGCTTGAAAATCATGAGGTGGTCGCCTATGCTTGGGACTCTGGAGAATCCATGAATTCAGCCCTTTTTTCGGTAAGGAGCAAGGAGATGCACGATGCGCTGTCTGGGTTTTATTCTAAGGAGAGTTATTTTAGCTTTGATGAAAAGGTGATACTTGAAGACGTGCTCTATGAAATCTGTAGGGCAACCGGACTTAAGGTCTTGACTCTAGACATCGAAGAGGCAAAGCTGGGCAACGAGATAAACTGTGTGATACTTAAGACCTTTCCCTATATAGACACGGACAGGGGAAGAACCTATCTCTATCTGACCAAAGACGAAATGGATCAAAGGCATGTGATGTTGATGGGGGCAGACTATTTGGATCCGCTCACGCTAGTTATTTCTCATGGAACAGAGGTTTCAAGGTTTACGGTGAAGGGCGGAGGAGTAAAGTTCGTTGAGATTCCAGACGAGCTACTGAGCGAGGGAATAACCCTAGAGATACCGGAACTAGGAGTAGACGTCAGGTTTGACGATTCTACCAAAGCTGCAGACTGTTTAATATTCGATCCCCAGATAGTAGAGAGACTGGATCAAGCTTATGTAGAGCCGACGATTAACATCCATTATGTAAATGGACCAGTCGTTGAGATACTAGGAAAGGGCTCGGGCAGCTACTTGGTAGAATTCATAGACTCTGAAACAGACAAAAAGATTTTTGAGTCAAGAATCAGGGTAAATCACTGGGCAAGGTGTAATCGCAAGTACTTAGTGAACTGGTTGATTCGGGTGACCCACTCGATTACCGGTAGGGTTTGGGAGGAAAAGTTTGATCCAAGAGGAAAGAGGGTGTTTGTTTCCATCGATTCTTCAGCCCTAGGTGACACTCTGGCCTGGTTTCCACACATCTATGAATTTAAAAAGAGGCACGATTGCACGGTGATCGTGTCTACTTTCAAGAACCACCTTTATAAGGAAACCTATCCAGAGTTAGAATTTGTAGAACCGGGCAAGTCTGTGCCTGGAATATACGCGGCATATCAGATAGGCTGGTACTATGGAGGAGACAACGAACCCAATCCAGACCATCACCCTAGGGACTTTAGAAAGGCGCCAATGCAGGCAACGGTCACGGACATATTGGGGTTAGAATACTCGAGCTTGCGACCGCGATTAGCCATACCTGATGGGCCCTCTCCATACGACACGCCGTATGTGTGTTTTGGAATACACGCGACAGCTCAGGCAAAGTACTGGAACAACCCAGAAGGCTGGCAGCAGGTGACCGACTATTTTATAAAGAGGGGAAGAAAGGTGGTGGTCTTGAGTCGAGAAGGGGATGGATACATGGGAAATAACTATCCGATAGGAGTAACCCAAAAGGTAGGAGACCATTCATTAGAGAACGCGATGCTGCACCTAAAGCACTGTGAGATGTTTGTGGGTGTTAGCTCTGGACTAAGCTGGCTCTCCTGGGCAGTAGGCGCACCCACCACGATAGTAGGAGGATTTAGCTGGCCGATCACTGAGATGGAGGGAGAGTCGGTGATAAGAATATTTAAGGACGGCGTCTGCAACGGGTGCTTTAACTGGAGTAGGCTTGACCCTGGGGACTGGAACTGGTGTCCTACTCACAAGGGCACGGCTAGGCAGTTCGAATGCACAAGATCGATCTCTGCAAAAGAAGTGATAGACGAGATAGAAGTCTACTTTAATTTAGGAAGGGCGATCAAGACCGTGGAAGTGATAGTGCACGAATCTTATCAGTTGGGCATGGTACAGAACCATCGAGAAATAGTCGATGCCGCGAAATTCGTTCGCTCCCTTGGAATCAAGAACTTTATGGAGATCGGTACCGACCAGGGAGGAACCTTTGCGATATGGAGCAAGGTCGCAAGCGAGGATGGGCTTAAGATATCTTTGGACCTGCCCCATGGAAACTTTGGAAGGAGCAGCTATGACGTTGTAAAAAGGGACGATTACCTTAAGTCGTTGGGTTCAAATGTTCACATGATCCACGGAGACTCCCATTCGCTAGAGGCTAAGCAGAGGATCGCTGAGATACTGGGTGATCAAAAATTAGACTTCTTATTCATCGATGGAGACCACACCTACGAGGGAGTAAAGGACGACTTTGAACACTACAAGAGATACGTCAGGCCTGGAGGATGGGTAGGCTTTCATGACATAAAGGACACAGAGTTCCACCGAAGCGTAAACTGCAGGGTAGACCAGCTCTGGGCAGAACTGGAGGGAGAAAAGATAGAATACTTAGAGACGCGGCCAAACTTTGGAGCTCACTATGGAGGAATCGGCTTTATTCGGGTCTAGTCGAAATCCAGCTCTATGTCAAAGTCATAATAAGAAAACTTTGCGGTAAAGGTCTTAAAGTCTGGAGAGTTTGTACTGTAGGAGAGATTAAAGCCGTCTTGCGAAATCAAAATAGGATTCTTGAATATGATAGAAGAGACCAAGTAGCCTTCGTTGTCCAGCAGAGAAAGCCGCATCGGTGAAAACGTCCTCGCCTTTGTCTCAAAATCCAAATACTTGAGGCTGTTTTCTAAAAATATAAAGTAGTTGAGGTATGCATCGGTCATCTTAAAGGTCAAGGTAAACTCCCTAGCAAACTGGTCTACCACCTGCTTGGAACTCTTGTATTCTTGCTGTTTGCCTAACAGCCTGGTCTGAGCAACGGTCTGCATCGTCCATCCAGGCCAACCGATTGACTGGACGGTAGAGGACATAAAGTCATCGACCGTGTCATAGGGTAGGATCAGGCTCTGAAAATACTTCTTGTATTTTTCTTTGATCTCGGGCGCAAAGAAATCAGGCGGAAATGAAAATATAAACCCGTTTTGTCTTACGTTTAATAACATCTGTCTACTTCTTTACTTTTTTAACGTTTGCCCAAGACTTGCTTGGGCTAGCAGCATTTACCCTGGCCATTGCCCACTGGTGGGCAGTCATTCCCGGCCTAGAACCCGAAGAATAGTATGCTCCCAGCCCCTTTATGTATTCTCTCTTTAGGTCAGCAAAGGAATAGCCTTTTTTAGTGGCAACCTTTCTTATCTTGGCCAGGGTCTCTTTGCTTAGCGTCCTGGATGAATTTGCCTCGTTGACCTTTGAGTCTTTTCTGGGCACGTTCTTCCAGCCTTTGCGGTTTCTCTCATGCTCTTCCATCTCGTCCCTAAGAGCATAGGCGGCTTCCTTGTTGCCCGACTTGAGCAGCTCCCTTGCCTTATCTAGCTTTTTGTCTCTGACGCTACCTTCGGGAGCTCTGTACTGTCTAGGGTTAGCCTTCTTTTTCTTGCTCTCAAGCAAACAATATTGATAGAACGAAAGAATCATTAATTTTTATTTTTTTTATTAAGCTGTCTCTTTACCTCTTCCCTAACTCTTTCCATCTTCCTGGCATAGGAAGGATTGTTGTTACGATTGAAAACTATCTGCTGGTTGAGGCTACCGGTTATCTTACGCATGTCTCCTCCCCTAGTCCTAATCAGCCAAGAGGCAAGGGCTCTTATGCCAAGGGTTTTAAACTTGCCATTAGCGTCAGGCTCATCGGAATCGTGCCAGTCTGGAGAGCTTGCAACCTTACGCTTCTCCTCTATTTTAATGGATTCCTTCAAGAACTGAGAAAAACTCATGACTCTAGATTCATTTGCAGCAGAAGCCTCTATCGCGCGTAACTGCTTGACTGCTTTTTCCTTGGTGGGGTGGGTGCCCAGCAGCTTTCGTCGACCGTTTATTTTCTTTTTAGAATAGACTTTCCAAAGCCTGCCCACGTGCTCTATCATTTCATTCATAACTTTTAACTATTTTTAGAGTAAGGGAGCCAGTTCCCTTTATTAACCTGTGCCACTCTCCCCTAGCTATAAAGGCCGGGGTCTCTAGGCTAGACGGTAGACGGTTTTCTAACTGTATCTTCCAGTCAGTCAATCCGACCGCCACGACCGCTCGGTCTTCGTCGTCCCGATGCCACTTTAATTCAGTGGGATCGATAGATTCACTGAAGGTTCGAACTATCGTGTCTTTTTCTATTTCGTGGTCCCTGTAGATCATCACCAGTACCCAGGATAAGTTTTTCCTCCCCAAAGGTGAGCATACCGGTTAATCCTACAGGCCCAATAGCCGGCTTTAGTCTTGTCCTTCTTCTCAGCACAGTTGTGACGAGCGGCAAAGCTCTTTCTTGCCTTGGGATTAGAGACCTTGGCAGTAAGCCCGCCATGCACGTCTCCGAAGGCTATCTTCATGACCCTACCTGTCTTGGGATTTCTGACGTAAACGTGATACTTTTTTGCCCCGCCCCTCTCTGGATAGTTTAGACGAGGTTTTTTCTCCTCGTTTATTTCTAGTTCTTCTAGAGGAAAATCCAGTATCACCTTTCTTCCCATATAGAAACCCACTAGGCCAAGATCGGTCTCAGAAAGAAGTCTATGATCGACTCCGCTAAACCTCATTTTTCCAGAGTCAAAGGCATGACGTGCCTCAACCAGGATGTCTAGGTGGGCATCGCTACCTGGCCGATAGATCGATTCAAGTATAGAAAGATTGTTTGAGACGTGATACCTGATTGATTCAGAAAACATCTCTTTTTCGACTAAGTATTCCGTAAAGCTGGCTATCCTGGTTTCCATATATTTTATTTATTCGCTCGGTGGAAAATCTATGTCTATCCAAGAATCTGAAATGGTAGAGCCGGTCTGGGTCTGCCCCTGTCTAAGGTTGAACTGGTCTATCTTGTTTCCTTTGTAGAAGGTAGAATAATCGTCAAAGCTGGGGAAGTAGGTCTCAACAGAAAGAGAAAAAGTGGTGGTGACCATATTTTGATCCGAGTAGACAAAGCTATAGCTCTTTTGAAACTGGGCGTTCTCCGGAAAAGTTATCTGCATTGGAATCCTGATCCCTCTAAACTGGAAGTATCTTACTTGATTCTTATAGTAAAAATCAAAGACCCTTTCGATTATCTTAAAGGTCTTATTGATGTTATCGCTCTCTATCTTTAGAGAATAGGTCAAGCTCATCGGAAGAACGAAAAGCCTTGAAGAATAGGCCTTGATCTGTTTCTGTTCGTTTTCGTTACGGGTTTCCTGATTAAAACTACCCCTAACGAACTTGTTAGTAAGGTCTCCGGTCTTTATTTGAAAGGAGTCTAGGGTGACGATTCCCCTGGGCATCTGTTCATAGTTGCCTTCAGCAAAGTTAGGGTAATTACAGTCAGTCGGAAGCTCCAAGAAAAAATCTTTCATAAAACCCTCGTCTCCTCCAAAGTTGTAGAAGATGGGAACCGTGTGTTCTTCCACGGAATCGCCCCTTTTCAAGTATATCACTATTTCCCGATTTAGAAGGTCCAATAAGGAAAGGGTGGCGTTTCTTAAAAAGACGTCTTGAACGTTTTGATTTCTTATGTTTTCGTTGTCTGTTCTCTTCATTCTCGTTATCTGTTTTTAGCGATGTATGGCAGACTCGTCTGAACTCTACAGTTATCGATCAACACTAGCATAGATTCGTCCTTAAGGAACTGCTGACTTAATATAAAATCGTGCTCTTCCTCTTTCAACATCGTATTAAATACTCTGATATTGGTTATCAGCAAGTTTGAATTAGGCAGGACGTAGTTCTGGTCGATGTCGAACTGGGTGAGAGCAAAGGAAGAAGTTCCCTGTAGGATAGGAACAAAGTCGTTGTGGTTTATGATGTCGCTGGGGTCCTCAGCGATTCGATAGACGTAGGTAGCACACTGTAAAAACTCGTTAGATATCGAGACCACCATTGCGTGCCACTGGTCGCTCACAAAATTTGCAATCGAATAGTTCTTGAACTGTGAATTTACTCTTACTGTTAGGTTTAAAAGGCCTTCAGGTTCAGTGCTGATGTGTCTAGCGAAGCTACCAGTTATCCTTAGTCCAGACTGACTGTCGCTGTCGAAGCCGTCGATAAAGTTGACGGGTCCTCCAGAGCCGGGCACGTTAAATAGGCAGGTAAAGCTTAGGTTTCTATCGGTGTTGTTGTTAAACTTTGGCCTGGCTTGGTAAACGATTGCGGGCTCTCTTACCTTGAACGTAGCGATAGTTTTACCCGAGACAGTATCGGTAAGGATGTCTCGCTGGTCTTTAAAGCTAAGGTCGCGATATGCTTCTATTCGGATAAATCGGCCGGTTTCAGAGGTTCCTTGATGGTTTGGGATGCTGTCGAATGGACCCCTGACTCGACAGTACCTAAAACTGGCGCCCTTAACGTTTTTGTCGTTTGTCAAGAGGCCGTTGTTTCTCCAAGTAATATAGAGTTGGCTACCCTCATAAGCGATTATCACGTCGTTCGGAGGAGCGGAGCGGCTGTCCAAGTTTGGCAGGGTCTCCAAGGCCTGGGTAGTGGAGAGGACGGGTGAGGTAGAGAGCAGCTCTGCAACTATATCGCTGGCTGGAACTCCGCCTAAATCATAATAGGTTTCGATCAAAGGCGCAAAATTAAAGGTGTACTTAAGGGGTCTCTGTATCACGTCTGGATGGATTGCTTTTCTTGAGGAATCAAAGGTGGTGGTTATCTTTTGGTATTGTTCTGGCATGGTACCGTCTTTGATGTCCCTTTCAACCTCTGCCCCAAATAGCTGCTCTGCATTCACTATCACGTTGTCTAAAAAGCTTCGACTTGAATCGGCAAGCAGCATATCGATGTTTGGGCTGAACTTTTTGAGCTGAACCTTCCAAAATATGGGCTCCATCATAAACCCTCTGCTCAAGTAGGATCCCTGGATCTCGTACATACGGTTCACTAGTGGAAAGTAGAGAAAGTCTCTCTTTCTTGGTTCCGAACAGGCCCCAAAGACCGACTGAAAATACTTATGATCGATGTGGATCTCAAAAGGTACTTGAAAGTCTAGGCCAAACTCGGTGAACTTTGGAGTGTTTTCAGGAAAAGCGTTGTTTGGAACCACTACCTTAACGCACTTACGATCCACGTTCCGGTATAACGTCCATTCCTTAAAAACATAATCTCCGCTGTCAGAATCAGGTAGGGTTCTAAAATAGACTACCTGGTGTCCGTATATCTGGTTAGTAAAAAAAGAAAGGTCTTTGAACATGCTGATTGCGCTGTCCACTTCGTATGGCCTAAAGCTAGGATCGCGGTTTGCTATGATTGAGGTATAGGTCTCGTTAGAGCACTTTACCCCAGGAGAAAAAAGATTCACCGATCCTGGCGAGGCCTTGAACCTGAGCTTTATCTCGTTTACCTGGATAGTGGTGGGAAGGGCAGCGGTCGTGCCGTCGTCGTATTCATACTTTATCTCGAAATAAAAAGCGTCCTTTGCATCCAGGATCATGTTTGCAGCATCGCCCACGTTTCCTGGCTCGACTTCATACCAAAGAGACCAATCCAGCCTGTTCCTAGAATATCTTATCTTTCTAAGGAGGTAGCTTAGGTCTATTGCTCCTGGAGACTCGATAATCAAGTCTTCAATAAACTCAGTAAACTCAATTATTCCCTTAACTGGGTCATTGGTAGAAAATATCCTAAAGTTTTTACTAAAGGTGATGGAATTGTTGTTAGGATCTATTTGGAGCTTTACGGTAGTCTGTACCATTTTAGCAGTAGAGCTTTATTTTATTTATTTTAGAAAGCAGGGATAAACTGAGGCGGCTTTATTAGTACAAATAAATAACAAAGTAGTATGAAAAGAAAAAAAGAGATATTAGGATCCCTATGGATTCTTAAAGGAGAGCACATAGACGCTGAGTATTTTAGCTATGTGCTGCTAGCGGCTGCTCAAAAATACAGAAAAGACCTGGAAGAGGGCTCTCTTTCTTACTTTTACGAATTGCTGTTCCATAGCTTAAACTTAAATACCCTAGCAATAGACGGAAACCTGTTTGACTTTAAAATGAACCCTGTCTGGAAGGAAGATAGGATCTTAAAGATAAAGGAGGATCTAAAAAAGATTTACGAAGACGGAGCATCAGAAACGGTCGAGACGTTTAGAAACGCAAACTTTGTGTTTTTAAGCATTCTTATAGAGTATATGGAGGCCCAAAGCTTTTTCTTAGAAAACATGGAGATGTTTTTTGTGAATCCTAAGATTCACCAACAGAAAGAGCTATTCATAATAGTAAACTGTAAAGGCACAAACCGGTATTCTATCTGGAAGCTAACCGACGATCGTAAAAAGGACTTTGGTCACACCTTTAAGAAGATAAAGACGCTGAGGCTAAGCTCTTTAGAAAATGCCACTCTTAAGTCTGAACTTGCCAAACAGGACATCTCTGCTCTCTCTACTATCAGGGAAAAGGAAAACGTGATTTTTTCAATTTTGACACACAAGGAAGAGACTCCTGCAGCACACGTGATAAAGGACTTGGTTCTCATGAACAGGGCAATCTCTAAAGAAAACCCACTGGATCCAAACTTGATATCCGAGCTTCAGGGGATCCTGATCTCTGAAAGGGTGATGCCTTTTAACTTAAACCAGTGGATTTAAGGTTTTGGATACTTTTCTTTTACTGCCAAGCACTGATCGATATAATCTTGGATCTGTGCTTGGTCCCCCTTGACGATTCCATCTAGGTAGTATTCTATGGGTGGATACTCCTTACGCCGATTCACCCCATAATCGGAATAGTGTGAGGCAAACTCGTTAAAGACCTGCTGCAGTTCCTCTTCGCTTGGAGAGTCTCCCAGCTTTTCATGGTTCCACTTTACGACCACAAAGGTCGTTTGTCTTTTTTCTAATATCACATCCTGTAAAGGAATGGCGTCTGGGTTTAGTCTTCTGTAAATGTCCATGTTTTATCCTATTCTGTTTATTGTTAGCTCGGAAGAGTATATGCTTAGGTCGATAGCAACGCCAGAGCCGTCTTGCGCATAGCACTGAATTTTAACTTGCACATAGTCACCGGCGCTAAGATTTATCGTTTTGCTACCAGCTATCGTGTATACGTCCAGCCTATTCAAGTAGACGGATGGGCTGGTGGGCGCAGTTGCCAACACTCCAATCGTGTAGAGATCGTAATTGTTTGCATTAGAGTCGGTCAACTTAATGTTGGAAAGCAAATACCTATGTTCTTGTAAGCTGTTTGAGTGTCTTAATATCGCCCTAAAATCAAAGCTATAATAGCCGTCGTAGGTTGCAGTAAATCGATCGTTACTGAGTGTGAATTCGCTTAAAGTATCGTATTCGGTCGTATCGAAGTTAACGGTATAATAGGTAAGAATATTTGAAGTTAGGGTTTGTGAAGAGGACATTTTTACCCAAGCCCTAGAAAATTGAGAAAAACTAATGTTTCCGCTTAGCAACTCAACTGCGCCTAATATCTTAGTGGGGCCATCCACGGCTAGACCGACTCCCTGGTCTATGTAAACCCCTCCGCTGCCCACGTTTACCGAGTTTCCAACGTCCAGCTTTTCACCGACGTAGAGGTTGTTTGAGATCTTTGCTTCGTTTGACTTGAGCGTGCTCAAGTCTGCGGTAGGGGAAACTATCCC
>Ga0214923_10003361_pt1 | contig 20094 bp, 19 predicted proteins | sample LL1510_MetaG_FD_177993 | JGI IMG/M metagenome (GOLD analysis project Ga0214923, IMG submission 177993) | Freshwater microbial communities from Lake Lanier, Atlanta, Georgia, United States - LL-1510 | ecosystem: Environmental > Aquatic > Freshwater > Lake | place: USA: Georgia | collected...
GCCGGTCTTGCATTTAAGCTCTAATCATCGTAATTCAAAACCCGTGGCAGAACTGGTTCAGCGCCTATTCGCCATTGAGGAGGCGGTATTGGGGTCGTTGGAGCGTGATGGAATAACAAAATTAAGTCCTCCAGCATCCACTAAAGGTGGCGTCGTTGAACTCGTAAATCCTAGCCAGGATTTGAGCCGTCATATTGCTGAAAATGCAGGCAGCTATGTGATCATCCCCAACGAAACCTGGTTGGAGCGCGCGAAACTATTATTTCCAGAACATTCGATTGTAACGGTTCGTCAATTTTCAGGAATGTCTGCGCAATGCATTGTTTTATTTGGGTATCCCGAAGAATATCACAAGGAATGGAACACCTTTCAGACGCAACTGGCATCACGGGAAGTTGACTTTTCCGAATCGACATCCTTTAGAAGAGCAAAAGTTACCGACTCCTCTTTTTATGCGATGCGTTATGCCATTCAAAGCCTAGCAACAGCGGCAGCTCGAGCCGAAATTCAACTGTCCATTGTAGCAGAGGGCGAACATCATCCATTTATCCGTCAAGTAACCCATCCGGATGCTGCGCTGCAAAAACCTGTGGTGATAACAAAGACAACACAACCTTCAACATCACAAGACTGGCTTCTGCGCGCTAAGCATGACTTCAACGGAGGGTTGACGCAACAAGCCTTTGGAATATTACAAAATCCAAATTATTGGCCAAGTGAGAAACATCAACAAATCATTTCTATATTCCAAGACAATGGACTCACAAAAGAGACCTTTGACTTAGCATGCAACGTCCTCGACACAACAAATAGTGCTGAGCAGCACGGGCAAATGCTTCCCCCTCATCGTGTTCAAAAAATAATGGCATCTGAAGCGCCTCAGCCCCAGAATCCAATGGAAGAAAAATGGACTGGGAGAATAAAAGACGAGCTGTCTAGGATTACTAAAGATCCCTCCATCAATAATCTTGATGCTTTAATAATTGCCTGTCAAGAAGGCCATACGACACTTAATGACCTTCTAGCATCGCTTGATCCCATTGATGGGCCTTTCTTAAGATGCTTTTTAAATACTCATAATTCGGCAAGTTTGCTTCAAGGTCTCTCAACCGACGCGCGTTCTAAATTTCCAAAACCATTTAGAGAACTTGTAACAAACGATCCAAAAGATAAAAAATCTCAGAATGTTCAAGTAACCGTTCTCGATTATTGCCTCAGACACCATACTAAAGAAGAAAAAGTCAAAAAACTTCTTGAAGCGGGGGCTAAACCAACTCGTCCAGGAATGAATAGCACACTTTATCTGGCTATAAAAAATAAATATTCTCCGGCAATTCTTGAAAGAATATTATCTGCTGATAAGCCTGATGCCAAGGACCTCCTCTTTCCGTTGATGCTGGCGATATGTAAAAAAAGAAACAAGATTCTATCGATACTACTTGAAGCCGGTGCGCCCATGCTCTTTGGTTTTAAGAGTACCGAATTGATTATAAATGATTTATTTCCTGGTTTTTCAAAAACTGCAATTAACCAGCTACTGATTGAAAGTAGAAAATCATCAAAAGAAAATTCTGACGTCATCACAATCTCTGCTACAGATTATGCTCTATTCATGCAGAACAAAGAGGCTGTTGTTGTTTTGGAGGCTCATTTTAACAGAAGAAAAGACATCGTCATTGACAGTTTGGCAAAAAAATTCGCATTGGATTTATTAACAAACTTCGATGAACAGATCATTCCAGTCTTAGAGACAGTAAGAAACTCTTCACATGAAAATTTTTTTGAACACCTTTTCAAAACCACCGTTTGCATTTCTGACAAAAAAACAACGCTGGAAAGACACCTCATCGAGAATCGAGAACTTTTCAACAAGCTGATTTATCGCATCTTAAATAGCCCCTTTTCTAAAAACCTCTTTTCTAAATTGACGATGCTATTTGAGAACTGCCATCCAGAAAAATATTCAACAGCGAAGGATATAGAAAAGTATTTCTCTAAGATGAACTGGAACAAGCTTGATGATTACCCACTTCCAATAGCCATTTCATCAATCAAATATGAAATAGCGAAAAAGCTTCTAGATTTGGGCGCTGATCCAAAAATTGGACATAGCGATATCTATGATTCCTTGTGCTGGGCTATCTATAATCATTCACTGGAGTCGATGCGATTACCCGATTCCCTGGAACTGATTAACTTACTTATCGTCCCTAATGCCAATCTCAATGGAGGATCAAACAGCATTGTACGCCCTTTATCACTAGCAGCCGCACGAAATGCGGAGGTTATTTTTGAATTGCTATTAGAAAAAGGCGCCGACCCATTTTTTACACCCTCTCCTTCAACTCTAGAGCCATGTCCAAAACACGTCATTAACGAAATAGCCTTTCGTTGCAATCCTAAAATCTTGGAAATTGTATTGCGCCATTGCAAAGAAAATGGGAAAGACATCAATACCCCTGATGCCAATGGCTTTTCCGTGACCCATGCAATAATGAATGAACACTGCACTATTAAAATTTTGGAAATGCTTAAAGACGCCGGAGCTGATTTTTCAATGGTATCTAATCCTGAAGGGGAACCAGGAAAATCTCGGATAACTCCACTTTTTGCAGCAACTCAGTCGCAAAGGGTCGATCTAATCGGTTGGCTTCTTGATGAAGCCGGGGGAAATGCGAAGGGCTCCTTAAATTATCAATCAGAAGATGGTGCCACGGTCATTCATTACGCCATAGATCACAAGGGCTCTGATGCCTTAGAAGCCCTACTCAATGCCGATCCTGATTTGAATTTAACCAACGATCGGGGGGTTACAGCACTTTTTCATGCCATCTACTCTGGCAATATTCGCAATATTTCTCTGCTTTATAATAAAGATCCTGCTGCTGCAAAAAGACCTTTGAATGTAAAGATGCGTTATTTGATAGAGACTTGTGGTACAGAGGCCATAACCAAGATTGATATAACAAAAGAATCCAGCGATACGCAACCATCAACCATTGATCCCGATCTGATAGTCTCAATGACACCAGAAAAATTTGCGATCATTCATAATAATCCCGAGGTTTTAGAATTGTTTAATATTCAAAGTCAAGCGGGTAATACTAATTTGTTCTTGTCTAGCCATAGTATGTTTGCGCCCCCACCCCCACCAGCAGGCCCGGCCAATCAGAACGCTTCTCAGCACAACTCGACAGGATCAACATCGACAGACCATCTCAATCCTTGACCAGTTTTATTTGCGGCTAACCATAGCCGCACCTTCGACAGTGATGCTTTTAATTGTTGTCGAGAAGAGGACTTCACTAATAACTGTAAGCGATGAAATCCGGCTTTTCTGCACAGAGGGGCTGGAGCTGGGCCTAAAACTTCTAGGCCGCCTATCTGTAATTGCTTTTTCATCACACTTAAAAAATTCAAGAGAGGGGGTAAGGTTTTCCCCTCGACGCGAATCAATGTTAGAAAATGATACGGGGGTAACTCCGCTTTTTGACGCATCAAAAGCAAGGATTCAGCAAAACGGTCATATCCTTCTTGAATCAGTAGGTTGAGTAACGGGTGCTGCGGTAGGTGCGTTTGGATTAATACTTGACCAGGGAATTCCGCGCGACCCGCTCGACCTGCTACTTGGATTAATAACTGCCCTAAACGCTCTAAGGCTCTAAAATCTTGATTATAAAATCCATTGTCTGTGTCTAGAATAACAACCAAAGTTAACCGTGGAAAATGATGGCCTTTGGTCAGCATTTGTGTGCCAACAATCAACTGTGCTTCACCTGTTGCTATTTTTTCCAAATGCCGTTCCAACGCTTCCTTTTTTGTGACTTCATCCCTATCAATCCGCAACATGGATGTGGTAGGAAACACCTCTCTTAAATAATCAAAAATCCGTTGCGTCCCAGCACCAATGGGCAGTAACTCCTGACTGTGGCAATGTGGACAAGACAAAGGAATCCGTTGAGTTAAGCCACAATGATGACAGATCAATTGACCCTTTTTTCGATGCAAGGTCAAATGAGCATCACAAGCGCGACAATCAGCCATCCATCCACATTGATGACACATTAAAATCGGGGCAAAACCACGTCGATTAATGAAGACCAACACCTGATTTTGACGCTCTAAATGCTCACGAATGACCTGCAAACTCCTGTTTGCTAGACCATGTTGGAGCACAAGATTACGAATATCTAAAATGTCATAATGCAGTGGGCTGCTGGTTAATGCTTTTTGATGCAGACGCAATAGTGAATATTTCTGCACGCTGCAATTATATAAACTCTCAAGACTTGGTGTTGCTGATCCTAAAATAATAGGAATGTGCCGTAAATGCGCTCGCATTAAAGCCGTGTCTCTTGCTGAATAACGCACCCCCTCCATTTGTTTAAATGACGCGTCATGCTCTTCATCCACCACGATTAAACCCAAACCAGGCATGGGTGTAAAAATTGCAGCACGGGTACCAATCACCAATTTTGCTGCTTCATCGTTTGCCCACAGCCAGGCCTTTTGCCGTTCCGTATCATTTAATCTGGAATGAATAACTACCATAGGTAGAGCAAACCGTGCTCGAAATCTATCTAATAGTTGTGGGGTTAAACCAATTTCAGGCACAATCACCAACACTTGCCGCCCAGCATTTAAAACCTTTGCGATGACTTGTAAATACACCTCGGTTTTACCACTGCCGGTAACCCCATGTAATAAAAATCCATGATAAGCATGCAAGTGAGATCCAATAGTATCAACGGCGAATGCTTGCTCGGGATTTAAAGACAAGGGAGCACTGAGTGGCATCAGTGAAGAGGGAGGCTTTTCAGGCTCTTCGTAGACCTCAATCAGTCCTCGTGTTAAAAGTGCCTTTAATGGCACAGAAGTAAACCCGGCCTGCAACAATGTTTTTTTTGACACCCCTTGAGGTTCTTTGCGAATACATTCAAGCAGCTCCCGTTGACGAGGTGCTTTTGGAGTCACGAGTTGAGAGCCCTTGAGTCGATAATAATGGGTGATCGGCGGTGCATAAATATCACCACAACGATATTTTTTTGGCAACACCAATGGAATAACTTCTGACAAAGGCGACTGATAATAGCTACTCACCCAAAAACACAACGCGAGTAATTCACCGGATAAAAGCGGTTTTTTATCAATCACTGTCATAATGGTTTTAATTTTGGCATGAGTAGTTGTTCGCTCGTCCTTGCCAATCACCACGCCCAAGCGTGTTTTTTTACGAAAGGGAACCCAAACACGTGCACCAATGCTTGGCTCATCGTCCCCTGCATAATAATCAAAAAAATCGTGGAATGTATTTGGAATGCTGATTCTAAATACGGGCTTTGTTAAATCGACCATGTATGACTTGCCGATTGGCCAGGTGCTGAAAATACTTTTACGACAATACGCTCGATGCGATGCCTTAATAATTCATTTTTGTCTTTGATAAGTTCATTCACAAACCAACGGGAGAGCTCTTCCACAGTAATGTTGGTTAATGGCATGATCGTCACGTCTTCTTTTAGAAATGGAATTTTTTTGTGATTAAACGTGAAGTAATAATAACTGTCGTCCTCAGCAAATTGCAAAAAAGGTGAAAACTCTGGCATTAAAAACGTTTGATTTAATTGCTTGCATAAGAGATGGATACGCTCTTTATAATACCGATAATCAAAGGTCATGCCGTTTTCTTCGACCCAAGTCGTCAACGCAAGATAAACGCCATACATATGACCATGCAACGGCTCACGCTCAGTCGCAGAAAAAATAGTCGTGTGCCCTGCAGAAAATTTCATGGATTCTTTTTGCAATTCCACTGTCGTTAAATATTTAGCCATAATTATAAACTCGCTCGTTTGTCTTGACTGCTAAAACCGTTTAATGGTTGATTATAATTTTTAGTTAATGCCATTACTTTAAAAAGCTCACCCATCTCATTGGGTTGTACTAATTTTTTAACCGCTTGTTGAGCTTGTATTTTTTGATGTGATTCATCCATCGTCATTAACAAGTTTAACAAACCATTGTTGAGTAAAAAAGCCGCTTGATTCGTATACCCTGCCACATGAAATAATGCGGCATCGGCCGCCTCTGCCACGTGGGTAAAATCAACATGTGCGGTAATGTCTTGTTCGCCCACATGCAACAACGGCATGGCATGAGCGTGATGTTGATAATGACACATCAACGTACCGGTGGATCTTTGGGGATGATAATACTCATGGCGCGGAAAACCATAATCTATAATAAAAAACGCACCGCGTTCTAACATCGCACCGCACTGACGAATCCAATCGTCGATAAATAAATTAGCTTCCGATTGGTATGGATAAGTATCGCATGAAAGCACTTGATGAACATGTTTTATTAATGACTGATTACGACAAGGATTAAAAATTTCTGTCCATTCATCCTGGTCATTTAATGTGATAAAACTTTCCAGCAAACCGTCTTTGGTCTGCAAAAATCGATGAACGGGCATTGCGTCAAGCACTTCATTGGCAATCACTACGCCTGAAAAAGGCGTCGTTGGCCACGTTGAACACCATTGAACCAAGTGTGCTAAATGAGGAATTTTTAATGCAATCAATGCCCTCTGCCGCTCTTGTAAATGGGCACTGACTTCTAGAATCTGATATTGGGCCGGGAGACAGCCCAGACGCTCCAATTGTGTTAGAATATCAACAGATAATTGGCCGGACCCGGCGCCAAATTCAAACAGCACTGGCGAGGTGATGGTGCTCAAGACTTGTTGGCATTGATTGGCGAGCGTGTAGCCAAACAAAGGGGTTAATTCAGGCGCTGTGATAAAATCACCCCTGGCGCCAAAAATGTCTTTCCCAGAACTGTAATACCCAAGATTTGGTGCATACAACGCTTGTTGCATAAAGCGAACGAAAGGGATGGCGCCTTGTTGGCGAATGTCTTTTTGAAGAAGGTCACGTAAATTCATGGGCAAATATAGAGGTTAAAAAGAGGAACATACCTTGAATCACACTGAGAAACAAGAAGCTCCCACGGCGTTAGTGACCGGTGGCGCCAAGCGTATAGGCGCTGAAATTGTGAAACAATTGCATCAGGCTGGCTTTCGTGTTGGGATACATTGCCATCACTCGGTCAAGGAGGCTAACGCCTTGGCCGCTCAATTAAATGACGTTCGCAACCATAGCGCAACAGTCCTTGTGGCGGACTTGACGGTCAAAACATCCATCATGGACTTAATTCCAAACCTGCTTGATTGGGCCGGGGGGTTGACTCTTCTTGTGAATAACGCCTCGCTTTTTGCGAAAACATCAACAGAATTCTTGGATGAAAAAACGTGGGACGATTTATTTACTATCAATGTCAAAGCACCTTTTTGGCTAAGTCATCAAGCCTTCCCAGCACTTTCCAACAACCAAGGCGCTATCATCAATATCACCGATATTCACAGTAAAAAACCATTGAAAGGGTATTCAGCCTATTGCCAAACCAAAGCGGCACTGACCATGCAAACCAAAAGTTTAGCCCGAGAATTTGCGCCCAGAGTCCGAGTCAATGCCATCGCACCAGGCGCGATTGCCTGGCCTTTAAATGACAATGAGTTAAGCACTGAATCACAAGCAAAAATTATTGAAAAAACACCGTTAAAACGGCATGGCTGCCCCGTAGATATTGCCAAAGCGCTATTAGCACTTGTTGATAATTCCTTTATTACCGGCCAAGTTTTGGCGGTTGACGGGGGTAGGGAGATTGTTTAAGCCCCCAACGCTTGCAGTCATTCGTCAACCTAGAAAACGCTCAATATCAAGTAATCGTGCCAATCCATAAAACTTAGAAAATTGCTCGTGACTCCATCTGTTTTTAAAATAATACCGTGCTAAAGATTTACTCTGAAGGACGGCTTTGTATTCATTCTCAAGTGCAGCCAATCCATGCAAATGGCTAATAAAACAATGGTTACGCAGGTTGTTCGTCACCTCAATGTCTTGTTGTAGCAATTGTTGATACAACCACGGTTGGCCGGTGCCACCTCTTGAAATCATATAAGCATCACAACCACTTTGTTTTATGGCCTCAAGAAGTGATTCCTTTGATGTGATATCCCCATTAGCAATCACTGGAATTTGTACGGACTGCTTTATCTTGCTGATCATTTGAAAATTACAAGGAACATCATAATCGTCTGTCCAACGCCGACCATGGATTATCAGGGCATCTGCGCCAGCCCTTTCTATGGCTTGAGCCAACATCACATCTCTCTCATCCCCACAAATACGCAATTTTACCGTCAAGGGAATCTCAATGGCCTCACGCATAGCACTAATGATTCGTTGTAGATTTTCAAGGTTATCCAGTAGCGCACTGCCCGCGCCTTTTTTCCGAATTTTAGGTTTGGGACATCCTGCATTGACGTCAATCAAATCAGCCCCTAAGGCTTGCAACTTTTTAGCCGCCTCAGCCATGATGGAAGGCGACGTACCTGCTAATTGATAACAAAGTAATTTTTCTTCAGGCAAGCGGACTAAATACCGCGAGGTCAACGGGTGTTTATGCAAGACATCAACCGCAGACATCATTTCAGTCACACAATAAGCGGGGGCGAGAAATTGGTTATATGATATTCGAAAAGGCGCACAACTAAACCCTGCTAAGGGGCCTTGCAACAAACGATGCGGAAGCTGTAGTCTACCAATATGAAATGGATGGGAAAGCAGGGCGTGCATCAAGTCAATTAAAAGAGTAACGTCTATACCCATTCTACCTGAAGATATTGGTTTTTTCATGATTTGATTTTTTTGTCTATCGATCTTAAAAAGATGAGGAATAGTCTGCTCTATTGCGAATCTTTTTAAGATCGATAGGCGAAAAAAGCAAGGGTGAAAATCCAATATCTTCAGGTAGAATGGGTATCTTTACAGATTTTATCATGTTTGAGGCAAATGATGGATAAAACAGCGCTTGGTGCAGAACAATTATTAAAAATAGCCGCAGAACATGCGTATTGTGCAGAATATTTATTAAAACAACAGGGCGAAATACGCATCGATGAAGAATTAACCGTCGATGCGCTTTTACCCATTACGACCTTGATGTACCAAACCTTTGAATTAACTTTAAAAGCATTTTTGATACACCAATTTCGGCAAATTAATCAATACAAATCATTGTTTGAACTGGTTGAATTAAATTCAGAGCTAGGCTTATCAAAAGCCGAAATACAACTCATTAATAAACTGTCCCGTCAACAAGGTTTCCGCAAGGGGGTTGATTATGCCTTGTGGGAAAATCGCCAACAACTGCAAGTATTTTGTGAAGACATCATGGCGTTGTACCTGCGAATTTTAGACATCATGCCTTTAGAATTAAGTGAACAATATCGATAGAATTCCACACAAAATGTTGTGGGGATGCACTCACAAAGAAACTGGAATACCGATCTGTCTTTGTGGTGGCATGGCAGCGATTTTTCAACCCATTGTATTCTTAAACAAAATAATTCAAAATGCTTCGCCATTACTAATTATACTTCAAGGATGAATATATGCTTAGTCGATCATCTCGTTTTGACAATGAGGTACCTGTCCGTGGTTTGGCTCGACCATTTGGAGGAGATAACCCTCTGACCGGCATCGTGAGTGTTTTTAATGCCGATAACCTCGAACTCATTTTAAAAATGCCGACCGATGACCAAGGAGAATTTTTTTTTCATTGCAAGGTCGGTCTTCGTATTTTCTTAAAATTTGAAAGAGAAGGATGGTGGTGGACAGGTTATCGAGCAACGCACTCTCGTATTTTTGAAGTCCCTGAGGAGGGCATAAATGATGCGAATAAGCTTCACAATATTACATTTCAGGTTCCATCCAATTTGATATTCTCGCTTTTTTCAAGAGCCATGAGAATACAAGAAGATCCATCCAAAGCACAAATTGCTATCACTGTTACCCCTCCCGGCATGACCTTGGATAATATTCCTCAAGGCGAACCAGGGGTTGAAGTCACAATAGAACCAAACCCAGGCGTAAAAGCACGCTATTTAGGAATATTCGCTTTTTTTAATAAAACCAACCCATTCTCCAGTCATGAGAGAACATCAAATGATGGGGGGGTCATTTTTCCAAATCTTACTCCGGGCGAATACGAAATAAGGGCTCGAAAAGGCAGGCATGAGGTGAAGATAAGGGTATGGGCGCCAGCTGGTGGTTTTGTAAATGCTAGCCCGACAAAAGGATTGGTGATACCGCAGGACATGCAAAAACCAGAATCAGCCGACGACCCGACACCGTGTTTCAATTGATTGAGGGGAGGGCGGTAGCTAGCACTGCCATTAAGAGACCTTGTCATTCCCGCACAGGCTGAATCCATCCCTGACTCTGCGGGGATGACTGTCTTTCCTTAACTTATGTTAGATTTATCGAGGAATAATTGTGCCCCCCAAAAAAAACACAATACGGTCAAATAAATGTCGTTTGGTTGTAAAGAAAAAGACGGTATGGTAAAAAATACCTGCCCCAAAAGGAAGTTCGGCATGCATCAATCTAATATTTATTTTGCTTTGAAGATTCAAATGAAGATAAAAGACTCAACGGTATCCATTTTTGATTCTGTAAAAGGGACATGACGGAACCACCAATCATGCGAGAATAAAAAGTAACTTTAATTATACCACTAGTTTTTGGACTTGATTTCGGTATATCAACTTCTAGGAGATATGATGGTTGTCATGCATTCAAAATTAACTGAAAAATGTTATTTCACTAAAACGTCTGCCCCACCCATCCTTCAATTGCTCCCGGAACAATGGTTGTCTCAACTGGGTGATTTGATGGCCCAAGCCTGTCAATATAATCAAAGTGAAACAAGAGAATTAAAATTTTTTTTACAACAGGTCGCGGGTGTTGAATCTCAATATCCTTCAAAAAGAAATTTGGCGAGTTTGCTACAAATTATTTATAACGGGTTTTCTAGCGATGTGACACCATTTGATATCACATTAAAAAAATCCATCGTAGAACAAACCTATGAAGCTGAAAAAAACACGTGCATAGTCGGCTTTCATGATCGCGTGGCTGAAGTAGTCAACGGCTTGACTCTTGATGAAAGCATTGGCGGTTTTTTAATGCAAGAAAGAAAAAGACTGGTTGATAATACCGCAAGAATGACCACTAATGAGGTTCATTTCCATAACCGCTTTCTCCAAGTAGCCCGCTCGCATGGGTATGGGATCCCTGAACCTTTCAACGACCGGTTTTTTGGTCCAAAAGAAGATCGCTTGATACAAGCTCTTTTACAAACAGCTTTTGATACAAACTACGAACCCATCCGATTACTAGATAATCTCACCCAAGCATTCAAAATCCATCTTCAAACCATCTACGGCTACCTCGGTGAAAATCAAAATGGATATAAAAATGGCGACTATGACAAGTTCAATGATTTCTTAAACCGTGTATTAGAAAAGAACGAGGAAAATTCAGCCAATTATGTACTACTCGATGAGAAGACATCCAAAGCAATCGATTTAGATTGGAACGCAATCAAAATTGATTTATTAACAACCTTATGCAATCACCGTTATTTTCAACTAACTCCGGAAGAAAGCCATTTAATACTAAAATTACTCCATACCACAAAAAAACCGGTCGAGTGCTTATTTGTTGGCTCTCACTGTTTGATACAAAATAACGAAACCTATTGTCATTTACTATCATTTTTAAATCCAACTGATGCTCCTATGATACTGAATTTAACCCATGCTTTCATAAAAGTTCAGAAAGAATACTCCGAAGAAAATATTGCGAAAATTTGCATCCCTGTATTGCATTTATTTAGAAAAAATCGAAGCGTTGCAACAAATATTATAACTCGCTACTCAAAAGAAATTTTATCCCACTACGGACCTCAAGTACTTATATCTGTGATATATGATTGCATTGCAGGGGTAGATGCTGTCGTGAAAGAAATCTTAAAATTAACTATCCACGATCTATCTGCTATTTTACAAGCAACAAGACCCAATGGATATAATGCAATCATGATAGCATTAAGAGCCAACCTTCACAAAATTATACCGACCTTACTCAACCGCATCAAAGAATTTGATCCCATCACAAAAAGCGCGATTTTATTAAAAACAGACGGCGATCATTATAATGCCTTATTGATAACAACAAGATACAACCAACATGCCCTGCCCATATTAATCAGTACCATAAATACCTTGGCCGAAGCGGACAAAATCGCTGCATTTCGCAGAAAAACACGCTCTGGAAATAACGTCCTCATGTTAGCATGCCTTTTTCAACCCACAGTCATCCCCCTGCTACTAACGGCCATTAGCTCACTTCCAATCAAGACCCAAACAGCACTGTTATCTGAGCGTTCCAAGCATGGTTACAACGCACTCATGATGGCAGCCGAACACTGTCCAGATGTCATCCCAAGTTTAAAAGAAGCCATTGACCCACTCAGTGATAAGACAAAAGCAACGATTTTATCTGCAAAAAATGCTGAAGGTTCTACAGCACTGAAACTCGTGACAAAAAGCTCTCTTCTCCATGTCAAATACATTTTAGAATTAAGACCACATAAAAAATATGATCGTGAAATACAAGATACAACGGGCTTGTTCAACAATCTTCGTGGCACCCCATTAAAAACAGCCATACTGGATAAGTATTCTAATGAGATTGCATGGTGCGAGTCCGCTGCTGCGCTGGATAAAATTAAAAGAGACTTACCAAATAGAGAGGACTATCGATTACTTGCGACGCCACAAAGTAGATTTTCCTTTTTTAAAACCAATTCTGTAAACATATTAAATACTCTCATCGCATCCAAAAAAGCTGCTTTGCAAACGAATACAATGAGAACTTGAATCTATTTCGGTTGCGAAAGATTTGATTTTATCTCGTGCTATCGTTGAGATTTTTTCTAATCCATTTTTAGCTGATCAATTGACATTTTGTGGCGGCACCGCGTCAGGATATATAGAAGAAAAGCGCAAAGAGGGGCTAAATTCGTATCAAAGCTATAAGCTACTCAAGAGTCAAGTTGAGTTGCTTTGTAAAAACGAATATTGTGTTAATTATTCGCCAATATAACCAAATATGATATACTGAAAGAGTATCAACACAAACCATGGGCCTATGAAAGCGCTTTCTTATATCAATGAATTACGAAGTCAAGGTCGTTTTTCCTTTACGACTGCAGATGCGGAGAAGGCGCTCGCCCTAGAAAAAGTTCCCTGTTTAAATGCATTGCACCGTTTGAAGAAAAACAACTTGATTGTTAGTCCTGCAAAGGGATTCTATCTCATTGTTCCGCCTGAATATCAAGCCTATAACTGCTTGCCAGCAGATATGTTTATCCCTGATTTGATGCGTCATTGGAACTTACCCTATTACGTTGGTTTTTTGAGTGCGGCTCAATACTACGGGGCTGCTCATCAGAAACCACAGCGATTTCAGGTGGTCACATTAAAAAATCGTTCCCCAATTCATTGCGGCCGCATACATATCGAATTTATTGCAAAAAAACTGATTGATAATCAGTTGATTAAAAAATTTAATACGCTGGCAGGGGTGATTGATGTTGCGACACCTGAGTTACTGACCGCTGATCTGGTCAGCTCCCCACAACATGCGGCTGGCATCAACAATGTAGCAACTATTCTATCTGATTTAGCTGAAACATTAGATGCTAAAAAATTATTAGAGCTAATGCAGATTAATACTGAATTATTCTGGGTACAGCGATTAGGTTGGCTTCTTGAGTTCTTAGGAGTTGAAGAGCTTGCTAATACGCTATTTATCGCCTTGGAGGGGAAAAGATTACATTGGGTACGTCTTGTGTCCCGTGTACCTTATACCCCCATTGAACGAAGTAAAAAATGGCATGTGATTGTCAATACTACAGTGGAGCCCGACGAATGATCCCTCTCGCACAAATTATCCAATGGAGACAAACTGCACCATGGGCTGATGATATGCAGGTTGAGCAGGATTTAATTTTATCTCGTGCTATCGTTGAGATTTTTTCTAATCCATTTTTAGCTGATCAATTGGCATTTCGTGGCGGCACCGCATTACATAAACTATTTTTCTCCCCCGCAGCTCGATACAGTGAGGATATCGACTTAGTAAGGACTTCCAAAGGAGGCATCAAAGAAATTGTTGATGCGCTACGAAACTGTTTAGAACCATGGTTAGGGCAACCCAAAACACGACAAACTGGGCAGAGCTTTAAACTTCTCTTTTACTTTTTTCCAGAAATCTCAGCATCAATCAAACAAAAAATCAAAATTGAAATAAATATTCATGAAAATTTTTCTATTCTCAATCGACTAAGCAAACCCTTTGCTGTTAGGTCTGATTGGTTTAATCAAGAAGTGGGGGTTAATACCTTCCAGCTTGAAGAATTGCTTGCTACAAAATTACGAGCATTATATGAAAGGAAAAAAGGACGTGATGCATTTGACTTATGGCTTGCGATCAAAGAACAAGACTTTGACCCCAAAAAAACTATAATTGTTTTCTCCGAATACATGGCTCGTGGTAACAAAACAATCACTAAAAAATTATTTGTTGATAACTTGAACTTAAAGTTGAAAGACCCGGCTTTCCTTGATGATATTGAGCCATTGCTTGCACCACGATTAAAAAATAATCATTCTCGACGTTTAAGTGTTGCTACAGAAAGCGGTGAACGTATCGCAATGCAAGAATGGAGTTTGTTAAATGCCGTGGAAACGATTAAATATACACTTATAGACCAGTTAGTTTAATATGAGCCAGCCAGTAGGTTGCTTAAAATTTTTATGGAGAATCAATATGAAAAAATATCTTATAAGATTATTTATATGCGCATCTATGTTGCCCATCTTAGGATTTGCCGCCGATAATAATGATATAATTGAACAAGGAGCAACAAGTTATTATTTATCAACCATACCCCAGAAAGAGCTTAAGAATTTTGATCCGTTATCCAAAATTCTGCATGAAAATTTAATGGCTGGTTTTACTCGGGCAGCCACTAAATGCTATTTTATCCAACTAGACCCAAAGGTTAGATGTCCTGATTACGTGATAGGGCATGCGTCGATGAAAACAGGAACGCCTCGTACTAAAATTTGTACCGCGGCTAAAAGAGCAGCAGCTGCACCACGAGGCTGTCAACGAAAACATTGTACTCCGTGTGCTTATGATAACATTTAACATTTCGAAATTTGTTGCAAGATACGAGCTTGAGCCTATTTATTCTGTTGATAGATCAGAAAAGCTCCATTATGTTGTTGATATCTATCAACGAGCAGGGTACTTTTTTCCTATCGTAAAAAGAAGAGATTATTTTTGTATTTATCCCACAGGGCTCAAAGAGCTCTGTGAGGAAGAAATATTAATATATGACATTAACGAAGAATGGGAGGCGATGCATGGAATGACGGAAGAAGAGGTTTTGCAAAAAGTTATGAAAAAAATAGATCAAAATGTTAACTGACTTACGATTCATTGATGATCAATGGACTTATCTTGCCAATATTAAAAAGATCTCTCAAATTGACGCCGAGCGTCTCGTCGCAGAAGCTGAAACCAAAGGGCGTGTTATTGGTGTACGTCTGGAGATTGTAGAAGAAGAAAATAAAACGCCCTGGAAAACACCAACCTCATTACCTATCATGGATAAATTACCTCAAAAATTACATTTGGTAATGAGTAATGAAATTTTTATTGAAAAAGAAATGCTCCCTGCTTCTTTGTTAAATCGTCTCATACGCGGTCCGACCCGGTCACATCGATAACAAAAGCCAGTAGTAGGTTGGGCCGTTCGGCCTGAGGGATCCTCACCTTTAGTCATAGAGGATCCCTCAGGCCGAACGGCCCAACCTACGCTTGCTGAGGCAAGAGGCAATAGGTATCACAGAGCAAAATTTGTCTATATTAAAAACAGGCAAAGCTCAAGCATTTCGTTTATCGACACTGGATGCCATTTCCAAATATTTGCAGTGTCAACCAGGGGATATTTTAGAATATCAAGATGAAAAGAATGGATATCAATGAATTAAGAAAAATGCTTGACCTTTACGTTACGTGAACGCCTATGATCTATTTTGTCAGTTAGAGGAGAGCAAAATGGCATACACGATTAATCAATTGGCTAAGCTTTCGGGGGTCAGTACGCGCACGCTGCGATTCTATGATGAAATTGCTTTGTTAAAACCAGCTTATTATGGTGACAATCAATATCGTTATTATAAAGAAGAGCAGCTGCTTATGTTACAGCAAATTTTATTTTTTCGTGAGCTTGGTTTTCCTCTAAATGATATCCAACGGATTATGAGCAGTGATGATTTCGATAAAATAGAATCATTAAACACGCATAAATCCGCTTTGGAATCTAGTCTTGAACGGACGGCAACGCTCATCAAGACGATTGATAAAACCATTTCACATTTAAGAGGAAAAATAATCATGCGTGACGCGGAAATGTATGACGGTTTCGATCCCGTCAAACAACAAGAACACGAAAAATATATGCTTGATACAGGTGTTATCTCACAAAAACAAATTGATGATAGTTGGCAGCGTGTTTCTCATTGGAAAAAACCGAATTGGGAACAATTTAAAAATGCCGGTGAAAAGTTAAATCTTGAGCTTGCCAATGTATTAAAACAAGGCTTTAAGCCAGATTCGAATGAGGTACAAACATTAATCCAAGATCATTACGATTGGGTTAGTCATTTTTGGACACCTACTCGAGAAACGTATTTAGGGCTGGGACAAATGTACTTGGATCATCCAGATTACCAATCGTTTTATAATAAATATCATCCTGATTTGGTTGATTATTTAGTGGCAGCTATGACCGTTTTTGCCGAACGTAAGCTATCGTGATCACCGCGTCCTACTGAATAGGAATATCAGTAGGACGTCATTTTGTGATGAGATTATTATGAAAACTAAAATTTGCTCTGTGACATCCACTATGCTGTTAAACGATGGTCGACAGCTTGGCTATGCTGAATATGGCGATCCTGATGGTCATCCGGTGTTTTTTTTCCATGGAACCCCGGGATCGAGACTTCAAGCCGCCGATTTTGATGATGCAGCTCAAGCAAAGCATTGTCGTTTTTTTGGAATTGATCGCTCTGGCATGGGCTTATCATCCGCAAAAAAACAACACACACTGTTATCCTGGGCAGATGATATTCGTGAATTGGCTGATCATCTCAATATTAATCAATTTTCTATCATCGCCCATTCAGGTGGTGCCCCTTTTGCCATGGCGTGTGCTTATGCTATTCCTGAACGAATAAGCAGTGTTGCTATTGTATCAGGCTTGGCACCGACCACGATGCCAGAGGCACAAGAAGGTTTAAATCGTGGGATGAGGATTATCAATGTACTGATCAGAAATATTCCCGGCATGGCGTGGCTTTTGATGCAAGTTCACCGAAGCCTGTTGTCCAAACCGGATAGATTTAAAAGAACCCTACAACAATTGCCGGAACCCGATCGCATCATTCTTGAAAATCCAGAACAATGGAACTCCATGATCTCAGCTGCAACGGAAACCTTTCGACAAGGAGTTGCAGGCCCTGCTCGCGAATTCCAACTGATATTAAGAGAATGGGGGTTCGATTTGAGCAAAATCACCTGTCCTGTGACGATCTGGCAAGGCCGACTCGATAAACAGGTCCCGGTTTCTCATGCTGAAATTTACAAGAGGTTACTGCCCAATTCGAAATTGAAATTATCAGATGAGGATGCGCATACTTCTATGTTATATCATCATGTGGAGGAGGTTTTTGATTCGGTCAGGCCATAGGTTGGTTGATACGACGAATGACGTTATTGTTTAACCCACATAGTCAGTTGGGCCGTTCGGCCCAACAACTCCCTATGTTCTATAAATAAATATTTTTTTATTGCATTAAACGCCAAAGGCGGGTAATTTTACACTCAAATGGAATTATAGATCCAACCCATGCGATATCGCAACAGGAGTGTCCCACAAAATCAATTATTTTTTAGACTGCTAAAACCTGTTTTAATTTGTTGAGCCGTTCTTTCTTTTTCTCTTCAGGAATTTTATTAATGTTTTGTAGTTTCCATTGGATGCCAGGAAGATTTTCAATGCCATTTATGGGTAGCAATGACCAGTCAGGATTGCCAGACTTTAATTGTATTAAAAACATTCTTTCATTTTCGGTAAAAGAACTCAGCAGTAATTTAGGCAAGTGCGCTCGGATGTCTTTTAATCCCTCATGCGTGGTAGGAATAGAAGCCATCCCTGAAAACTCACTTTGAAAGGTATTTTCAAACTCTTTTTGCGATACCTCTGTTACTCTTGGCTCAAGAAGTTCATGCATAGGCCTTGAACCACTAGCAAGATAAACAATGAATGCTTGTCGAACTGCTTCTGTTAATCCCTGATTTTCTAGTAAGAGCTTTATATCAAACAAATCACGGGGGTGATATCTATCCAGGGCTGCGCATATTTTACCCCCATATAAATCAGCAGTAGATAATGTTTTAACGCGCATAAATTTTAAAAATTGGTCTTGAGCTTTGTCGCATAGCTCTTTTTCTTCACAAGGAAATACAGTGCCTCTGAGGACAAAATTAGGCTCAATCTTAATCATTGCATTATTGGAATAAACCTGTAGCTTAGATATGGAGCCATTTCTCATGGGTACAGTTTTGACCGTCACACCAAATTGCTCAATAGTCTGTTTCATTTTTAACAGTTCAACCTGGATATTTTGAAGAAAAATATCTCTGCTTTCGATGGGTAAATAAGTCAAATCAATATCGACGCTTAGTCTTGGCATATCATTGATGAATAAATTAATCGCTGTCCCACCTTTTAAAGCGAAACATTGAAAATCATTTAATACGGGCAAGACTTCTAGCAATAAAGCCACCTGATTTTTATATACCTCTTGGAAACTCAATGTATTACTCCTTTACTTCTGGTAAAGACAGCTTATATTTAGAAAAGTATTTGCCGCCATTAGCGAGCACCCTTTTGCCTTTGCCTAAGTCTATTTTTGTTAAATCCAAATTGGAAAACCAAGGGTGGTTAAATTGCTCGCTCAAATGCAAGAAAAGCCTTTTTACTTTAATAGAATGACAGTCCTCTAATAATGCCTGGATTACTTTAGGTCTTAACTGAGTTAGGTTTTCTATTAGATAGGTTATTTCATTTAATGATTGATGCTGCGGGTATAAATAAAGTAATTCTAGCGCCGCTCTTTCAGGGCTGGCTATTTTCAAGTCTACGCCATTGATAGAACGGTCTATTAATCCTTCCTCATTTGAAAATAAGGATGATTTATATATTTCAAATTCTGCGTCCCATGTATTTGTTAATAGCCATTTTGGTATTTTGGTAATTGGAGGCGCAAACAGCATGACATGCTGCATGCCTTGCATAGATACAAAATGTCCTAGCCCTAGTAAATGCAAAGCAGTTTTTGCCCCTATATGGATTGACGTAGCTAATTGAGTTTGCAATGCGTTAATTGCACCTTCCCAAGTGATACGGTCTCCAGCTTTTTTGTAGGCATTAGTTCCAAGCTTTTCCAATAGACCAGAGTGGACATACCACCAAGCCAGCTTAGAAGATACGCCATGCTTCTCAAGCCACGCAGCAGTAAGTACCACGCCAGAGGGTGCGGCAACCATAAAATGGTTTATTTTTGATTCTTTATTTCTAGTCATACTAGATATAATAGCATAAAAACAAACTAAGGTTTAATTTAGGTGAAAATATTCGAGGATTACTAGGGTTTTTAAATAAAATTTAAACCTTTGATAATTGTATATGATTAATAAGGTATATTGTGTACATGGGCTCTATAAAAAAAGAAAACCCACTTGTGCATTTTTCAATGTAGAGGCTTATAAGCCAGTAGGTTGGGCCGTTCGGCCTGAGGGATCCTCACCTTTAGTCATAGAGGATCCCCCAGGCCGAACGGCCCAACCTACGCTTGCTACGGCTCAGCCAACTAAGCTGTGATCCATCCGCTCTTTGTCGCTTGATCTATTTCTCAATTTGCAGGGTTTTGCGTAAGTCCTGTCAACATTCAATCTCACAATGATTGACGTTTTATTA
>Ga0214923_10003362_pt1 | contig 20093 bp, 21 predicted proteins | sample LL1510_MetaG_FD_177993 | JGI IMG/M metagenome (GOLD analysis project Ga0214923, IMG submission 177993) | Freshwater microbial communities from Lake Lanier, Atlanta, Georgia, United States - LL-1510 | ecosystem: Environmental > Aquatic > Freshwater > Lake | place: USA: Georgia | collected...
CGTTGTTTTCCTCATGCAGGAACTGCGAGCTGCCGAACCAATTCTGCCGCTTGACCTATTTAAGAATCACACTTTCTCACTAACTTCGGCTCTTGGCGCCATTATCGGTGCAGGCATGTTTGGCGCAATTGTTATGTTGCCGCTCTACCTACAGGTGGTGCAAGGAGACTCAGCAACCATTGCTGGATTGAAATTGATTCCATTTATGCTTGGCATCGTCTCGATGTCTATCGTGAGTGGCAAATTGATTAGCAAGCACGGACACTACAAGCGTTATCCAGTAATGGGTCTGGCAATTATGACTGTCGGAATTGCAATGCTGGCAACACTAAATGAGACAACTCCGTTTTGGCAGCTTTCAATTTATGCAGTCTTAATCGGTGCTGGCCTTGGTCTTTCCATGCAGACGATCGTTATTGCTTTGCAAAACTCCGTTGACATGAAAGATCTTGGCATTGCAACTAGTGCAAATACCTTTTTCCGGTCGATTGGTAGCACGATTGGCGTTGCGCTATTTGGTTCACTTTATGCAAGTCGCTTAGCAATCAATTTGCCAAAGGGTGTCGAAGAATTAGCAGCAACTAATCCAGCTGCTCTTGCTGGTGCAACACCAGAAGCATTCGAGCAACTCAAGAACAACACTTCTGTGATTACGACATTTACCCCTGAATTACAGGATGTTATTTACCATGCTTTTGTTCAGTCATTCCATGTTGTCTTCTTGGCAGCAGTCCCACTGACTGCAGCGGGTTTCATCATGGCGCTGTTCTTGCGCGAAGTACCACTTCGCACAGGGGCAGAGCATCATGCAGCAAAGCAGGAAGCGGCCGGCGAAGCACTCGGTTAATTACTCGGCGGCTAGTTGATTCAGAATTCGACTTAAGTCTTTTTTATTAACTGGCCCAATGAATTTAGCGGCGACTCGATGTTGCTGGTCTAGAACTATGGTTCCTGGTAAGTAGCTTCCTTGAACTACGTCCGCTTTGGAAGCAATGGCCTGATTTGGATCGCTAATGTGAGGCCAGCTTCCTTTTTGCTCGCTTAGAAAGTTTGTTGCAGCATCTTTATCATCTGCTTCATTTAGACCCAAGATGTTTACGTTCGGATACTCATTTTGGATATCAACAAAGATTGGCCACTCTTCTCGACAAGGGGAGCACCAGGACGCCCAAGCATTAACAATTACCACCCCTGACATATCCATGGTGGTAATTTGCTCACCAGCAAAGCCAGTTCCAGAAATTTCAATCGGAGATTCACGATTAGATTCGGTAATTTCAATTAATGAGGCACTAGACGCCGCGCTTTGAGATGGACGATATCCAGCGGGAACCTTAACGCCACAACCTGCAACAAGCATTGCAATGCAAAGACTTGCCACAACTTTTTTACCCACACATATAGGTTAGCGCGAAACTTTGAAGGGTAGAATTTGACGCATGGATGATATGCAAAAAGGCCGAATGTTGGTTTTCCTCCAATTTGGCTTGATCATCATTTTGGCGATGTACCCAGACAGTGCAACTGTTGACTCAAGAATTAACATTTTGGGAACTGTGGTTATTGCCGTTGGGCTCGTACTTTTGTTTGCCGGCTTTAGAGGTCTTGGCAGGTCGTTAACAGCCAATCCAGTACCGAATCAAGACGGGGTATTGGTTACGACGGGGGTTTACGGAATAGTTCGCCACCCAATCTATTTGGGTTTGTTAATAATCACATTTGGTCTTGTTATTTCAAGTGGTGTTTGGGCCCAGATTGTTGTCTGGCTAGCTCTTGCCGTGCTTTTGGTCTACAAAATGCGATGGGAAGAAGTTTTACTAACTGCGAAGTACAAAGGGTATGCCGAGTACATGAATAAAGTTCCAGCGATAATTCCTGGTCTTAAGCGCAGTAGATAACTACTTAACCCATTCGGTCGACACGGTAAATCGATCGACCACTTCTCGAATTGGATCAACGCCAATTCCTGGGCCAGTTGGCACATCAATGTGACCATCAACTAAAACAAAAGGCTCTGTTGTGTCTGTTTCAAAGTAACGAGCAGAAGCTGAAGTATCACCCGGCAAAGTGAAGTTAGGTAATGCCGCCAAGGCTAAGTTTGCAGCTCGGCCAATTCCAGTTTCCAGCATTCCACCACACCAAACTGGTATTCCAGCAGCCTGAGCGACATTGTGAATTTTTACGGCTTCGATGTAACCGCCAACGCGAGCTGGCTTGATGTTGATAATTGATGTTGCTCCAATTTCGATCGCATCCCTTGCAACACCGGCCGAGACGATCGATTCATCAAGACAAACGGGGGTTTGGATATATTCAGCTAGTCCAGCATGCCCCAAAATATCTTCCTCTTCGATCGGCTGTTCAATTAACAGAAGATGGAATTCATCGAGGCGCTTTAACAGGTCAAAATCATCTCGCGTATACGCGGTGTTGGCATCAACCTGCAAAAGCAGATCTTCGCCAAAGGTTTCACGCACTAACTTCACTGGCTCGTAATCCCAGCCAGGTTCAATCTTTAGTTTGATACGAAGGTAACCATCAGCTAAGTAACCTTCGACAGTCTTCATTAACTCAGGCAACGTATCCATGATTCCAACCGAAACACCGGCTGGGACCTTGGATTTAGTGGCACCTAAGTACGTAGCAAAAGATGTACCACTGGCTCGCAATTGCGCATCAAGTACTGCTGTTTCTAACGCTGCCTTAGCCATGCGATGACCTTTGGCCCAATGCAATGCTGGTGCGATTGCTTCGGCTGTTAGCCCGTTACCAAGTTTCATTGCTTCTGGAATAAAGAAGTCTCGCAGTACTCCAGCGGCAGCGGTGTGGTACTCACTGGAGTAATCAGGAAGTGCATTTGCTGCACATTCTGCCCAGCCTTCGCCGACATCCGTGATGGCATGAACCCATACGACTTCGTGAACCGAAACCGAACCTTCAGATGTACGGAACGCAGACTTCAAAGGAACGTCAAGGCGAATTAGTTCTACTGCTTCTAGTTTCAATTGAGTTCCTTTACTTTGGTGGTTCTACTAGTAAGTGAGTTCGATCCTTCATGCGGGTAATTGTCCAGCCATCAGCTAGTAATGGTGCTAAAGCCTCACGAGTTTCGACTCGCCATTCTTTAGCCGAAGCAAGATCAGTTCGCCGTAAAGCTTCGATGTCTTCGGGAATTTCAATGGCAATTGCATCAGGTGAGGTGGCTTGATCAGGCTTGGGGCCAGATAGATCCCAGTAGACAAATAGCCGATCGGAAGCATCGCCAGCATTTATTTCGTCAGTCATAGTGCCGTAAAAATTAGGTAGGTACTCAACAGCAGTAGCTCCAAGTTTGTTGAAATTAAAAACGCAATTGCGGCGAACTAGGGGATCAAAGGACCAAGTAATTCCATTCAGGCCTGCTAGCTTTGCCCAGTTAAATTGATGCTGCTTAAGTGCATAACCTGCGCCGGGTTGGAACGAGCCTGTTACGTGCGAATGCAGGATCTCTTTGCCGTTGTACATTCCGCGGAATCCAAAGGAAGCAGCAACCATTTCTTCACCGTTATAAGCGGCGCTGCAATATGCGCCAACGTGCAGGACAGCAATTCCTAAATCAAAGGGCACGACCTCAGGGCCACCCGCCCAAACTCTGCACAAAAATGCACTGACCGCTTCCATCTCTTCAATGCTGGAAACTTGGCTGATGCGAAGCGAGGACATGCCTCTATTGTGCCCGAATAGAGGCAATAGGCTGTTACGAACCCAACAAGAAAGTTAACTCAACCTAATGTCTAATTGGCCAAGTGAACGTAAGTACGCTGTGGCAATTTGGGCATCCATAACAGTGGGCTACATTCTCTCGCAGGGAATTCCATTTGATCGAGCCACGCAATTTCTAATCATTATTACTGCGGCTCTGGCGTTCTCGATAGGAACAACTACGGGTCCGATACGAGTGTTTGCCGATTGGGGTCCTTTTGTCGTCCTGCTATATGGTTACGACTATTCCCGTGGCGCTGCCGACACTTTTGGGTTCAAAGTGCGAGTTGAAGAGATCTATAACATCGAACTGTCCTGGTTTGGCTGGCTTTTCGATGGCAAGATTCCTACCGTCTGGTTTCAACAACACCTTTACGATCCAAATCAGATTGCATGGTGGGAATCCTTAGTTGCGCTTGTATATGTGTCGCATTTCGTTGTGCCTTGGGCAATTGTTGGCGTTCTCTATATAAAGAATCGAGAGCTATGGGCGAAATTTGCTCGCCGAGTAATTGCGATTTCTTTTGCTGCCTTGATCACGTACATTTTGATTCCAGCAGCCCCGCCTTGGTATGCCGCACGTGTAGGACTTTGCGATCCAATAGTTCGGATCGTAACTAGAGGCTGGGAAATCATCGGACTGCCGATTGCTGGCCAGATAATTACATTGGGTCAAGGTGTAGTTAACCAAGTCGCTGCCATTCCTTCGTTGCATGCAGGTATGGCCGTGACCATCACATTGTTCTTCTGGTCGCGCGCGGGATTCAAGATGAAAGTATTCCTAGTTTTCTATGTTGCCCTGATGTTCTTCGCCTTGGTATTTGGCGGCGAGCACTACATATTTGATGCCATTCTTGGCGCGCTTTATGCAGTGGCGGTTGAATTTGGCTGCCGGGCCTGGGAGCGCCGAAATGCTGATAGAACCCAATAACAAAGGCTTTTTACGAGAGTTTCAGTCGATTTACTGGGTCTGGTGGTAATTGAGTGACCTGTGGGGTTATTCTCTTCCTAAGTACTCCTAGGAGTCCTACAACATGTCGGGGAAGGCAGTTTGTAGGAAAGGCTAGGAGGCAAGAGATGGCGTATTCGTCAGCAACTCGTGGGGTTGTGTTCATTCACAGCACGCCACGTGCTTTAACTGCTCACATTGAGTGGGCTTTGGGTGGCTTATTAGGTACGCCGGTAAATCTTGATTGGGTTGAACAACCTGTTGCTCCTGGCACCGTGCGAAGTGAGATGTCCTGGATTGGTGCTGCCGACTTGTCAGCAAAAATTGCCTCGGCACTGCGCGGATTTCCAAACTTAAGATTTGAAGTAACTGAAGAACCAAGTGCAGGCTTTGATGGCCAGCGTTATGTTTCAACTCCATCATTAGGAATATGGCGAAGCCCAATGGGAGTCTTCGGCGAAAGTTTTATCTCTGATGAAAAACTTCGCACTGCCATCGCAAATGCAACTGCGGCTGGGAATTCTTTAGTAGATGCTGTTGATGAAGTAATGGGTGGACCTTGGGACCGCGAACTTGAACCATTCCGATACGCCGGTGATGGCGTTCCAGTTAGATGGCTACACCAAGTTAGTTAACTAAAGCGGAATGTTTCCGTGATTACCGCGCGGGAATGTACCATCTGGGTTTGCAGCAGCCTTCAATGCAGCAGCTATTGCAGTTCGAGTTTTTGTCGGAGCAACAATCTCATCTACTGCACCAAGTTCAATGCACTTAGGTAATCCACCGGCTGTGATCTTGTGCTCATCAGCCAACTCAGCTTCAACCGCATCTTTTTGATCTGGTGGAACTTCAGCAAGGCGTCTGCGGTGCAAGATGCGGATTGCAGCAAGGGGACCCATGACAGCAACTTCAGCACCTTCCCAAGCCATAACGCGCGTAGCGCCGAGTGCCTTGGAGTTCATTGCGATGTATGCGCCGCCGTAAGACTTGCGCGTTACACATGTAATTCGAGGAACAACACATTCTGCGAAGGCATGAAGCAACTTCGCGCCACGGCGAACTACGCCGTCCCATTCTTGACCAACACCTGGCAAGTAACCAGGAACGTCGACCATAACGATCATTGGAATGCCGAGGGCATCACACATACGAACGAATCTTGCACTCTTCTCAGCTGAAGTTGCATCTAAACAGCCACCAAGCCGAAGTGGATTGTTGGCCACGATGCCAACTGTGCGACCACCAAAGCGACCAAGTGTTGTAATGATATTTGGTGCCCAACGCGGATGTAGTTCAACACCAGTGCCGGCATCGATTACGGATTCAACAATTGGGTGAGCGTCGTAGGCACGGTTGTTTTGCTCAGGCAATAGTGCGCCCATGTCTACATCAGAAATGTTTGAGGTATCAAGCAAACCTTGATTGCCAAGTAAGTCAGTGATGTTGCGAGTGTCTGCAATTGCGCGTTCTTCAGTATCGCTAACTACGTGAACAACGCCACTGCGACGACCGTGTGGTTCAGGGCCACCCAAACGCAACATGTCTACGTCTTCACCGGTTACCGAGCGAACAACATCAGGGCCAGTAACGAAGATTCGGCCTTCTGGACCAAGAATCACGATGTCAGTAAGCGCTGGGCCATAAGCGCCGCCACCTGCAGCTGGGCCGAGCACAACTGAAACCTGGGGAATCTTGCCGGAAGCTTGTGTCATTACGTGGAAGATGTCACCAAATGGTTTCAGTGCACCAATACCCTCTTGCAAACGAGCCCCGCCTGAGTGCCAGATGCCAACAATTGGGCACTGTTCCTTCATGGCGATCGCATAAGCATCAACAATTACTGCACCCTCAGCTGCGCCAAGTGCGCCACCTTGAAATGAAGGATCATTGGCAAATGCCACAACAGTTCGGCCATTGATTTTGCCGGTTGCAGAAACTGCTCCAATGCCATCAACTTGGCTTGCAACGTATTGCAGGCTGCCTTCATCAAATAACGCAGTTAGGCGAGCATTCGCCATCAATTTCTTGTCAACGACAGCGGTCATGAGTGGTTCCGGAATGCCAGAACTATGTCATGACCACCAAAGCCAAATGAATTACTCAAGGCTGCGATATCGCCACTTGGAAGTTCGCGCGGAGTATTCATAACGACATCGACGTCGACGCCATCGGCCAAGTTAACAAGGTTGCCAACAGGTGGAACGATGCGATTCTTGATTGCCAAGATTGCTGCAAGAGCTGCAAGTGAGCCTGCGCCACCGAGTAAGTGACCGGCCACGCCTTTGACTGCGGTAATCGGAGCATGGTCAGCATCAGATCCGAGAACTTTACGAATTGCCTTAGCTTCAGCAACGTCTCCTGCTGGAGTACTGGTTGCGTGGGCATTCACGTGGAAGATGTCTTTAGTTGATAAATCAGCATCAGCGAGCGCACGGTTCATGGCAAGAATTACGCCACGACCTTCTGGTTCTGGCTGAGCAATGTGATGTGCGTCAGCGGCGATACCTTGACCACCGTAAGTTGCATAAATCTTGGCACCACGTGCTTTAGCAAATTCTTCAGATTCCAAAACAATAATTGCAGCGCCTTCAGCCATGACAAAGCCATCGCGATCGCGATCAAATGGGCGGGATGCGCCAGGCGCATTTTCATGATTGGTAGAAAGCGCGCGCATCGCTCCAAAGGCAGCAATTGTCAACGGATGGATACAGCCTTCAGTTCCACCGCAGACAACAACATCGGCGCGTCCGGTGCGAATCATCTCGGCGCCGTAGCCGATTGCTTCTGCGCCAGATGCACACGCGGAAACTGGAGCATGTACGCCAGCCATCGCACCTAACTCAAGACCGATAACCGCAGCTGGACCGTTAGGCATCAACATTGGAACGGTCATAGGTGAAACCCGTGAGGCACCGCGTTCGCGGAGCACGTCGTACTGTTCCATCAATGAGATTGCGCCACCAACACCGCTGCCAACTGCAATACCCAATCGGGCTTGCTCGACTTCAGGTGCACCGGAGTCCGCCCAAGCTTCGCGTGCAGCAATTAACGCAAGTTGTTGGGAGCGATCCATGCGGCGAACCTCATGGGGCTCCAATATGCTTTCCGGATCTACTTTTGCAGTCGCAGCGATGCGAACAGGTAGATCTGCAAAGCGCGGATCTTCGAGTAAATGAATGCCAGAGCGGGCAGCTAAAAGCGATTCCCAAGTTGAAGCAACATCTCCACCAAGTGGGGTAGTGGCGCCAAGCCCTGTAACGACAACCGTACGGCTCATTGTTGTCGACCTTTCAATTTGAATTAGTACGTATGGATATTTCGATAGAAATAGTTTTTATGTGGCGGGCAACATGCAAGCCGCCCGCCAACATCAAAACTATTTATGCCTTGTTAGCAGCGATGTAGTTCACTGCATCAGCAACGGTGTTTAGGTTCTTAACTTCTGTGTCTGGGATGGTTACGCCAAACTTGTCTTCGCAAGCCATTACAACTTCAACCATTGACAATGAGTCAACGTCTAGGTCATCAACAAATGACTTTTCCATCTGGACTGATTCAGCTGGGATGCCTGCAACTTCGTTTACGATTTCCGCTAGGCCAGCGAGGATGTCCTGGGACATAGTTATCTCCTTTAGTAATTACTTACCGCGTTGTGCGGGTCTTACTTCGAAAATCTTTTGACTTTCGAAACTTATGGGACGAGCGCTACTTGCGCAGCGTGAACTAGGCCAGCTCCAAAACCAACCATTAACACCAAGTCGCCACTCTTAACTTCTCCGTTTTCACGAAGACGATCAAGGGCTAATGGAACAGAAGCGGCGGAAGTGTTTCCGGAGTATTGAATGTCGCGTGCAATAACAACACTTTCTGGCAGATCCAATTGCTTGACCAGTGCATCAGTAATTCGATTGTTTGCTTGATGTGGGACAAAGGCCGCTAGATCGGTGGCAGTTACCCCGGCTGCTGCCATGGCTTGAGCGCAAACATCGCCCATTTGACCAACAGCCCAGCGAAATACTTGTTGACCCTGCATCGTTAAAACCGACGGTGTTCCAGTCTTTTCAGCCGTGTAGGTATCCGGATCCATAATGATTGCATCGCGTTGGGTGCCATCGGCGCCCCAAATGGTTGGGCCGATACCTTGCGCATTAGTTGGACCAACAACAACAGCGCCAGCACCATCAGCAAACAAGAATGCCGTACCACGATCTTCAAAGTTTAGAATTTCGGACAGTTTCTCAGCTCCGATTAAAAGAATGTATTTGGCAGCACCTGAGCGAATCATTCCATCTGCAATCCCAAGTCCGTAACAAAAACCAGCACACGCAGATGAAGTATCTGTAGCGGCTGCATTAACTGCGCCAATTGCGGCAGCTACTTCTACGGAAGCCGAAGGTGTTTGGTAACGATGAGTAACGGTTGCAACCATTACAAGGTCAAGTTGTTCGGCAGTAATGCCAGCATCAGCAATTGCTTTGCGGGCAGCTGCAGTAGCCATCGTTACAACGGTTTCATCTGGACCACCATGACGACGTTCAATAATTCCAGAACGTTCTTGAATCCATTCATCATTGGAATCAATGCGCTCACAGATTTCGTCATTTGTAACTATGCGCTGCGGTCGGAACGTGCCAAGTCCAAGAATTCCAGCATGCGCGGTTGGAGCTGGAGTGTTTAAAGTAATCATGAACCAGCCTTTGGATGCAGGCGAAGCAGTGGCTGGCCAGGATTTACTGGATCACCATCGGTTACTAACCACTCAACAATGGTTCCACCGTGTGGTGCTTCTACTTCGTACTCATCGCGCAGGGTGCGAATTGTGGCAACTTTGGTTTTGCTTTCCAATACCGTTCCAGGCTCTTCACTTACATTGAATTCAATGATGCCTTTGAATGGTGCAACGATTAAGCGCCAAGTCGGAGAATCAGTAACGGCAGTTTCGGTGCCGTGACGGGCAATTAGATCTAGCGCTGCTGGCATGTCATCTGGAGTCTTAAGTGAAACACATTCAACGCCAGGCATTGCGCGTTTCGCTAATCCAACAAGTGTTCCCGCTGGAGGAAGTTCAATCAAACCCGTCACGCCTAAATCAAGCATGGTTTGCATGCACAGATCCCAACGCACTGGATTGCTAACTTGAGTAACTAAACGCTTTAGAACCTCGCGACCATCTTGCACAACTGTGCCATCAGCGTTGGAAAGGATTCGACTTCGCGCATCGTGAGTTGAAATTGCTTTCGCATGTTGAGCCAAGATGCCGACAGCGGGCGCCATGTGCTTGGTGTGGAAAGCGCCAGCAACTGAAAGTGGGCGAACTCGCGCGCCAGTTGGGGGATCCGTCTCAAGTGCAGCAAGTTGTTCAAGCGTGCCAGCAGCAACAATTTGTCCGGCGCCATTCTCATTGGCAGCAGTTAGGCCATGCTGAGCAAGCTTTGCAATAACTTCATCGCGGTCGCCACCAAGAACTGCAGACATTCCAGTTGGTATAACTGCAGAAGCGGCTGCCATTGCATTACCGCGCTCGCGAACTAAAACCATTGCTTGTTCCGCTGAAATAACGTTTGCGGCGGCAGCTGCAGTTATTTCGCCAACGCTGTGACCGGCGCCGATTCCGACTTTGGCGTAAGCCTCGCCTGGATGTGGGAACAGGCTAAGCAGGGAAACCATGCCAGCGCTAACGATTAATGGTTGGGCTACCGCGGTATCGCGAATCGTGTCTTCGTCGCTTGTGGTGCCGTGAGCAATGAGGTCGATTCCGGCGACGGTGCCCAGCCACTTCATGCGATCTTCAAAATTTGGAAGTTCTAACCATGGGGTTAAAAAGCCGGGGACTTGGGAACCTTGACCTGGGGCAACTACTGCAAGCACTTGTATAGTCTCTCGTATAGGCAACCGCTAAATCTGGCGACGATCCACTAAATTCTAGGGCTATTTTTTGTAGGTAACCTACAATTCAGGGCTATTTCGCTCAATCATGAGGGCAATTCTCAGGGTTAGCGCGTCGGATGGCTCAAATGGGTCCAATCCAGTGGCCTCTAAAACTCGGCGAAGACGGTATCTAACAGTGTTCACATGGACAAAAAGCGTCCGAGCGCAGCCTTCGATTGTTGGGGAAACTTCCAGGTAGCAGGCCAAAGTCTGGCGAACATCGCTACTTAAATCCTGTCGTAATTTAGCAACGACTGGATCAATTGCTGCTGAGTCACCTGCGATAACCCGCGCCGAGATCATGTCATCGGAGGCAACTAGTCGAGGGCTGGTGGATACAAAACTTAAGGCGCGATAGCCGGACAAGGCATCTAGTGCTGAGTTGTGAGCCTCTTGCAAAGTTGAAACTATCGGTCCGGTTACAACAGTGCCAGCGCCGAAGTGACCAACGAACGGTTTGGCTATGACATCGGGTCTATCAGTTTCCAAGACACCACCAATGATTGTGATCATTCGGTCGTTATGAACTCCAACCATTACATCCAGTTTTGCCGACTTAGCCGTGCGACGAATCTGTTCCATGTGAACTTCGATCGCAATTTGATTGGAAGGAACCGGCCCAACTAACGCGAGCACATGTTTGTTAACGTCCCAACCTGCAGCAGCAGCTCTGGCCAGCAATGCATCATCAGAACTACCGGCCAAAATTGCATCGAGGACCAAGTCTTGTAAGCGCGCATCCCAAGCACCTCGGTTCTCGGCGGCCCGGGCATAAAACTCGGCGGCCGCGAAGGCTATTTCGCTGGAATAACGAAGTAGTGATTCCCGCAAATAAGACTGGCGGTATTCGTTAGTTCCAGCAATTTGCTCAACCATTTCTTCAACAACTGCCATAGAAGTTCTTACTAGTTCAACGGTTTGCTGCAAAGTTAATGCGCGGGCAAGCTCGCGAGGAGCGCTAGAGAAGATATCTCCAACATGATCTTTAGATTCAAGTCCAGCCGAGAACCATTCCACAAAGTTTGTGATGCCACTTTGAGCCACCAAACTTACGGATGCACGTTCATTCGCCGGCAATGCGGCAAACCAAGAAAGCGTTTCTTCCATGCGCGTCGTGGCGGCGGTAGTTAGTTCGCCAGTCATGCGCTGAACTCGCCTGGCCAAAACCGCATGCTCCGCAGCAATCCGTTCTGGAGTTGACTCAGTTGAGCGAATTGAACGTGGCATAGGTCTAAGTGTGCCAGTAGTGCCTAGAGAGGCCGTTCTTTGGTGGAAAATTACAGCGCGTTAACTTTTGAAACTTGCTCGGCCGATAGTTCAACGACCGAAAGAATCTGGGCCAATTGCTCCGGCGTGCGGGCACTGGCAATTGGGGTAGCAACTCCTGGTTGTGCGCGCAGCCAACCTAAGGCAACGCCAGCAATTGAAGTGTTTTCTTGTTGCGCAATTTCAGTTAGCGCATTCAGAATTGCCCAACCACGCTCGTTCTTGTAGTCCGGCATATCTCCAGCGCGCACGCTATCGACTTCAACACCTGGCTGGTACTTGCCAGTTAGAAAGCCTGCAGCCAGCGAGAAGTAGGGAAGTACTGGAAGGCCCTCCTTAACGGCGGTTGACATTAAGTCCCCTTCGTATTCATCGCGAACAATTGCGTTGTAGTTCGGCTGCAGTAGCAGGTATTCGCTCATTCCCAGTTCGCGAGAAATCTTTAACGCTTCTTCAAGTCGAGCGGCTGTGTAATTTGATGCAGCTAAGTATCGAACCTTGCCAGCGGTTACCAGTTCATTAAACGCAGTCAATGATTCTTCAAGTGGTACTGACTCATCATCATGGTGCGCGTAATAGATATCGATGTAATCCGTGCCAAGGCGACTTAGTGAATCCTCAGCAGCAGCCGCAATATTGGCAGCACTCAGTCCTGGTCGAGTAGAAAGTTTTGCAACTTTAGTTGCAATCACCATTTCACTTCGATTACCACGAGCCCGCATCCAGTCACCAATGATGGTTTCACTTTCGCCACCTACGTTGCCGGTGTGCCATTCGGAATACATGTCAGCGGTGTCGATGAAGTTTCCACCGGCTGATTCGTATTCAGTTAAAACTGCTTGTGATTGTTCAGAGTTTGCACTCCAGCCAAAAACATTCCCACCTAAACAAAGTGGATGTACTTGAAGATCAGTTTTACCCAAGGCAACACGCATCAGCCACCACCTTCAGTGTTTCCAGCAGACGCGGCTTTTGGATTACTTAAGTCGTACATGTCGATGGCTTTCTGCACCTTCTTTGGTGAGATCTCGCCACGCTTAGCCAACATAGCCAAAGCTTGAACCGTTATGCTCTGGGCATCAACTAAGAAGTGACGACGAAGTGCGCCACGAGTATCTGACATACCCCAACCATCAGTACCAAGGGAAACGAAATCATTCGGAACCCAGTCGCGAATCTGATCCTGTACTGCGCGCATGAAATCCGAAACTGCAATAACAGGTCCATCGGTTCCAGTTAGTTTTTCGGTTACCCAACAAGTTCTTGGCGTTTCAGAAGGATTTAGGAAGTTATGTCGATCAGTGGCAAGTCCATCACGACGTAATTCATTCCAGGAAGTTACCGACCAAACGTCAGCACTAACGCCCCAGTCTTCGCGAAGTAACTTCTGCGCTTCAAGCGCCCAAGGAACTGAAACACCGGATGCAAGCAATTGGGTGCGTGGACCCTTGGCATCGGAATCAGGAGACAGCAAGTACATGCCACGCAAGATTCCTTCGGAATCAACACCGTCTGGCTCTGCTGGCTGCACATAAGGCTCGTTGTAAACCGTTAAGTAGTAATAAATGTTCTCAGGATTTTCGCCATACATGCGTCGTAATCCATCGCGGACAATGTGCCCAATTTCAAAACCGTAAGCCGGGTCGTAACTAACTACCGCTGGATTAGTTGCAGCAAGTAAATGTGAGTGACCATCTTCGTGTTGCAAACCCTCGCCGTTAAGCGTTGTTCGTCCAGCAGTGGCACCTAGCACAAAGCCACGAGCCATTTGATCGCCGGCTAGCCAGAATGAATCACCGGTGCGCTGGAAGCCAAACATGGAATAGAAAATGTAGATCGGAATCATTGGCTCGTCATGCGTGGCATATGAAGTTGCTACTGCAGTCCAAGAGGCAACTGACCCAGCTTCGTTAATTCCTTCGTGCAGAATCTGACCGATTTCAGATTCTTTATAAGAAAGCATCAATTCGCGGTCAACTGACATGTATTGCTGACCAGTAGGGGAATAGATCTTCAATGTCGGGAAGAAGCTATCCATTCCAAAGGTGCGAGCCTCATCCGGAATGATAGGCACAATTCGCTTGCCAATGTTTTCATCGCGAACTAATTCGCGCAGCAATCGAACGAATGCCATTGTCGTGGCAACCGGTTGATTTCCAGATCCAGCACTCATGTCCTTATAGGTTTCGATACCTGGGAGGGTTAGAACTTTGGCTTTGGTTTTACGCGAAGGAACGTAGCCGCCAAGTGCCCTGCGACGCTCGTGCAAGTATTCGATATGTTCGTGCTTATCGCCAGGGTGGTAATAAGGCGGCAACTTGTCATCAAGTTCAGAGTCTGTGATTGGAATCTGCAGACGATCTCGGAACGCAGCTAAGTCGTCATGAGTCAGCTTTTTCATTTGATGCGTAGCGTTGCGGCCTTCAAAGTGTGAACCTAAAGTCCAACCCTTGATTGTCTTGGCAAGAATTACGGTCGGTTGACCGGTATGCGCTTCGGCAGCCGCATAAGCCGCATACATCTTCTTGTAATCATGACCACCGCGCTTTAAGTTCCAAACTTTTTCATCTGACCAGTTTTCAACCATTGCCTTAGTGCGAGGATCGCGACCAAAGAAGTTATCGCGAACGAAGCCACCGTTTTCCGTTTTATAAGTTTGGAAGTCACCATCGGGGGTGCGGTTCATTAAGTTAACGAGCGCGCCTTCGTTGTCGCGATCAAGAAGTTCATCCCATTCACGACCCCAAACGACCTTGATTACATTCCAGCCAGCGCCACGGAAGTGTGATTCAAGTTCTTGAATGATTTTTCCGTTACCGCGAACTGGTCCATCAAGACGTTGCAGATTGCAGTTAATTACAAAAGTTAAATTGTCGAGTTCTTCGCGAGCTGCGATACCGATTGCGCCCAATGATTCAGGTTCATCCATTTCGCCATCACCAAGGAACGCCCAAACGCGTTGCTGGGAAGTGTCTTTAATTCCACGATGATGCAAGTAGCGGTTAAAGCGAGCTTGGTAAATGGCGTTCATAGGACCAAGGCCCATCGACACAGTAGGGAACTGCCAGAAATCTGGCATCAAACGTGGATGCGGGTAGCTTGGTAAACCATTTGGTGCAGCTGACAATTCTTGACGGAAGCCATCGAGGCGATCAGTACTTAAGCGACCTTCCAGAAACGCTCGCGCATACATGCCAGGCGAAGCGTGACCTTGGAAGAAAACTTGATCGCCACCGCCTTCATGTTCTGGACCACGGAAGAAGTGGTTGAAACCAACTTCATAAAGTGAAGCGCTCGATGCATAAGTTGAAATGTGTCCACCAACACCGATACCCGGACGTTGTGCCCGGTGCACCAACATCGCAGCGTTCCATCGGATGTAAGCACGGATTCTTCGCTCGATAGTTTCGTCACCAGGAAAATCTGGCTCTCGATCTGGTGAGATTGTGTTTATGTAGTCAGTGCTACGAAGACTTGGGACACCAACATTCTTCTCAGATGAATGACGCAAAAGTGACAACATAATGTGGCGCGCACGTTGTTCGCCGTGTGTTGCGATTAAGGCATCCAGTGACTCGATCCATTCCCGAGTTTCTTCAGGATTTACATCTACATATTGGGTAGGTAACCCGCCAGCAATCAGCGAATCCCGATCTGGTGTGTTGGTCACGGTTGGTTACCTGCCTTGCTTGGGAATGGCTATTTCATCTCCTATTGTGTCTGATGACCGACCCATCTCCTCAGTCGAGTCCTAGTTGGTAAAAAATGAATTTTGAGGAATTTCGGGTTTGCAGTTGCCTTTTGGCCATTACTCGGGTGGACTAAGACTGTGAGTTCACAAGAAGGCACCCTCGCAGGGTTGGCTGGCAAGTTTGGGTTAGGCGAAGGACTCGTAGTCCAAGAGCTCGGATTCGATGTTGATTGCGATCAATCGGTTTCCGATGCGATCGCATCCGTGTCTGAGTTGGTTGACGAATCATATGACGATGTTGTCGATGCAGTCCTACTTTGGTGGCGTGACGATGATGGCGATCTTGTTGATGCGCTAGTTGATGCATTGGGTCCGCTAGCCGACAATGGCGTGATTTGGCTAATGACGCCTAAGCCAGGTCGTGATGGACATGTAGAACCAGAAGACATCGCAGATGCCGCGCCAACTTCTGGACTGCAAGCAACAAGCGCAATCAATGCAGCCCCGGATTGGCAAGGAACTCGTTTAGTAGCTCCAAAATCTCGCCGATAATTTAAACCAAAATCCAAATCAAAGAAATGAGAAAGCTATGTCGTTAGAAGTTGGCCAAGAAGCTCCAGATTTCACACTGGAAAATCAGTTTGGTGAAGAAGTGAAATTATCGGATTACCGCGGCAAGAAGAATGTTGTTCTAGTTTTCTACCCAATGGCCTTCACTGGAATTTGCACCGGCGAACTTTGCGAGATTCGCGATCAGAGCCCAGCATTCGTCAGTGATGATGTGCAAGTTTTGGGAATCTCTTGTGATACTTCGGCATCGTTGAAAGTTTTCGCAGAACAAGAAAACTTTGATTACCCATTGCTATCTGACTTCTGGCCACATGGCGAAGTTTCTAAGGCCTATGGATCATTCTTTGAGCCAAGAGGCTTTTCCATGCGCGGCACCTTTGTCATTGATAAGGCAGGCATCTTGCGCTGGTCAGTTGTTAATGGCCCAGGCGATGCTCGTAACACTGAGGAATACAAGCAGGCCTTAGCAGCCCTATAAATTCAGACAGTTTGCTAAAAGATGCGGACTTGTCGAAGTAGGTGTGAAATTGAAAGGCCACGGCCGGTGTAGACCCGAGACTCACCGGCTGTGGTCTTTTTCGTTAAGTTTCAAAGTCTCGGGTCATTGCTAAACCCCACATTCGATTTCTAACTTTTCCAAACCTTAGATAAGGTAGGGAAGCACGTAGGGCGCTTAGCTCAGTTGGCTAGAGCATCTCGTTTACACCGAGAGGGTCAGGGGTTCGAGTCCCTTAGCGCCCACTGCAATAGAAATACCCCCGCAAGGGGGTATTTTTATGTCTATCCCATATTTGCACACGCTATGTGTATGCTATGTGTATGAGTCGAACCAACATAGATCTCGATGACGAGCTAGTGGCAATAGTCATGAACCGCTTTAACCTGTCGACAAAGAAGAGCGCAGTTGAAATGGCCTTGCGCAGATTGGTTGAAGAAACTGATCAGATGAAATTGATCGACAGTATTTTTGGCATCGGCTGGGATGGCCCAGAAGATGGCCGGTTCGAAAGCGCCATCGAAAAATGGTGAAGCCAGTTCGTTACTTAATTGACACAAGTGTCTGGGTCAACTTATTTCGGGGTGACCAAGCACTCCGTCGCCGAATTAATGAAGCAACTACGCAGGGCATCCAAATCGTTACATGCGAAGTAATAGTCATGGAGTTGCTGGCTGGCGCGCGACCACATGAAGATGCACGAATTTTTGATCTACTAAACAGGTTGCCTTCCCTCCCATTCAACCCAAATACAGACTTTAGGAAAGCTGGATTTATGTTTCGAGATTTGTCGCAGAATGGGGTAACCATTCGAAATTCAGTGGACTGCATAATCGCAGTGGCCGCAATGTCGAGCGATGACATTATTCTGATTCACAATGATTTGGATTTTGAAAACATGGCTCGAGTTAACGGAATCAGGCACGAACGCTGGGAACAGGCTGCCTGACCAGCACGAGTGAATAAGAAGTTCGGGGTAGTCTGGGCTTGATAGTTGGTTAACTATTCAAATCTGGGAGCAAAAATGGCCGTTACTGCAAGCCCCGACCAGCAAAAAGCATTGCTGGATTTGCAGGGCTTTGACACCAAGCTTTTGCAACTGGCACACAAACGTGCTGGATTACCCGAAATTTCCGCCGCTCAAGATCTAGAAGTCGAACTTGGCTCAATCAAGATGCGTTTAGTCGCTGCTCAAACTGAAGCTTCAGATTTAAAGCTAAATCAGTTGAAAGCCGAATCTGACGTAGAGCAGGTTGTTTCTCGCGCCCGACGCGATCAAGAGCGCTTAGATTCCGGCGCCGTTTCTGCGCCGAAAGAACTGGAAAGTTTGCAGCACGAAATTGGGACATTGGCTAAACGCCAGTCTGAACTTGAAGATGTTGAACTCGAAATTATGCAGGCCCTTGAAAATGCCCAACAGGCTGTAACTGAACTGCAAGCAAGTGAAATTGAAACCACTGAAAAACTCTCTGCTCTTGCGCAAACTCGAGACGAATTGTTTGCAGACATTGATTTTGAAGTTAACTCAATAACTGGGCAACGAACTGAAATTGCAAGTCAATTGCCTGTGGATTTGATTGCGCTTTACGACAAGATTCGTGCCGATCAAGGAGGCGTAGGTGCTGCGTTAATTCATCGTGGTTCTTGCCAGGGCTGCCACATCACAATTGATGCCCAAGAAATTGATCAGATTCGCAATATGCCAGCTGACTCAATTGCGCGCTGTGATCAATGCCGTCGAATTTTAGTTCGCACTGCGGAGTCTGGTCTGTGACGCACTTTGTAATGGAAGCTGACGGGGCATCTCGGGGAAATCCAGGACACGCTTCTTATGGAACCGTTATTAGAAATGCCAACACTGGGGAAGTGGTTGCTGAGCGCGCTGCAGTTTTAGGTCACGCCACAAACAACGTTGCGGAATACAGCGGCCTAGTTGCTGGACTTAGCACTATTGCTGAATTGGATCCAGAAGCTTTGGTTGAAGTTCGTATGGATAGCAAATTAGTTGTTGAGCAAATGTCTGGACGCTGGAAAATCAAAAGTCCTGATATGCAAAAACTTGCAATTGAAGCACGTGAAATCTTGCCATATGGAAACGTGACTTACACCTGGATTCCCCGCGAAGACAATAAGCACGCTGATGCACTTGCTAACGAAGCACTAGACACCCACCTTGCTGGTGGGTCCGGAATCATCTCTCGTCCATAGCAAATAACGATGACCAAGATCTTGTTGCCGCCATCAGAGGGCAAGACTGATGCGACAGGAAAACAGAAGTTAGATTTTAAAAAACTTTCCTTTCCTGAACTAACAAAGCAACGTCAGGAAATCGTTAACGCAGTAGTCGCGATGGCAAATGGACCAGCTGCAAAAAGCCGAACCGCGCTGGCAATTAGTGCAAAGCAAGACTTCGAAATTGACCGCGACCAAAAATTGTTAACTGCGCCAACGGGCCCAGCTTGGTCGGTCTATACCGGTGTGCTTTACGACGCCATTGGAATCGATTCCCTAAGTGCCAAAGCGAAAGCTAAGTTTGAATCTGAAAACTTTGTGGTGTCAGCCTTATTTGGCTTAATCAATGTCACAGACGGAATTCCTGCCTATCGACTCTCTGGTGACACGGTTGTGCCAAAGATTGGTTCCCTAACTAAGTTTTGGAGTGAGTCCATTTCGGAATTGATTACCAAACAAGATGAATTTGTAATCGATCTGCGCTCGGGAAACTATGTGAAGTTGGGACCAATCGGTAAAGAGATCGCTGACCAGGTGGTGGTTCCCAGAATTATGCAGAAAATGCCAAAGGGTGCACCTAAAGTTGTGAGCCACTCGAATAAGGCAACTAAAGGCCGTCTAGTTCGAGCATTGGCCCAATCGGCAAAGTCAGTCAATAGTGTCGATCAGCTAGCTGATCTAGCAGCAAAGGTTGCTCTTGATGTGAAAATCATTAAGCCAACTAAGGCAGGGGTTCCTTGGGGACTTGATGTAATTGTTGAGGTTTTGTAAGCCTTTGGGTTATTAATTTGGTTAATTTTCAAAAACCCCTTGCCACGACGAATTCATAGGCGTAGAAAAGTCTTAGTTAGAAAATGTCGCTCCGGTTGGATCATTGCCAAGCGTCATCGATGTCAGGCAAAAGCGTCACCGCAGGGCAAAGGCAATTTCTAGCGAATTGAGACCCCGCAGTAACTCATACTTATTGCGGGGTCTTCTACATATATCTACCCAATACTTTTTAAATCCGCATCTTGGTGTGCGCTGGGTCATCTCAGGTTTCAGGTGTCCCAGTTGGAGATCTCCAATAAAGTTGGGCTGAGCACCTCAAATTTAAGGAATCTTCTGTCGTGGATAATCTGCTTGAAAAAGACCTCACTGCAACTGAGTTTGATGATCAGGCCAAGACTCGAGCCTTACCGGCCCGCGCACAGACAATTGTCGTTGGTGCTGGGGTAGTT